>Ga0316202_10002215_pt1 | contig 13131 bp, 5 predicted proteins | sample 3monrhotite_MG_FD_204934 | JGI IMG/M metagenome (GOLD analysis project Ga0316202, IMG submission 204934) | Microbial mat bacterial communities from mineral coupon in-situ incubated in ocean water Damariscotta River, Maine, United States -... | ecosystem: Environmental > Aquatic > Marine >... | reverse complement strand
CACGATTTCGCTTCGGCCCATCGGCGCGAATAAGAGCATCGCGCACATCTTCCACACTGATACCGGCACTCTTAACCCAATCGTGAATGTATTGCTGCCCCGCTGTTGGCATCATATCCGGCAGGCTCTTATCCACCTGCACCCGTGCGCCAAACTTCTTGGCGAACTTATCCACGGCCCGCTTGGTCTGCTGGTCGTAGGCAATGGCGTAGCCGCTGTCGGGGAAGGTGATCTTCTGGTTGGAGACCGAACCCGATTCCTCGGACATGATCTGTTTGGCGAGATCGGGACCGACAAGTTGCGAAAGACGCTTGCCGTGGATTTCAGTTCCAAGTTCCTGCGTGCTGTCTTGAATGATGCCGGTTCCATCGACCAGAACATTCACGGGATTGTTGTTGGACATCTGAAGCCGCACCGACCGCTCAAACGGCCTTTCTGCCCATCCGACCTTGGTGTCAGGCCCGGCCCAGTCCACCCTCTCCACCACGCTCTGCGCGGCATTGTCCCACCGTTCCGCCTGCATATACCCCGGCGTCCAAGACAGGCGGTCATAGCCGCCCTCTGCCGCCATGCGCAGTAAACGCTTCACCATCAGATTGTAGGTGTGTTCCTGCTTGAATGGGGTGTCGGGTGTGGAGGGGTCCATGCTCTTTTGAGTGCCAAGCATGTTGGATTCGTTGCGTAGTGCGCCAATCCGTGCATCTCGATCAATGATTTCCTCAAGCGTTAAGTTGTCCGCCTCCGATGCTGCCATGAAGATTTCAGCCTGCTCAGGCCGCATGTTGTCCTCTGGGGCAATGCCTTGGGAATTGGCGACTTGAGCGCGGCCAATGACATTCGCAAAATCAAGTGATGTGGCGGGCGTCCCTTGCTCCGTGACAAGGCGGGCCATGTCTTCTTTCGCTGCGTCCTGAATCTTCACAAGGTCAGCGATTTCCTCTCGGATTTCCCCGCGCCGCGCCGTGACCTCCGGTGACTCTTGGTTTTCGCGCCAGACACTTGCCAGATCAGACTGGATTTCCTCGACAAACAGAACCTTCTCGCCGTTGGCCCCTTGGCGATCCTTCACGCGGGCATGAACGACGATGTTTTCCTGATCGAAGTGGTGGCGCTGGACGAAGGGAGATTTGTTCGTTGGGTGCCATTCTGCAAGCCCATCCCGCTCATTGCGCAGAGCCTCATTCTCCGCCTTCCATTCCTGATGCTCTGGACTAGTAGAGATTGGCCGGATTTCGTTCGATGCCCTGATGCGACTGTTCACGTCATCCCACTGACGCTGTTGAACGTCAGTCAATGCAACCTTATTCGCCCCCGTCTTGTGCAGATCCGGCACCCGCAGCAATACCTCGCGGTAGTTGTCGCCGCCGTCTTCGGTGTAGGACTCGTGTTGAGAACGGCCAGTGATGCTGTAATCGTTCTTGGATTCTTCCGCCTTACGCTCCGCCTCTACCTTCTCCACATAATCTGAGCGCAAGGTTTCGATAGCAACTTCGACCCGACCGTTTGCCTCGGAAATAGCATCGCTTTCGGTCAAATCTGCGTCAGAAAGTTCGTGGAAATAGTAGGCTCTTTCATAAACATCGAAATGACCGGTGTACTCTTGGGGAACCCCCGAAGCGCCATCATCTTCATAGTTATAAAGGCGGGCGGAGTATGTCGTTGGCTCATATCTCTGCTCGGCCAATTCCACGGCGCGGTCCATCACGTCAGCGTCGGAGATGTCTTCCGGCACCATTTCCATCTCAAGCTCTTCACGGGCCTCATCGAGATAAATCTCTTCCGCCTCTTGCTTGAAAAAGTCTTCATCGGGCCAATCTGGCTCGGATGTTTCAATGCGGAAGTCTGGCTCTGGCGGCAGATCGTCACCAAGGGCTTCATCAATCTCGTAGTCATCAAGACTTTTCGCCCAGTTGTCAGTCTGCCGATCCTCAACAATCTCGATCTGACTGTCACGGATGAACTCAACCAGCGCCTCGCGTGGCACCTGCTGGCCCTCTTGCGCGTCCAGCCATTCCTCAACGCCAAGCCACTCCATTTCGATCTTCTTCACGCCGGGGAGTTTGGCAATGATGGCCTTCCAGTCTTTCGCTGGTGCCTTGGTCTGCTTGGCAGATGAAACCGCCTTGAGCATGGGGCTGTAGAACATATCCAGCGGGCGCTGGTACAGCATCACCGCATCGCCATCGTCCTTGCTCTCGATCACCTCAAACAGCTTTTCAAACGCGGCGTTGATGTCTTTGCGCTCTTGCCCCTCTGGGTATGGCTTCACGCCAAACAGCTTGTACTCAGGCAGATCGTTGCGCTTCTCATAGGACAGGAAGTCATTGCGGGCATCCACATCCTTGAGCCGGTCATAGACATAGCTTTCAAAGGCCCGCGCCGCCAGCTCGTGATTGGTGGACCAATAGTCCTTGGCCGAACCCTGATCCAGTTTCCACGCTTCGGAATAGAACTCAGAGGCCACGGTCTTCTCTTTGACCTTCTCCGCCTTGGCATCATCGAGGAACTGCTGCGCCTGATTGCGGGTCTCAATGGCGTTTTGCAGGTCTACGGCATAGCCGGTCTTGCGGCCCTGCGTTTGCCCGTATGCCTGCCGCCCGCGCACCTCTTTGTAGATTTCGGCAATCTCCATCACCGGCTTGTAGAACTGGAAGGATGCATATTGCGCCTTGGTGGGTGCTTCCACCATCTCGCCAAGGTCTTTCGCTGCGCGGATCTTCAATGCGGCCTGCTTGAAGCGTTTCATCTGCGCTTCGGTCGCCGGGGCTTTCTTTTTGCCATAGGACTGCTCGGTGGAAAGCACCTTCTCAATCCCATCCAGAACGCTATTCACGCGCTCAATCTGGCGCTTGGATACCTTCTCGCGGCTGGACTGGTCCTCGGTATACTCCGCCTTCCGCTTCATGATCTTGGACATCACCTTCAAGATTTCATTGCGGACCTCTTCGCGCATACCGGACTTGTACCGGAACCCGTGAGACACATAGTCCTCGCGGGCGGTCTTCGCATCATAGATGGCATCACCCTCTTTGGCGTCTGCACTGCGCGGAGATGCCTTGCCATCTTGGCGGGCAAAATAGTGGTCCATGGCATGAAACCATTCGTGCGCCAGCGAACCCGCGCCCTTGATCTTGGTCAAGTTGATGACGCCATAGTTCCGCTCATAGTGGGCCCGTGCGCCGCTCAGACCGTGGCCACGCGCCCCGAAGGCAAGGCCCATCTCGCCATGCAGGGACAGTGCCTTGGGCGACATGCCGGTGATTTCGGCCATATCGAGGAAAGCATCATAGGCTTGATTGAGCAGGTGTCGGCGCTCGGCGTTGTTATTCCAGTTGCCGAACTCCACGCCTCGGAACCCGAAGACATCCATGAAGTCCTGACCGGTCACATCTCGCCCATTCTCGCGGCGTTCATCACCCTTGCGGATTGCTTCATCGAGCGCGGGGTGGATGTTATCATCAATCCGCAGTTTGGTTTCGGCAATCTCTTCTGCATTAGCCGCCATGTAGGCCATCGCTTCTTCGCGGGTCTTGAACCCGCCTTTAACGGTTGGGCGCTTGCGGTCTGTCACGTCGCGGATGATTTCAAACTCGTCGTTGAGCTTCACAATGCGATGATTGCGCGACACTGCGACAAACGGAATTGCTGCCTCTGCCTCTTCGCGTGTGTCGAAGTCCAGCTTGCCACGGCCAAAACCTTTGATCCGGCCATGTTTGCTTCGCGTGTCGCTGATCGTGAATTTACCCACACGGCCCTTGTTGAAGGCATCGGCAACAACCTCTGAAACCTCATACCGGCGTTGCGATGCAGGGCGCTCGTCTTTCGCCTTGGTGGACTTGCGCGGGCCAGTCGGTGTGGACGTGTCTTTCCGTGCGCCGCCGATTTTCTCGCCAAGATCCTCAAGTCGCTCAGGTGTTTCTTGATCGACCTTGGTCTGGGTCGCCTCTTTTGGCTCTACAGGCTTGGTATTGCTGGTGGATTTTTCTTGATCAGGTTTTGACTGGTATCCAGCCTCGATCTGCTCAAGAGCCGCCTTGCGCACATCTGCGCCATACTCGCCCTCAAGCGCCTCGCCAGCTGCGCGGACCTTCTGTGTGGCCTCTACAAACGCCGCATCATCGCCATCGGGCAGATCCTCGCGCTCGGTCCATGCTTTGCGATAGGCTTCTTCCAGCCGGGTCTGCGTCTTGGATTTCGGCTTGTCTGCGGGAAGGGTCTCTTTCTCGGACCTTTCCGCAGCGTCCAGCAAGTCACCCTGCGTCTCAAACAGGCCACCCGGCGCGTCCTGCGGGGCGCTGGTGCGCATCTTGGATTGCTGGGCGCGGGCGTCTGTCTCGCGGCGCTGATCGGCCTCACGGGCCTTGTCGCTGCGGTCTGTGGACTGCTCTGCGCCGGGGATGACGGTCTGGGTTCCGGCTTCGGTGCGTTCGGTGGTCGTCGGTGTGGGTAGCCCGATCTGCTCAATCCGAGCCAACACGTCCTTCGCGGGAACACCAACTTGCCGCCCCGCCTTATACATCCGGTCGGACACATCTTGGCGCTCGGCGTCGGTCTTCTCAGAAAGACGGCGCTTCCAGAAACCTCGTGCATTGACTGATAGACCAGTCGGGCTTGGGACTAGAGAGCGCCCAATTTCCTTCTCAATGAGGTCATATGCTTTATGACCAAATCGCTTGCCTTGGTACGGAGGTTCAAGGTTCGCGGCTTCAACATATTCGCCCTCGCCATTTTTGGGGACCTTTATTGCTCCGGCGGCTTGCCCATCAACATCCACTCGAAAGAAGCCATTGCTCTCTGCCGCAATGCTAACGCCCTTCGGTGCGGTGGGGTATTCGCGCGGGGAAATCTGGTCGCCAGCCTCGGTCTGCTCGGTGACGGGTTCGGCCTTGCCAAGAGGTGTCTTGGTGTCGCCATCCTTCACCCACGCCTTGAACTCTTCGATAGGCATCTCTGTGATTGTCGAGCGGCGCTGCGGTCCCTTGCCATCGCTGAATGCGGCATTGTGCGCCTCGATGACCTCTGCCTCGCTGCCAAAGCCAAGGAATGCCTTGTGTTCATCAAATTTGCCAGTTTGGGCGTCCATCTGATCAACAACAAAGACCGTGCCTGCATCTGCCTTTTCACCGACATAGACATCAATGTTGTCACCGTCCGCGCCCTCAGTGCGCTTGATGTCGCCATAGTGGGCGGGCATCTTGACGGACCACTTCTTGCCGTCCTTGCCAGTCTTGGACCGGATGGAGTCTTTGGGGTTTTCGATGGTGATGTCAAAGCCCGCGAATTTGATCCGGCCCTTCTTGAAGTTGCCGGCCTCTTTCTGGGCGTCTGTTGGGGCTGTGTTGACCTCTGCGGCGGCCAAGGCCACCTGCTCAGAGTCAATGGGTGCGTCTACGCTTTGCGTTTCGCTGACATCACGCCGTTGACCATTTTCAGAACCCGGTTGGCTTCCTTCTTCTGATCGAGCGTTGACTTCGGGTTGGACAGGACGCCCGCCATCTTGCGGCGCACCAACTGGGCTTCCGCCTTCCGCGCTTCGGCTTCCAAGGTCTTGGGTTGGTGCGGCGATTTCGGCGCCTCTGTGGATGATGTGCCAGATTGCATCTTCGGCATTGCCTCCGTTTTTGTCCAAGCCATCGAAGATTTCGATCTGCTCTTGGGCTGTGAGAATACCGCTCAACTTGGTCTCAGTCAAAGCGGCCTTGATGTCGCGGTTTATGGCGTCAACGCGCTCAAGCGGTGTCGAGATGTCAACGTCAGGGCTTGGGATGTAAGAACGTGCGCCCTCATAGGCAGATACATCAATCGGGTCTGCTGACTCCGTGGCGTCCTCAAACCGCGCCTGAGCCTCCTTGGCGTCCTTTGCTGCCCGCAGCATGGCCTGTTCACCGATAGGCAACAGGTCGCCGCGTGTCTCGGCGTCCAGAGCATCAATCAAGCCGTTCTGGTCAAGGTAGCCGTTGCCATCCTCGCCAACTGCTGTGGCGATGTCCTGATAATCTGCCGCAGGGATGTTGTCCCAGTCGGTCGCGCCGTTGCCACGGAACAAGCCGGGGTGACTGCGGCCATCAATGCCACGCGCATTCAGTTCTTGCGCCAGAGGCGAACCGGGCTTCACACCCACGCCCTTCATGGTCTGGGCCAGAGGTTTCTTCTGAACGGTCGGAACCCGTGGTGAGGTTTCGTTAACCTTGGGTGGGGTTACAGGTTGCCGGGGCGCGATCTGCGCAGGCAGACCTTCATTTGCCACGGTATCAAGCGGTGATGGTACAGCCGTTGGAGCCACAGGCTCTTGAGTTTGCGCGATGGCTGTTTCACTCGCTTGGTCATTCGATACCCCTTGTTCTGTTACCTCTACGATTTCTCCGGTGTCCAGATCGAGCTGAACTGTGCGGCCTGTGTCCGTGTCTCCATCAACTTCTGCGAAAGGCTCAGACAGGTTGCGCTCAGAGGGGGGTGAGGTTAGCGGAACCTCCCCCTTGGTTGGCTCTGCTGGATCGAGAGGCGCAACGCGGGGCGCGGCAATCTTGGTCTCAGGCTGGGGAACGCGGGCTGTCAATCCGCCAGGATCGTCCAGCGGGGCAATGCCATCATTCGGCTTGCGCGGGGAACGTCCGGCGATCATGTCCTCGATGGCGGCTTTGCCATCATCAATGATTGCGTTTGGAACCGGGCTGGCGCGGTCTGCGTCTGTCAGGCGGGGGGAGTTGGGGCGATCTGGGTCATCGTCATCGCGGCGGCCATCGCTACGTTTAGCCGTGACCGCAGCGCCTCCGACCTCAAGCGGTGCTGTAACTGTTTCCGCCAGGGCCTCGATCAAGATTTCTTGTGGGTTTAGCTTCTGGCCCGTCCCCAATTGCGCTAACGCTTCGCCACCGCCACCCGTTGCCGACTGCACAAAGGTTTGCGCGATAGCATCACCGATAGGGCTTTTCATCAACTGGCGGACAGCAACACCTTGCCCGGTCGCTTCCGCCGCCGCGATGATCAAGCCACGGGTAACACCAACTCTTGCCGCATCTTGGAGAATTTCAGGGCTATTCAGCACCTTCATCGCGTTTTCTGGAGTGTCTAGGGACAGACCCTTCTCCGAAAGAAATTGGTCAACCGATGATCCAAATTCCTGCGTCAGCGCACCGGCACCCATTGCGAGAACGCCTGCGCCTGGGGATTTTGTAACCGCAGCGGTGGTCAGACTTGCCGCAATCATTGGCACACTTTCACCGGCAACTTCACCAAGGAATGTTGCTGCCTCGCTGGGGTTGCCGATGAACGTCAGAAGTGACCCGCCAAGTGATGTGTCCTGTGCAAGTCGCTCCTTAAATCTCTCAGCGCCGGGTGACATAGGCAATGCCTTCGCCCTTGAGAGAAGTGAACCCGCAACTTTTGCGTTTTCGGCAAACCGTTTCTGGGCCTTGCTAGGATTCGCTGCGACATCCGCTGCGTTCTGGCGCTTGGATTGCAGCAACTCTCGGAATAGAACGGGGCGCTCTGCCGGGAACCCCATTCTTGAAATCTCTGCCGCCGCTGTTTCGGGCGTGGAAAGATCTGACCCTTCGGGGATTGCGTCCAGTCCTGTTGCGTCAAGGAACACATCTCTAATAAGTTGTTCCTCAGACTTTCGGCTGTCGGCAATCGCGGTGGCATCCGCCGTCGCCAGCGCAATTGGCAGTGAGGATGCGGCTCGTAACCCGCCGCGCCGTACCGCACGGCCCAATCCTGTGCCTTCGGGGTTGTCGGGGTTGGGTTGGGGCGCTTCCTCTGGCCGGATCATGCCGCCATCGTACATCTGCGGCTCTGTGCCATCGCTCAGATAGGCGGACCGCCCAAGGCCACGGGTTGCGCGGGCATCGTCGGTCACATCCACATTCGCAGGGCGGCGCGGCTCAGGAATGCCCAGCACGTCAGTCACGTCAAAGGAGGGGGATTCCTCTTCTTCTGGAAAGTCAGAGCGCACATCTTCCTCGTCGGTATCAAAAGACGTGCTTTGAAACCGCGCCCAAGGCCCGGTCTGGAATCGCTCCCAAGGTTTGCTCATGTGCTTATACTTTCCGCCAGTTTTTCTCGTCGGATGGATCGCCACCCATGAACTCGTAACCGTCCATCACCTCGCCAATCTGAGGCTTGGCTGTGGGGCTTTTCGGGTCTTTGGGGGCAGAAGGGGTTGCCTGTGCCTCTCGGCGCGGCGCAGGGCCAAGACCACCTGAACGCTCTTCCTTGAACGCGCCAGAATAGGTGCCGGGGCGAACCTTTTCTTTCGCGCCAATCCCAGTCCCCAAGAAACCCTCTGTCGTGATGGTCTCGTCGTCGCTCTTCTCGGCAATCGCCAAGGTCGCATCCCACGCGGCAATTTCGGTCATGCCGCCAGCCATGAACTCTTCGGTCTTGAGCTTGAACTTGCGCACCACATCATCAGGCAAGGCGTTCTGAGATGCCCACTGATCAATCTTGTCAGATATTCCTGAACTCAACTGACGCGGCTTGGTGCTGGCCTTGGGCTTGCGGGTGAACGGCTGACCGTCCTTGCCGGTATAAGGCACCATCTGGCCTTTGTCGTTCCGGCCCATCAGAACCTCTTTGCCATCGCGTTCAACCCACTCTTCGCCGGTGAGTTTTTCGCTCTTGCTGCCAAGGCCAGCGCGGCGGCCAAGCTCAACAGCGGCCTTGTCGCGCAGTGCGGGGGAAACATTCGGGTCTGCAAGGGTATCCCAAATACCGTCCATGCTGGTGTCTTTGCCGCCGTGGGTGCGGGCATAGTCGGCCAAACTGGTTTTGTTGTTGTCAGATGGATTATACTTGCCGCCAGACTCCAAGAACTTCTTCGCGCCGCCAGACCCGCCAAGGTGGGCCATTGCAATGATGCCAGAGCGAGTGATCTTCACGCCGCCAATAGTTTGCCCCTCGAACCGCATCAAGTCGTTCTTGTCGATGTAGTTGTTGATGTCTTCGAAGTGCCACTTCTCGGCCTTCTTCTGCAATTTGGGATCGGCCTTGAACTGGTCCATCGAGATAGGTCCAATGCCCATCGCGTTTGTGAAGTCCTTCAACCGCGCCTCGCCAAACTGGGACCGGCCTGTATAGCCTTCCTTGTTTTGCGCCCCGAAGTTTCCGCCGCTCTCCGTGCCGAATAGGCTCTTGTAAACATTGGTGTCGGCGGTGGCGCGGGCAGATTCTCGGCCCTCGGTGTAAGCCCTCCCCTCATCGCGCCATGTTTCTTTATAGGTGCGGTCCTCTGCCCGAATGCGGTCCTGCCGCGCCTCTTGACGCTCACGCTCGGCCTGCTTCTTAGCCTCTGCCGCTTGCTTCATGATGTGGTCGCCCGCGCCGCCTAGTGCGCCTGCAAGGATGTAGCTCATTGTGGTGCCCTCCCCAGCCCGCCAGATCGCGCTGGTGCCTCTTGCTGCGCCATGCCGCCTGTCATGGCCTGCATCGCCCGCTGCTTGGCCCTGTCGCCCGCCTCCGGTCCCGGATCGTCCATCTCGAAGTCTGGCGCGTCATCGCCCAGCATTTCGCGCAGATTGTCAGAGGCGACATAGAAAGCATCTTCGATCACTTCCTCATTCACCTCGGCATCGGCAAACTTCTCCGCGAACTCTGCCACCTCCTGAACCAGATCAAGACCGGCCACGGCCAGAACCTCTGGGGTGATAGCATCGCCCTTTTCCTTGGCCGCGTGGAAGATCCGGCCGCCAATGGTCGCCGCAACTCGCGCAATGCCTGCTGCCGGTGTCGGGCTCTTCTGGATCATCTGCACCGCTTTGTCGCGGAACTTGGCCGCATAGAGGGCGGTGATGCCGTTGCCCAGAACCAGCTTGGCCTGCTCAAGCATCTCTGGCGGCAGGGCTTGCTGCACCTGCTCGTTATCAATTACGCGCTCCATGTGCTTATCCTGTCTCGATCATGCGGGTTTTGCGGTCATACCGATACTTCGGCATCTTCGTGCGGTTGCGCTCGGCGCGTTCCTGATACTTGGCACCAACCATGTTGGGGTTCTGGCCAAGGGCGGGCGCCTCGGCAATCTCTTGCGCCTTGGTCTGCTGGCGCTGCTGGTTGGCCTCTGACCAGCCCGTCGCTTCGCCAAGACCTTTATATTGGGCCGCACGGCGGTCCTCTTCGGCAATCTTTGCCTTTTCCGCCTTCTTCTCTTGCATGGATTTCATCCAACCGGATGCAGCCCCAGAAAGAATGGAACCGAACAACCCGCTGCCCATAAGGCCACCTGCTGCCGCGCCGCCCGCTGCTGCCCCGCCCATGCCCAATAGAGGCGCCAATGCACTTGCTGCCATGTCAGTCTTCCTTCTCGTAAAGATAGCCCGCCAGCCGATAGCCGCGGCGCTCAAACAGTTTTCGGCTCTTCTCTGGGTCCACAATTGCATCGTGAACCAGATGCCGCTTGAGGGTGGCCGGACCGGCCCAGTCGTGCAGGGCGTCCAGAAGTTTCATGGCCGTGCCGGGTCTCGCGCCGGGCGTCACATACCAAAGGTGATGCGTGACAACGGGCAGGTCTGTGACCTCGTACATGTTGGACACGTTACCCAAGATCACCCCGTCGAGGATACCGTTTTCCTCAGATACGATTGCCGCCGTGGTGTCTCCGGCAATGGTGTTGAGCAGGATGCCTTTGGACAGCGGCACATCTACGCCAGAGGCTTCACTGAACCGGCTTTCGCCCCATGCCATCTGACCCAAGGCGACGATCTGCTTGATGTCCTGATTGCGAGCGGTCCTGATCATGTCTTAGTAAAGCTCGTTTGCGGTTCCGGGCCCGACACCTTGACCTGATCCAGCCGTTGCGCCAGATGCCGCGTCAGATCCGCCACCGCCTTCTTGCCTTGTGGTTGCCGACCCAAGGCCATTCCCGCTTCCATCTTCGCCATCTTCACTGTCGTCATCGGAACCGTCGCTCCCAACCGGGTCAAAGTCAGATGTCCAAGTAATGTCCATGCCGTAGAGGTCTTCGGTCGCACCCATTTGCAGATCAAGTAGATCCTTCATGGAACGCATCAATTGGTTTCTGTCTTCCGCTGACAGATCGGGATTGCTCAGGATCGAGCGGAAAGCTTCCTGATACTGGCCTTGCAGGCTTGTGACCATGTTGCCGACTTGCTGAATCTTGTCACCGTCGAGTTCCATTCCCGCCAGTTTTTCGCGGATGTTGCTGTCCATTTCCTGCAATTTGATGCGCGTATCCGCGTCCATATCGGCAAGAAATTCGTTTGAGGTGATTTTCAAATTTGTAAGATAGGATTCGCGGTTGAAGTCCTTATCTGCCTCATCGGAGGCGAACTCGCGTTCTTTCTGGTTCTCGCCGGAAGTGAAGCCTTGTTCATCTGCCATAACATCAAGGTTGTGTTGGAACTCAGCCTTTGTAATTTTGAAGGTGTTTTCGAACTCGATGTCGGTAAGCAGAACCGCCTGATCAAATTCGATCTTCGACATACCAACAAGCTGCTCATATTCCTTATCTGACAACTCAAGGCGGAATGTTTGTTCGGAGTCTGACAGATCTTTGGAACTCTGCCGTTCCTTTTCATTCTCAAGGCCGGTGAAATCCCGTTCTTTGGAGGATTCTCTGGATGTGAAATCCTGCTCCTTCGCCAAGATGTCGAGGTTGTTCATGAACTCCTGCTTGGTGATCTTCATCGCGTTCTCAAACTCGATGTCGGACATCTCAACCAGATTATCGAACTCAACTTTGGTGATGCCAAGAAGTTGCTCATACTCCTTATCGGATAGGTTTAGGCGGAAAGCCTGCTCAGAGTTGGCCAGATCAATAGAATTTTGGCGGTCGGCATCGTTTTCAATGCGCGTAAAATCCCGCTCCTTCTGCGACTCGCCAGATGCAAACTCGCGTTCTTTTTCGCTCTCGCCGGAAGTGAACTCGCGTTCTTTTTCGCTCTCGCCGGAAGTGAAGCTCCGTTCTTTCTGTTTCTCGCCAGATGTAAACTCGCGTTCAAGTTCATTTTCCCCAGAGGTAAACTCGCGTTCCTTTTCGCTCTCACCGGAAGTAAAGCCTTGCTGGTCGTCTTGCAGATACTTATCAAATCCGAACTTCTGTTCTTGCAGCTTGTACGCATTGTCACGTTCCAGCGCGTTCTCACCAGAAGTAAATCCCTGCTCGTCATCTTGCAGATACTTATCAAATCCGAACTTCTGTTCTCCAAGGTCGAAATCGTGCTTCCGGCTCAGCGCGTTCTCGCCCTTGTTAAAGGCTCGGTCCAGAGCAGATTCCCTGCCACGGAATGACAAGTCACGGCTCTGTATGGTCTTCTGGGTGCGGTTGCCCGCCTCGGTCTGCGCCATTGGCACCACCTTATCCAGAACGGCGCCCTGCGCTGCGCCAACGGCTGCGCTGCTCCTAAGCAAGCCACGGCTGTTGGCCATACCAAGACCCTGAGCGCGGGCACGTCGCATAAGCGGGCTGTCTTTCGCCATGAGGCTGTCTGCGATCTGCCCAATCTCTGTTGGCTTGCCAAGTCCGGCCATGTTCAATCTCCTGAATAAGAAAACCCGCCCCAGTTAAGGGACGGGTCAATCGTCAAAGTGGATCAGCGCCCGTAGAGCGTGATGACCAGAATGCCGGCTGTATAGTCAGCATCGGTTGTCGCCCCCGCCACAAGGTACAGATATTCATCCGCCCCCGGATATGCGGTCATGACATCGGTGCCGCCAGCTGTGTGGTCGCCGCCGTTGGTCAACTGGGTCTCATCCAGCGTCGAGATGGCGGTGTCTTCGGTGCCCGTGCCTTCCACTGCGGAGTAGAGGTCGATGTCAGGGTCGCCGCCCGTTGGGGCTTCCAGGCATTCGATCTTGCCCGCGAAGATGGTCCCGTTCACGTCCGCTTTGATCTGCGCGATGTAGGCGTATTCGGACGAACCGTCATCACCGATGATGTCACCGGCCGCGGTTGAGCGCAGGCCGGTCAGGTCAATGACGATGCTGGTCTCGATCACGTCACCGATGCGGCGGACAGAACCGTCAATCCCGGTTGCGGCGTCTGTGATGCCTGCGGCTGGTGCGACATCCAGAGTTTCGCCTGTGCCAATCTGTTTGGCGGGCAGAAGGGCTTTCTGGCCCTGAGTGACGACGCAGACATAATCCGAGTCTTTCAGTTTGTAGCCTTTCGGCAGGATG
>Ga0316202_10002214_pt1 | contig 13133 bp, 4 predicted proteins | sample 3monrhotite_MG_FD_204934 | JGI IMG/M metagenome (GOLD analysis project Ga0316202, IMG submission 204934) | Microbial mat bacterial communities from mineral coupon in-situ incubated in ocean water Damariscotta River, Maine, United States -... | ecosystem: Environmental > Aquatic > Marine >... | reverse complement strand
AATGTCCTCACAGAAATTGCATGGTGAAAAAGCCGATGCAGTTGTCGCTTTCCTGAAAACTCTGAAATAATTCAGTTTCATTCGCACGCAAACCCGAAGGGGCCGGTTTTCCGGCCCCTTTTTCGTTGCTGATCCGAGACATTAATATCCAGTCTGACGACAGGCCAAAACATCACTGCCAAAATAGAACGTAATACCTCTTACTCCGGCACGTCCTCAACAGTAATATTCTCATCCGGAATCTCATTCAGGGTCGGATCAGTGTTCTCGTCTGCATCATAGACTTCCTGATACAGCATTTCCGCCTCGAGAGTTTCAACAATGACCTTCTCCTCGGCAGTCAGTGCATCTTCAACAACATCATCCAACACGGGTTTCGGCTCATAATCCGAAATGTATGCTGCTGCTTCCGTATCACTCCCTGACTCATAGAGTTGCGTGTTATCGGAAGAAGAAGGAGAAAGGGTAACTAAATCGCCTTTACCCATAAGACGAACCTCTTCGATCCGTTTACCATCATCAGACCAGGCTAGCGTGTAGTTGTAATGCCTTAGCAACTTCCACATCAGCTTATCAACATTATCGCTGCTTCCCTTAAAGCTCACCAAACCATTAAGGACTGCTTGCGGACCGACAACTCTTCCCCCTGTCTGTTTTGTCACCTCAAGAAGCACAGATTCCAGGGGCTCATTATCCGCCTCTATACTCAAAAATGGAGGGTTATACTTCACTTCCACGGCCAATGCAGAAGTAACACATAGTAAATAACATGCTACTACAACAATAACAGGAGAAGGCATCAGTGATTACTTTCCGGGCTCAGATTACGGCGCCAGAATCAGGTACTGCAGAGTACCTGCATTGCGGATTGTGCCCCTGGTTGGACATATTGCGGCACTGCCCTTGATCTGCACGCGCGTGCGGCTTGTTACTGCCGTCAGGGCAGCATCAATCAGCTTGGCATCTTTGGTGATTGCACTGTAAGTAAATGCGGCTGTAGAGCCCGTACGAACATAAATAGCACTGTTGCCATTACCCGGAATTGTCGTCACGCGATCCACATAACCTGCCTTGACACATACTGCTCCGGCCACTGATGGCAGAGCCAGCATGGCTGCCGCAACTGCTGTTAACATTACTTTTTTCATTTCCTTCTCCTGTTCTTCTTTATCTATTTTTTTATCTTTTATATCAGGACTACAAAACTGACTACGGTGCCACATCCACATACTGCGCTGCTCCACCATTGGTCGCTGTGGTGCAATCCCGGTTTCCTTTCACCTCAACATAGGTTCTTCCCGGCAACGATTTCACTGCTGCCTTGAGCAATTTCTCATCTCTCGTGGTGAATGTTTTGCGCACTCGACTTGTCACTGACTTTCGCACATAAATTGTTGAATTAGCACCACCTGGACGAACAGTTACCTGATCCACAATACCACGCTGTACACACTCAGGATTACGTACAATTACGGTTCTAATTGCATGAGCTGCATTTCCGGCTGAGTCTGAAACATCGTAAGTAATGATGTAAGTATTGGGTATTGCAGTATTCACCGGGTTATTCACCACTATCCCTGCAGTTATATCACCATCACCCAGATCAAAGGCTCCTGCGCCCTGATCAATATACAATCCCCCCAGAGGCACCACATATCTTACTGGACCATAAAGGGTAATAACCGGAGGAACCGTATCTATGGGCACTCGAATATTATCAATCCATGCAGCATCCATACCGACATCAATGACCGCATCTTTATAATACTTCCAGGAAAAAGTGTGACGACCTGCAGTCACCGGGTAACTAACCGAAAGCCAATTCACTAGACCGGACCATCGCCCTTGTTCAACGCCATCAATCTCGAAGACCAGGTTATCAAAATCCTTTTCACTATCTACGCGAAGATCAAAACTTATCACCCCGGGAGAACCATTTCCAAGTAGAGTAAAGCTTTGCCCGTTATTACTTTTAAGGCTGCTGGCACCTTCAGTAAAAAAATCGGTTGCAACCTGCCATGAGTCCATACCCACGTACTGCTTTTGAATATCCCCTGCAGTTGGAAATATGTCAGTACTCACATCTACAACTGTTACATTCGCAGTTGCACTACTACTATTTCCTGCACTATCAGTTGCAGTAACGGTAACAACAGTCACTCCGACAGGAAAAAGTGCAGGTGCATTATTCGAGGTAGTGATCAGGTTCCATTGATCAAAATTATCACTTACCACCATAAAGGAGCTTAAAAATCGTTGAATTTTGGGCTCTGCTGCCGGGACCCCGGCAGCAGATGTGGCCGGATATGTCATATCAGCAGGGGATTTTAACACCGGGGCAATCATATCACGCTGCACGGTCACAGGAGCTGTAGTAAGCCTCATATTTCCAGACCTGTCAGTGGCTCTGAAGGTTACTACTGTTGTCCCAACAGGGAACACTCCCGGAGCGTTATTTCTCACCGGCAAGGTACCATCAACATCATCATTTGCAGTTACTGACGAAAGAAAAGAGGAAATTCGAGGGTCTGCCGATGAAACTGCTACTGCGCTCTTTATATTCAGTGAATCAACAAATTGATTGGCTGACCAGGTGGCACCGGACTCCCAAGGGAACAGTAATGAAGGTGGAGTCGTATCAATACCAGCTATTGCTGAATAACTGGCCTGAACTGTATAGCTCTGCTGAAGTTGCCATTGATAGTTTTTAAAAACCGAAACGTAATATCTACCGGCTACCGGCTTCGGAATAATCGTACTGGCATTACCCTTAAGGTGAAAATTTGTTGCCGTTATTGCCCCGGGTTCCACACAATTAGGGTTGTAAAAACACGATGAAATAAATTTTGCTGGTGAACCCTGTTTAACGAATGTTGTAAGAGTCGCATTTGAGGAGGCATTCACTTTTAATTCAGCCATCCCTGCAGGCACATCGATATAGTAGTCATGCATTCGGTCTTGCTCATCCACCTGAATCGTTCCAGGTAGTATTTTTCCATTAACCAGGGTTCCAACGTTGATGCTAAAATGCCTGGTAACGGCATATCCACCGGTGGCAATGATATTCATTTGGAACATAACACGACGATAGCCCGCTACATTCCCCAGAGTTATATTGAACGGCAGGGTCGAAGTAGCATTAGCCCCCGGCCCTATCATCGGAAACCCTGACTTTTGCACATTTACAGTCACATTCGGGTCATTGGAACTGATACTGGCGCTAACTCCGGAAGCCATAGCCCATGAGTTTTCGAGAACAATATTTAAATTCACCGTTTCACCCGGATCTAAAATACCATTCCCAGCCAAACCATCATCTACAGAATAAGATTTAAATGTAATCACTGGTTGAGGCACAACAGTCATTGCATTCATAGCGTTTACTGCGCCATCTGTAGTTAGTTTACCTATATGGTTATTATTAAGTGGCGTAACCCCTGCCATAATTCGACCTTTTATATCCTGAAAGCTTGCTGCTGGAAATCTGGATTTAAGCAGTGCTGCAATTCCTGCCACATGAGGTGCAGAGAATGAAGTGCCTGAAACATAACCGATTTCCGTCGCCCAACTTCCCATCATATCTGATATCCCTGACTTTGACTGGGTAGTTAATATAGCTACACCAGGGGCTGCAACATCAACACTGGCCTGCCCAAACTGGGTAGAAGGAGGCAAAGTATCAGGGCCTGCAACTGTGGCGGAAACAGGCTTATCCGTTGCCGCAACTGTAAGTATATTTGGTAAATCGTAACCACTTGGATAATCAGGCATCTGATCATTATCAGTACCACCATTGCCTGCAGCTGCAACCAGCAAAATACCTGCGTTTTTTAGAGCCAGAATACCGCCTAATTCCGCAAAGGAAAACTTAACGCCTCCCCAACTGGCGTTCACGATATGTGCCCCATTATCAATCGCGTACTGAAAGGCGGCTAATTCACTTGCTATATTCATACCAAACTTAAGCGGCATAATACTGACGTTCCAGTTAACACCGGTAACATACAATCCATTGCCCCCAACAGCACCAATGCAACCAGCGACCCAGGTACCATGGCCCTCTGAACTGTTATCTGCTCCAGTGTTATTATCATTATTCAGCAAATCCCAACCATGAACATCATCGATATAACCATTGAAATCGTCATCAATCCCGTTTGCAGGTATCTCTCGCGGATTAGTCCAAATATTTGATTGTAAGTCCGGGTGAATGGTATCTATAGAATCATCAATAACTGCAATCACTACATTTTTACTTCCTGTAGTCGTTTGCCAAACTGAGGGAAGCCCCATCGCTTTGTGTTGCCACTGACTTGTCACTAAAGGATCGTTAGGAAGCGCATATAGACTCCGACGATAATTTGGCTCCACCATTTCAATCAAAGAGTGGCCTTCTATCTTTTTAAGGGTATCGGCAACACTGACACCTTCGGGTAAAACCCATTGTTCAAGGTTCATCTTTTCAAACCGTTGTTTAACGGTTGCCCCAAGTTGAGCAACAAATGCTTCCTTTTGAGATGCTGTAACTTCTGGTTTGAATCTCACAAGAAGCTCAGATGGGACATATTCCCCAAGATGTTTTTGCCTAGTTGTAGGGAGATCGTGATTTAGAGGCAAAAGACCTGGCTCCTCCTCACTAATAAGTTGAACCGTATTTTCAGGTACAGTTTGTTTATTTTCTACTTCTGTCCATTCTTTAACCACAGGCAGTGCTGATGGCTTATCCATCTCAATCAAGCCGTTGATGAACACCATTCCAATCAGCAATAGTAGAGTAAATATGACTAATTTTTTCACAATGCGAATTTTCCCCTTAATACAATTGGAGCCAATCATATTGTGATTATTACAAACTGTCTGTCCCCCAAATGGGGGACAAAGTGTGACCTGTTCCACGCCCTAACAAGATGCTTGCGACAGACGTTAAAACTATCCTGAGTCTATTTAGAACACGAGCAATTCTAAACCGTGACGCGCTGCGTGAAACTTACGGCGCAAGAATCAGGTACTGCAGGACACCTGCGTTGCGAATTGTGCCTCTGGTTGGACATCTTGCGGCACTCCCCTTGATCTGAACACGAGTACGACTTGTTACTGCCGTCAGGGCAGCATCAATCAGTTTGGCATCCTTGGTGACCGCACTGTAAGTAAATCCGGCTGTAGAACCCGTACGGACATAAATAGCACTGTTGCCATTACCCGGTATCGTCGTCACACGATCCACATAACCTGCCTTGACACAGACTGCACCGGCCACTGATGGCAGAGCCAGCATGGCTGCCGCAACTGCTGTTAACATTACTTTTTTCATTTCCTTCTCCTGTTCTTCTTTATCTCATTTCTATCTTTTATATCTGGACTACAAAACTGACTACGGTGCCACATCCACATACTGCGCTGCTCCACCATTGGTCGCTGTGGTGCAATCCCGGTTTCCTTTCACCTCAACATAGGTTCTTCCCGGCAACGATTTCACGGCTGCCTTGAGCAATTTCTCATCTCTCGTGGTGAATGTTTTGCGCACTCGACTTGTCACTGACTTTCGCACATAGATTGCCGAATTGGCATTACCCGGGAACACTGTTACCCGGTCCACAATCCCGCGCTGGATGCATGACGCCCAAGCATTCGGATCCTTCGGAAATACATCCAGGGTCAGTGCAGATGCAGCAATCTGCGCAGCTGTCGCTCCAACATTCCAGGCATCTGGACGTCCATCGCCATCCGTATCTACTGAAGCAGCCGGGTCATTCGGGAATGCATCCAGAGCATCAGGAACACCGTCTCCATCAGTATCAACTGGCGTAGCAGCTATAATCGTCACAGATCTCGCCGATACAACCAGATTACCTGCTGCATCTGAAACGCTGTAGTTCAATGTAAATACCGTACCAACCATAGCTGCCGTATTCACGGGCCCACCAGTCACCACCACATTGGCAGTGATGTTGCCATCCACATTATCCGAGGCTGAATAGCCAGGGTCTGCAAATACGCCGCCCTGAGTCACAGTCACATTGCCACCGATCAGGGTAATAACTGGAATAGTTATATCAGCAGCTGCTGTAATCGTCACTGTACGTGATTTCTGAATCGCAGGATTACCTGCGGCATCGGAAACATTGTAGTTCAGTGTAAATACTGTCCCTACTGCTGCATCCGGATTCACCGGACCTCCGGTAACAGTCACAAGTGAAGTGATGTTGCCATCAATGTCATCTGTTGCTGAGTAACCCGGATCTGTAAAGGCCATGCCTAGCGGAAGGTTAATATTGCCGCCAGCTAAGGTTACCACTGGTACTGTGATATCTACCGACAGAGATGGTAAAGAGACCTTTCGAACAATGTGATTAAAATAATCCGCCACATACACATTGCCCAAACTATCAGTCGTCACGCCAACAGGACCGTTAAATCTAGCAGACGTACCAGTCCCATCGATAGCCCCAGGCACCAGAGCAGCACCAGCAACTGTTGTTACCACACCAGAAACATCGACCTTTCGAATAAGGTGATTTCCACTATCTGCGACATACACGTTTCCTGCAACATCTACAGCAACATCTTCAGGTCGGGAAAAACTGGCTGTCGCACCTGGGCCATTAGTTGCAACACCAAGACCTCCTCCCGCAAATGTTGTGACATTAGCAAAGAGGTCTACCTTACGAATTCGATGGTTATTAGTATCTGACACATACACATTGCCACTACCATCTACAGCCACACCAGTAGGACTATTAAATCTCGAGGCAATACCACCAGCGTCAACGAATCCTGCCAATCCTGCACCACCAGCGATGGTCGTTGTTCTACCGAATGGGTCCACTTTCCGAATAATCTGATTTCCATTATCTGCGACATACACATTTCCTGCAGCATCCACAGCTATGCCCATAGGCCAATAGAATCTGGCGAAGGTTCCCCTACCATCAACAGAACCAGCCACAGCTGAGCCACCGGCAAGCCTTGTCACATTACCGAGTGTATCGATCTTTCTAATTTGATGGTTGTAGGTATCAGCCACATATAAATTGTCATTACTGTCAACAGCGATTCCAAATGGCCTGTTAAATCTCGCAGTAGCAGCGGGACCATCAATCATACCTGCTATTCCGGCAGCTCCTGCAAACGTAGTCACATTTCCCAACACATCCATCTTACGGATGATATGCTGATTGGTTTCAGCTATATAAACATTACCAACAGAATCCACTGCCACGCTATATGGTCCAGTAAACCTTGCCGCAGTACCTTGAGCGTTGATGTAACCCGGAATCCCTGTTCCACCAGCTATAGTCGTAACCTGCGGAATAGAGGATGCACTGATCACATGCACAGTACGCACAATTTGAATGGCTACATTACCGGATGAATCGCTCACATCATATTTGACCGAATAGATACCGATCACAGATGTATTGACCATATTCGTTGCAGTGATGCTGGTGGTCAGGTTTCCATCAATGACGTCCTGCGCGGTTGCTCCGGCATCGACATAGGTACTGCCCTGTACAACGGTAACTGTCGCACTGCCATTCAAAGTAATTACCGGTACGCCCGCATCAACCGGGGCCGCAGTAATGGATACAGTTCGCGATTTCTGTACTGCGGCATTGCCAGATGCGTCGGAGACGTTGTAGTTCAGTGTGAACACTGTTCCAACAGGCGCAGCCGTATTCACTGGGCCACCGGTTATCACGACATTGGCAGTAGCATCAGCGGCTGCGTTATCAGTTACTGTTAAGCCGGGATTGATGAACAATCCACCTTGAGCAACTGTGATATTGCCACCAGTAAGTGTGATGACCGGGGCAATCGTATCCGCCCAGCGTGTGATATCGGCAGGCCATGCATCCAGTGTAAGCTGCGGTACCGAGGTGGAATCGGCAGCTGTTTTGCCAACATTCCAGGCATCAGGCTGACCATCGCCATCCGTATCCACCGAGGCCGCAGGATCATTCGGGAATGCATCCTGAGCATCAATAACACCGTCACCATCGCTATCTAACTGCGCACCGGCAACTCCAGTGGTCGTACTTGCAAGAAGGTTACCTGAAGCGTCATAGCTGTAACCAATAGACCCTAACCCTGCTCCATTTGTATAGCTGGTCGAAACCACCCGACCGATCTGATCGTAGGTGTAGTTGACCGTAACAGCATAAGCAGGAGTAGTCAGAAAAAGTAATAGAAAATTGAAAATGATAGTAGTCTTCACCCATTGATTATTCATGAGAAATACTCTCTTCCATAACTTTTATGGTATCGGATATTGCACTGGCTAGTGATTGAGTTTCTCCAGCATAAGTTATGATTATTTTAGAGAACCATCGCGAATTTGAGTATAACGTTCGTGAACTTTTTAAGTGATCTAACATTTGCTTAAGGCTTCTGCCACCGTCTAATGACTTTAGGTTCGCCCAATTAAGTTTTGTAATATTTCGCAATTGCACTATAGACCCGATCAAAGCTCCAGCCTCATTTATTTTATTTGCTGCATCTATGGCATCTTGCTCATCTGCCTCTGAATCAACTGCCGCAAATTGCAATTTAACCGCCGAAGTCATTAGCATGCTGGTCACATTTTCTTCCCACCATTCATTAAGGCCGGGATCAGGCTGTCCCGCCACCCAAGCTCCAACTTCCATCGTTGCTAATATCCCTTCAAAAATGACCTTGCTACCTACTGCAGCAATTGTCTCTACGGCAAAGCCAGAGACCTGCGCTATAGTCTTTGACGTTTCAACCGCATTATTCCCAGTGTGCATTGAAAAACTAATCCAGTTTTTCTTAAAGTGAGCCCAATAAGATGCATGCCCACTCGGATCAATTCCCATTACAGGACTGCCCAAAGCATAAGCATACCGATTCAGAGCCTGCGGGCTGGTGATATCACCATGCAATGCATCCAGGCTGACAAAGCGTTTGATATCTTCCTTGTAATATCGGGCGCGCATGTAGTGAAGACCGTTACCATCATCCATCACACCATGCCTGCCAACAAAGCGGAACGGATTATGCGTTGCTCCGGTTGCAGTAGTAAATCCATAAGGCGCATAACCGTAGGTATCGGTCACATTGCCTGTGCCATCGCTCAGGGCCAGCGTATGGCCTGTGGGATCATAGTGATAATAGTGATCAACACCGGCAGCTGTAATTTGTGAAACCAGACCCTCACCGTAGATGTAATAGGTTTGGACAGCGCCTGCAGCATTGGTTTCCGCTACCACGTTGGGCAGTGAAGCCAATTGATCAATCACATAACGGGTTTCGATACCATTCTTGATCTGACTAATACGATTATTTTTCAGATCATATCCGTAGCTGCTCAGGGTAACTCCGCCACTGACAATCGAGGTAATGTGATCATTGATATCAAAGCTGTAGGTGGTCGGAATACCAGCCTTGGTCTCTGTAATGGTCCGCCCTGCCACATCTGAGGCATATGTACTTGTACCTGCACTGATCAGGCGGTTGTTGGTATCATAGGTCATAGTGCCCGTACTTGGTGGCAAAGTTGGCAGCAGTGGTAGATTCATCGTGGCCTGAGTGATATTACCTGTGCCATCCAGACTCATAGCGTGGCTGCTAATGATTGCGCCTGCCGCATTGAGGTTATCCAGCCTGGTGAGCCTTCCTGCCAGATCATAGGTATACGTTGCCTTTGTACCGTTGCCATTCACTACTTGAGTCGGCTGGCCCGTTTTATTTCGGGTATAAGTGGTGGTTTTATTTAGCCAGTCTTTAAGCGTCCACATGCGACCAGCATTATCATAGGCATAAGTGACTATTTTATTGACGCCCGGATAAGTCAGTCTAGTGCGATTGCCTGTTTTGTCATAACCGTACGCGATTGTCTGACCATATTGATCAGTGACACTGATGACACGGTTGATCGCATTGTAGGTATAAGCAATGGTATTGGCTCCACTGGTTTCAGTGAGCACATTACCATTAGCATCATAGGTATAGCCGATATTACGTGCGACAGTGGTGCCATTGGCTGCATACTCAATAACTTGAGTCGCACGATTTAGCGCATCGTATGCCTTGACTGTCTTTTCACCTGTTGGAGTGATCTCGGTGAGCATGTTGCCGTTGGCATCGAAGGTGTAGCTCCACTTCTGCCCATTATGCAACGCGGTGGAAAGTCTGCGATTCAGCTTGTCATAGGTGTAGGTGGTCGTGTGGCTGTTCGGATCGGTAACCGTCCGCACATTGCCATTGCCATCGTAGGTAGATCTCGTAATTCCACCGTTGGCATCGGTAAGTTGTGTCAGGTTGCCCACGGCATCGTATACATAGCCTGTGGTTGCCCCCCGACTGTCTGTATGGGTCGCAACCTGGCCTGCGATATTATATATCCATGTTTGCGTATTACCCTTTGAATCCACCACCTTTGTCTTGCGATTTAATTTATCGTAAGTCGTGGTAATGGTGCGATTCTCAGCATCAGTCACAGTCTTCATATTGCCATTCAGATCATATGCATAGGTCACTGTGGTATTCAGCAAAGGATCAACCTTGTACTTCACCCTGCTGCGTTCCGTATAGTGCGTCGCAGTGGTTTGATTAAGCTCATTGGTCACTGTTGCCATGCGCCCGATTGCATCATAGGTGTATTTACGGGAATGCAATACGCCTCCTACCGTGTAGTCCTCCTGAATCTTTCGACTCAGATTATCGTAGGTATAGGTCGTAACATTGCCCAAGCGATCAGTCGTGGTAATCAGGTTATCACTGGCATCATAGCTGTAACGTGTCGTGTAGTTGATACCGGTAGCCAGTTCATTCTTCGTAAGCACGTTGCCATTCAGATCATAGGTATAGGTCGTAACAAGGCCCAACGGCGATGTCTCGGTGAGCATGCGGCCCAGATTGTCGTACGTCCGGCTGGTCTGTTTACCCAGTGCATCGGTGATCAACGTTGGGTTCCCGTTAACATCATAAGTGTATTGGGTAACGTTGTTGAGCGCATCGGTAGAGCTGAGCATCCGGTCACTATTCAGATCAAACTGACGTGAGGTTTTATAACCCAGAGAATCAAGGACATCCTTTGCTTTGCCCGTTGCAGTAAAATTCTTATAAATCGTTGCGACACTTACTCCGGGTTTCCGGACAGATGCCACAGGTGTCAGATTTTTCTGGTTGGCTAGCGTTGTATAGGTGGCTTGCGTAACCCGCTTCTCAGCATCTGTAACTATTTTTGGATTGCCCCTGCCAATGACATCGTCATAGGCAATGCTGGTGCTATTGCTATTCGGATCAATCGTTTGCGTCACCAGCGCGCTATCAGCCAGACTATTTCGATTACCTGCTGTTTTATAAATCAGCTGGGTTCTGATATCACCTGCTGCTGCTGCCTGCCCATAACTTTTTTTATCGAATACTTCTTCCACGCGTGTGCGTCCTGCATCAACTACATAGACACGGTTATGATTGAGGCCATCAACTGCGGGTTGCGTCACACCCGTACCGAGAGGTCCGCCAGGATAAACAGTCCCATAACTAATGCTTGTGACATTGCCAGAGCCATTAGTTAAAGATGTAACCCGGCCATTGAAAGCGTTATATGCAATGCTTAGCTGTAACTTGTTACGCGGGTCAGTAACGGTTGCCAGACGATAGCGATGGTTAAGAGTAGTTCCCACATAGGTATACCGCGTAAAAGCACCCTTCACATTCCGCACGGAAATAATCATACCGTTGGCATCATAGGTGTACGCCACAAATCGGCCGGCAAAGTCTGTGACCCGAGAAACGCGGTTATTCACATCACGGGTGATAATATATTTGCGATTATTGGCATCTGTAACATCTGTCAAAAAGCCTGCTGTATAGTTGAAACGCAGTGCATTTCCGATGCGGTCTTCAATGCTTTGCAGTTGACCGGCTGCCACTCCAGACGGGTCAGCAAAACGGTAAACCCGGTTGCCACGGGTATAGAGAACGAAGCTACCATCCGGATTCTGAACCAGTTCATCAAAGTTACCCGGATTCAAGGCATACCAGAGATTGTCCATATCCTTGAAGAAGTGTTGTACATGACCATCTTCACGTGGCCCGATAGCGATTTCCCGGTTGAATGTACCTGCCAGATAGGAGGCCTTAACCTCATACCCATATGTCCATTTGCTTGGCAAGTCGGACAAAGAATTATAGGCACGGCTGAATGCAAATGCCGGCCCCTTTCCGGACACTGAAATATCAGTAGCAGAGAGGTGGTAGTTGCCATTGGCAACATCGACATTCTTGAATAACTGACTTCCACTGCCAGTTACGGCTGGATTACCAAAACCGTTTGCCTTCGCTGCAGCTGAAAGACAGGTAGCTAATGTACAGGTGGATCTAGTTGAATACGAACCAGCTAACTGACTATTTTGATCAAAGATTCCAGCCTGAAAAGAACGTAGCCCCAGCTTGTTCAATGAACGATTCACCGAATAGCTGTTTCCAACCTGTGTAGTAAGAGGAATATGACCACCTGCATCTGTCTGAAGCAACCATCCACCCTGTTGATCATCAAAGTTAATCGCCACATAATAACCTGCAGGCAATGCCCCGGATAAATCGGCTGTAAAAGTGAATGCAGCAGCCGGATCTCCACTATCAATCACAGTAAGATTGGTAACTGTAGGCAAGGCAATGCCTTGAATCAACACAGTGCCACTTGCTGCGACCGCTGCTTTCAAACCTGCTGGGCTGGCAACCTCTACTTTGTAATACACCGTTTGTCCGGCAAACTGACTGGCATTAAATGTGAAGTTCTTGGCACCTGTCGCCTGTGCAACTGTGTAAGTACCAATGTCGGTAAAAAGTGAATTGGTATATGCAGTATTGTTCGCATAATGAATACGTAAATTCTTCACTTGGTTCGACGAGTGACTTACGTTAAAGCTGCCGCTCACTACACCTGATGCAGATGAGCTTGCTGCTAAACCTGTCACTGCCGGGGCGACGTCGCTTACTGCAGGAATCACGACAGTACCTGATGGCTGCGGTAAAGTTTGCAAGCCAGTCGTGCTAAAAACTTCAACTTTATAGTATACAGTCTGTCCAGCATACTGACTGGCATTAAAATTAAACATTTTCAATCCGATTGACGGTTGTGCTGCCAGATAGGTGCCGATGTCTGT
>Ga0316202_10002213_pt1 | contig 13140 bp, 8 predicted proteins | sample 3monrhotite_MG_FD_204934 | JGI IMG/M metagenome (GOLD analysis project Ga0316202, IMG submission 204934) | Microbial mat bacterial communities from mineral coupon in-situ incubated in ocean water Damariscotta River, Maine, United States -... | ecosystem: Environmental > Aquatic > Marine >... | reverse complement strand
TTTCAACAAAATATTGAAAATCGGCTTTATTACCAAAACGTGATGTAGGAGCAAATAAACAAACGGGTTGATAGCCCCAAGAACCATCAAAAGGGTATTCACTCACTGGCATTAATTGAAAATGGGTAAAACCCATATCAAGAGTATAAGGAATAAGTTTATCGGCAATGTTACGATAATTTAAAAATTCACCATCTGCATTACGTTGCCACGAGCCTAAATGCACTTCGTAAATTGAAATAGGGGCGTGGCGATTATTACGTTGTGCGCGTTGTGCTAACCAAGCACTATCTTGCCACGGGTAAGGGGTTTTATCATTTACAATACTGGCGGTATCTGGACGATACTGCCCTTGTATGGCATAAGGATCCGCTTTTAATGCTAATGTTTGCCCTGTACTGCTTTTAATTTCAAATTTATATAAATGACCAGCAGTGGTATTAGGAATAAAAATAGCCCAATAACCACTATTATTGACATTACACATCGGATGGCAACGACCATCCCAGTGATTAAAATCACCAATTACCGCGACTCGGCTGGCATTGGGCGCCCAAACGCTGAATTGCACTCCTTGAATTGTGCGCTCAGTAATTTGCTGTTTTGTTAAGTGTGCGCCAAGCACTTTGTAAGGTGCTTGGTGATTGCCTTCGCTTAATAAATGTAGGTCAAAGTCGGGTAAGTTTGGTGAAAAAGCAAAGGCATCTTCCAGTATTTGCTGATGCTCGCCATGTGTTACTCTTAATTGGTAATCAAAGTGCTTTTTACGGCGTAGTTTTTTACTGAAAAAACCACGCTCGTCTACTTTAGTTAACTTGGTTAGCACTTTCATGCTAGTGCCGTTTTCGCTCGCCCCTTTTTTATTAAAGACAAGCAGTTCAACACTATCAGCATGTGCTTGAAAGGTGTTAATGACTAAATAATCAGAAGCGCTATCAACACGCAAGCCTAACAATGCGAAAGCATCCGCGTGGCTTGCATTCATAATTGCATTAATCTGGTCTGTAGATTTAGTCATCGTTTCAATCCTTGAATTATTTAGCTTTGCCGACTTTTATTTTGGCATTGACCGATTTTATTGGTTCAAGGCGCCAAATATTAGCAACATAATCTTCAATAGAGCGATCTGAGTTGAATTTACCCATCATTGCAGTATTCATAATTGCCATACTCGCCCAACGTTTTTTGTCTTGGTAGGCTTTATTTAACGCTTGCTGTGCATTGGAATAGCTTTCAAAGTCAGCCAGTACTTTATACGGGTCGCCACCCTCAAGTAGGCTACGTTTTATTGCTGATAACTCACCAGAGCGACCCGGTGTAAAGTAATCGCTGTCTAACCAATCTAAACACGCTTTAATTTCTGAGTTGTTTGCATTGTCGTCGTTATAGTAACTACGAGGGTTGTATCCTTGTTCATCAAGGGCTTTAACTTGTTCAACCGTGTTACCAAAAATAAAGATATTGTCATCGCCCACTTCTTCAGCAATTTCAATGTTGGCACCATCAAGCGTACCAATGGTAACTGCGCCATTTAATGCGAGTTTCATGTTACCTGTACCTGATGCTTCTTTACCTGCGGTAGAGATTTGCTCAGAAACATCGGCAGCGGGAATGATTTTTTCTGCCAAGCTAACGCGATAATTAGGTAAAAACACTACTTTTAATTTACCGTTTATACGGCTGTCGTTATTTATTTTTTCACCCATTTTGTTGAGTGCGTAAATAATTTCTTTGGCTAAGTAATAGCCCGGTGCTGCTTTTGCACCAAAAATAAATACTTGTGGATGCATCTCTAATGCTGGGTTGGCTAATAAGCGGCGATATAAGGCTAGAATATGTAATAAATTTAAGTGTTGGCGTTTGTATTCGTGTAAGCGTTTAATTTGAATATCAAAAATAGCGTCAGGGCTAACCGTAATTCCCGTTAATGTTTTGATTTCTTCGGTTAACGTTTGTTTATTTTTATGCTTAATATTCATAAATTTCTTTTGAAAATTAGCATTATTTGCAAGTGGCGATAACGCCGTTAAACTATGTAAATTTTTTGCCCAATCATCATCTATATTTTTATTTAATAATTCTGAAAGCAGTGGATTACATGCCTTTAACCAGCGACGTGGAGTAATGCCATTAGTCACGTTGGTCAGTTTATCTGGATAAAGTTGGTCAAATTCAGGGAATAAATCTTCTTTAACTAATTGGGAATGAATTTGTGCCACTCCATTCACTTTATGGGCAGTAACTACACATAAATGCGCCATGCGTACCATACGTTCGGCGCCTTCTTCAATAATTGATAACTTTGCGCGCATCGCGTTGTTGTTAGGCCATAACGTGTCAACTTCTTGGTTTAAAAACTGCTCGTTGATTTGATATAAAAACTCTAAATGGCGAGGTAATACTTTTTCAAATAAGTTAACAGACCATTTTTCTAAGGCTTCAGGCAATAAAGTATGATTAGTGTAAGCGAATACGCCGCGACAAATTTTCCATGCGTTATCCCACGATAATTGATGATCATCTTTTAAGGTGCGCATTAATTCTAAAATAGCAATGGTTGGGTGAGTATCGTTTAACTGAATAGCGACTTGGTCAACAAATTTACTCCAATTATCACCATGTTGGCTTTGGTAACGCTTAATAATGTCTTTAATTGAACAAGCACAGAAAAAGTATTGCTGAATAAAGCGCAGTTCTTTTCCTGCATCGGTATCGTCATTTGGGTAAAGTACTTTTGATACCGTTTCAGCAGCAATTTGATGATGATGTGCGTCATGGTAATTACCTTGGTTAAAGTGTTCCCAATCAAAATGTTCATCAGCACGTGATTCCCATAAACGTAATACGTTTACGGTATTTGATTGGTAACCCACAATAGGCACATCCCACGCAATACCTTTTAACGTTTGCTTATGATGCCAAATTTTTTTAATGCTGCCATCGGCTTGAACCCGGTTTTCAACATAGCCGTATAAAGGAATATGCTGTGTTGCTTCGGGGCGACAAACTTCCCACGGATTCCCAAACTCACGCCAAACATCAGGTGACTCTATTTGACGACCTTGGTTAAAATTTTGTTTAAATAAGCCATGTTCATAATGAATGCCATAACCAACAGCGGCATAATCAAGAGTGGCTAATGAATCGAGAAAACAAGCAGCTAAGCGACCTAATCCGCCATTACCTAACGCTAAATCGGCACCTTGTTCGCATAAATCACTGAGATCAAAGCCTAATGATTTTACGGCTTTATCTGCGACTTCAAATAAGCCTAAATTATGTAAGTTATTAGAAAGTAGACGGCCCATTAAATATTCTAACGATAAATAATTAACGCTACGGGCATCACTTTGAATATGTGTACTTTTGGTACTTTGCAACTTAGCAAATACGCTTTCGTTAACGGCTAAACAAGTAGCTTGCCACCATGCTTGTTTGTTTGTGCTGTTGTCGCAATCTCCTAAAGTAAATTGTAAATGATGTAATATACGTTGTTTGAATTCTGTGGGGCTTATGTTCTGACTTTTTTTATTCATAACACGAGCTCCTTTTTTTGTTGAAACCATTTTTTTATCGACCATTTCTTTTACTGCTAATTCTTCTATCGACATGGGAAAGTTTAATCTCTGTGATATTGGTTTTTTAACTTAACTAAAGATTATGATGCTGGGCTTTATAGGGCAATGTGTTACATACGTATGCATAGTAAAACTTCCCTTGAATTACTCATGCATACGTATGTAAATTAGCAGTGCCTTATAGATGATGGTTTGTCTATACAAAAAATAACGACTCAGGTAATATCTGTGTAATATTAATTTTTTTGAGTTTGTTGTGAAATCTAAACCTACTTCTTTCGACATTGCCTATCAGGCTGGTGTTTCTCAATCTACGGTATCGCGTGCTTTGCGTAATAGCCCATTGGTAAATGAAGAAACACGTTTAAAAGTACAAGAAATTGCAAAAAAGCTTAATTATAAAGTTGATAAAAATGCTAGTAGTTTACGTACTCAACAAAGTGCAACCATTGCATTATTATTGTTTGAAGACCCAACCAGTGATGATTCGTTAATTAATCCTTTTTTCTTATCCATGCTTGGTAGCATCACTAAGGCTTGTGCTAGTAAAGGTTATGATTTACTGATTTCGTTTCAGCAAATGAATAGCGATTGGCATGCAGATTTTGAAGACTCTAACAAAGCGGATGGAATTATCTTACTCGGCTATGGGGACTTCCATGATTATGAAGAAAAGTTAGTGCATTTAATTGAACAAAATACCCATTTTGTTCGTTGGGGGGCTGAAGTAAAAGGCTTGTCTGTTGTATCCGTTGGTTGTGATAATTATCATGGTGGCTATCAAGTTACTGATCATTTAATTGCCAATGGTCGAAAAAACATTGCTTTTATAGGTTGTGCAACAAGTCATTCACCCGAGTTTTTAGATAGATATTTAGGGCATAGTAAAGCGATCACCGATCATGGTTTAATTGTTGATAAAAATTTACAAGTTGAAGCAATTTCAACTGAAGAAGCGGGTTATTCAGCCGCAAAAAAATTATTGAAAAAAGGCCTAGTATTTGATGCGCTTTTTGCTGCGTGTGATTTGATTGCCATTGGCGCAATGCGTGCTATACAAGAAAGTGGTTTAAATGTGCCTCAAGATATTGCTGTTGCTGGTTTTGATGATATTCAAATTGCGAGTTTTACGAACCCTGCTCTGACTACAGCAAAACAGAATACTAAACTAGCGGGTGAATTATTGGTTGATAAATTACTTGCGCTTATTCATGGAGAGCCGGCTAAGACCCAACTTATGCCAACGAGTTTGGTCGTACGTAGGTCTTGTGGCAGTTAAAGTATCTAAATTTCATGCCTAAGCAGATAACTCCGATGTTTATATAAAATTAGTCATGCTGAATTTATTTCCGGATCTATTCGCTTAAGATACTTAAACAAGTTCAGTATGACGATAAAAAAGGTGAGTATTTCAACTCACCTGAATAATAGACATAGCCGTGTAAGATTCTTATATACTTTAACCGATGACGAATATTTATTCGTCTTTATAAAGTCAAAATAAAGACATTAAAAACTATTTTTTAATGTCTTCAATCGCATGATGATCATTTACAAAAAATACGGCTATTGCACCTAAAATCATAGAACCACCAGCAAGCATTATAATATTAATCGCTTGATTTTCGAATATAGTGGTTAAGAGCCAACCAGTTAAAATACCTGAAACAATTTGTGGCGCAGCAATCGTAAAATTGAATATTCCCATATAAACCCCCGTTTGTTTTACGGGTAATGAACCTGCCAAAATAGCGTATGGCATAGCTAAAATAGCGGCCCATGCCATACCCACACCGATCATTGGAATAAACAAAGATACTGCACCTTGTGGTACTGTAATTTTTGTTATAAGCAAATTAACTAACGTGGGTTGTGAGCTTTCAATAAACATAATGCTTATATAACCAATACCACCAGCAAGTAGTGATAATGCATAGATAACCTTTCGACCAAATTTGTTAGCGAGTTTAGATAAAAATATAGAATATATTGCGGCAAATAATGAATAAGCTGCGAAAATAATACCGACCCAGTCTCCTGCTGCACCTTTTGCTTTGGCAATATTTGTAGGAATGCTACCAATCGACTCTAAATAACGGGGGTCAAACCATTTAGCATCAATACCCCAAATATGTTGCGCAATAGCAGGCATGGTGTAAACCCACATAATGAATAGCGCAAACCAAGAGAAAAATTGTACTATGGCTAATTGACGCATAGTTGTCGGCATAGTTTTCATTAAAGCCAAAAAGCTTGAGAGCTTTTTACCAATAGAAAGGTTTACGTCATTTGTTTCTAGTGGTGCTAAACCATTAGTACCAGGAGCATATTCTTTGGTTCTAAAAACTGTCCATAATACTGAACCTAGCATGACCGATGCACCTAAATAAAAGGCCCAAATAACTGAAGGCGCTACTTCTCCTGCTTTGGCTGTATTTTCTAACCCAATTACGTTGGTTAATACAAAAGGTAAAATAGATCCAAATACGGCACCAATATTAATGAGAAATGATTGAATAGAATAACCAACATTACGTTGCTCTGCTGGAACCATATCAGAAACTAAGGCGCGGAACGGCTGAAAGGCTAAATTAAATGAAGCGTCCATAAGCGCTAGCATCATTGCGCCAAAAATAAGGGGGGTAATAAACGTTGTTAGCGTTGCTGAATTTGGCATTAATAACATGCCGATAGCTGCGGCAAAGCCACCAGCTAGAATATAAGGGTTACGACGCCCAAAACGATTCCATGTTCTATCTGATGCTGATCCAACGATAGGTTGTATGATCAAGCCCATTATTGGTGCAACTAGCCAAAATAAAGAGAGTGACTCTAAGTTAGCCCCTAAATCTGATAATATTCTACTAGCATTAGCATTTTGTAGCGCAAAGCCAAATTGCACACCTAAAAAGCCAAAACTTACATTCCATATTTGCCAAAAGCTGAGGCGAGGTTTAGAGGTGTTTGCATGAGTTGTGCTCATAATTTTATTCTTATACTCAGGTTATAAATTGATTATCACAGATTCGTTTGTAAAAAGCAGACCTAATCTTTTTTGTAAGGGGTGAAACCGATTAAATCTGTAAATACAAAGTGTATTAAATGTGTGAGTTATGGGAAATAAACACATACCTACTTGAGTTTATTTTTTATATTGCCATCATACGCATACCTTAATATTGAACTCAATTATTTGCATACGTATTCAGGTTATCGAAAAACTTAATTTCGCCAATATTATTTTCATTTATTTATGTAGATTCAATTGTCATCCTGAACTTGTTTCAGGATTTTATGCATAATCAGTATTAGATACTGAACTTCGTCAGTATGAGGGGATTTTGTAAGATAACGATGCTGTTAATATATTAGGCATATTAACAGCAGTTTGTTAATTTAAAAGTTATTGTGCTGCACGTTGTTCTAAAATTTCTACAGCAGGTAATTTTTTACCTTCTAAAAACTCTAAGAAAGCGCCACCACCAGTAGAAATATAAGAAACTTTATCAGCGATATTGTATTTATCAACCGCCGCTAAAGTGTCACCACCACCAGCGATTGAAAAGGCTGAACTTTCAGCAATAGCGTTAGCGATTATTTCTGTACCTTTACCAAATTGATCAAATTCAAATACGCCAACGGGGCCGTTCCAAACAATAGTGCCGGCATTTTTGATTATTTCGCTTAATTGTGCCGCTGAATCTGGGCCAATATCAAAGATCATTTCATCATCGCCCACATCCGCTACATTTTTTAATGTAGCGCTGGCTGATTCTGAAAATTCTTTGGCAACCACTACATCACTTGGCACTGGAATATCGCCATTATTGCTTTGTGCGTTTGCAGTTAAACGTTTTGCTTCATTGACTAAATCGGCTTCATACAACGATTTACCAACATTGTGGCCTGCTGCGGCAATGAATGTATTAGCAATACCACCACCCACAATTAATTGGTCAACAATGTTAGCTAACGAGTCTAATACCGTTAATTTTGTTGAAACTTTTGAGCCGCCAACAATAGCAACCATAGGGCGAGCAGGGTTGTCTAATGCTTTACCTAATGCGGATAATTCACCTGCTAATAAAGGGCCAGCACAGGCTGTAGGTGCATATTTAGCTACACCATGCGTACTCGCTTGTGCACGGTGTGCGGTGCCAAAAGCGTCCATTACAAATATGTCGCAAAGTGCTGCTAATTTTTTTGCTAATTCGTCGTTGTTTTTCTTTTCACCAATATTAAAGCGAACATTTTCAAATAATACTAATTCACCAGCAGCCACTTCAACGCCGTTTAAATAATTTTTTGCTAAACGTACAGGAAAATTTAAGGCGCCCGCTAAATAATCGGCAACAGGTTGCAATGAAAATTCATCATTGCCATTTTTTTCATGGTCACCACCTTCGGTTGGACGACCTAAGTGTGACATAACCATGACTTTTGCACCTGCTTCTAACGCTAATTTAAGCGTTGGTAAGGCGGCTTTTAAACGTGCGTCAGAGGTTATTTTACCCTCCTTTATCGGAACATTTAAATCTTCACGAATAAGTACGCGTTGTTCAGCTAAGGCTAAATCGGTCATGTTAATTACTGACATAATAAATAATCTCTTTTTTACTAATATTTAAGTTAAGTGACTAAAGCTAGATAATTAAGTTTTAGTTACTGTAAAAATGTAATATTTGAACGGTTAAGTTTTTATGTGTTGTTATTGTTTTTATAAATTCATTAAAGGTATTTTGCCACTACGGCTGCAGTATCTAACATGCGATTAGCAAAGCCCCACTCATTATCACACCACACTAATAGTTTAACTAGGCGTTTATGACTAACACGGGTTTGGTTGCCGTCTACAATCGCAGAATGAGGATCATGGTTAAAGTCCACTGAAACTAGTGGTTCTTCGGTGTAGCCTAAAATTCCGGTTAGCCCGTTGTGCTGTGCTGCTTGAATAGCATTATTAATATCTTGCACGCTAACATCACTATTTAAGGTAACGCTTAAATCCATGGCAGTAACATTTAATGTTGGTACACGTACAGCAATCGCTTCAAAACGTCCTGAAAATTTCGGTAAAATACGCTCTATGCCAATAGCAAGTTTAGTATCTACGGGGATAATTGATTGGCTAGCCGCGCGAGTTCTACGTAAATCGCTATGATAAGCATCAATTACTTGTTGATCATGCATTGATGAATGAATGGTAGTAATAGTGCCACTTTCAACACCAAATGCATCATCAATGGTTTTTATTACCGGTACAATGCAATTCGTGGTGCATGAACCATTGGAAATAACATTATCCGTAGCTGCTAATGAATGATGGTTAACGCCAAAAATTACTGTGGCATCTAAATCTTGAGTACCTGGATGAGAAAATAGAACTTTTTTAGCACCTTGATTAATATGTGCTAAGCCATCATTTTTATTACCAAATTTTCCTGTGCAATCCAAAACAATATCAACGTTGTTTTGCCGCCATGGCAATTTTGTTAATTGTGGCTCATGACTCAACTGTATTTCATCACCTGCGATGATAAGTAAGCCCGGTTTGTGATCAACAGCAAAAGGAAAACGACCATGTGTAGTATCGTATTTTAGCAAATGAGCAATACCAACAGAATCGGCTAATTCGTTAATAGCAACGAGTTTGAATTCTTGGTTTCGGCCTGTTTCATACAATGCTCTGGCTACATTGCGGCCAATGCGACCAAAACCATTAATTGCGATATTTATTGGCATTTATTGCTCTGTATATTTAGTGTAAGTTCAAATAATTATACCGTCATCCTGACGAAGGTCAGGATCTGTTAGCTATGAAAAATATTAAAATAAATTCAAGTAAATTAATGTGCTTTAGATTCTGAAACAAGTTCAGAATGACGAAATACAAGTTCAGAATGACGAAATACAAGCTCAGCATAACGATACATTTTAAACCACCATTAAAGTAGCTTAAACGAGGCCATTAAAACCAAGTTTAAACTATAAGTGATTAAAGGCTATTTACAGTATTTACAACATTATCTACGGTAAAGCCAAAATGTTCCATTAACACGCCACCTGGGGCTGATTCACCAAAGGTACTCATACCAACCACTTTGCCAGCAAAGCCAACGTATTTAGACCAAAAATCAACATGAGCGGCTTCAATAGCTACGCGCTTTAATACCGTTGATGGTAAAACTGACTCTTTATATTCAATCGACTGAGCATCATAAACGTTAGTAGAAGGCATAGAAACCACGCGAACTTTTTTACCTTGCTCGGTTAATGCTTTAGCAGAATCGACAGCTAAGGCTACTTCTGAACCTGTGGCAATTAAAATAACATCGGCTGTGCCTTCACAGTCTTGTAATACGTAACCGCCTTTTTCAATATTTTCAACTTGTGCTGGTGTACGAGCCATTGCTGGTAAACCTTGGCGGCTGAAAATAAGCGCTGATGGTGCTTGTTGATTTTGTACGGAAGCTTTCCACGAAACGGCCGATTCAGTGGCATCACAAGGACGCCATGTCGTTAAATTAGGCGTAGTTCGTAAATTGGTTAATTGCTCTATTGGTTGATGAGTAGGGCCATCTTCGCCCTGACCAATTGAATCATGGGTGTAAACAAAAATATTTTGAATTCCCATTAAGGCCGACATACGTACGGCGTTACGAGCATATTCCATAAACATCATGAAGGTTGCGCCGTAATTAATAAAACCGCCATGTAATGAAAGTCCATTCATTATGCCGCTCATACCAAATTCACGGACACCGTAATAAATATAGTTACCACTGGCATCGTCTTGAATACCTTTAGAGCCTGACCATAAGGTTAAGTTAGAACCCGCTAAATCGGCAGAGCCACCTAATAATTCAGGCAATACATGACCAAAGGCTTCAATAGTATTTTGCGACGCTTTACGTGAGGCAATATTGTCGCCTGCATTTTGACATGCTTGAATATACTTGTTGGCTTTAGTTTCAAAATCGCTAGGTAAGTCGCCGTTAATTACGCGACGTTCGTATTCAGCAGCAAGCTCTGGATAGGCGGTTTGATAAGCGGCAAATTTTTCTGTCCATGCGGCTTCAACTGCTTGACCTTGTTCTTTGTGATCCCAAGCCGCGTAAACATCTTGTGGAATTTCAAAAGGCGCATAGGGCCAATTTAAAAACTCGCGTGTTGCTGTAATTTCGTCATCACCTAATGGTGCGCCATGACAGTCGTGGCTACCTGATTTATTTGGAGAACCAAAACCAATAATAGTTTTACAGCAAATTAGTGTTGGTTTATTGGTTATCGTTTTCGCTTGTTCAATGGCATCAGTAATGGCTGCTGAATTATGGCCGTCGATGCTTAATACATGCCAACCGTAAGCTTCAAAACGAGCTGGGGTGTTATCGGTAAACCAACCTTCAACTTTTCCGTCAATTGAAATGCCGTTGTCATCCCAAAAAGCAATCAGTTTACCTAAACCTAATGTCCCTGCTAATGAACAAGCTTCGTGCGAAATACCTTCCATTAAGCAGCCATCGCCTAAAAAACAAAAAGTATTATGATCAACAATGTGATGGTCATCACGATTAAATTGCGCTGCAAGAGTTCGTTCCGCAATCGCCATACCGACGGCATTAGAAATACCCGCGCCTAAAGGACCTGTTGTTGTTTCAACGCCCGGTGTATAACCATATTCAGGATGACCTGGCGTTTTCGAATGCAATTGACGAAAGTTTTCTATTTCGCTCATCGGTAAGTCGTAACCACTTAAATGTAATAACGAATAAATAAGCATAGAACCATGACCATTTGATAAAACAAAACGGTCACGATCAGAAAAGTTAGGATTAGTAGGATTATGCTTTAAAAATTTACGCCATAATACTTCGGCAATATCTGCCATGCCCATTGGGGCTCCGGGATGACCTGATTTGGCTTTTTGAATAGCGTCCATTGATAACGCACGAATAGCATTGGCAAACTTTTTAGGCATGGGCTTAACGCTCCTGAATGATAATTTAAGGGTGGTAAAATTGAAGTGCATGTATTTTCGCCTAGAGAGCTAGTTACTGCAAATAATATTGCGTATTTTCTGCAATTATTTGTTATAAGAGCATATTGATTTATTTATACAGATAAAAACTATGTCAATTGCCTTACTGATCACCGATAGACATTTATCTACTTTATATGATGGATTACAACAGCAATTGCCCGATGTTGATATTCAATGTTGGCCAAATATTAGTGAGCCAGAAAAAGTACGTTTTGTTGTTGCATGGCGGCAACCTGAAAATTGCTGGCAACAATTTCCTCATTTAAATGTGGTTAGTTCGCTTGGTGCTGGTTGTGATGGGTTGTTAAATGATCTTTGTTTACCTAAAAATATTATAGTAACTCGTATCGTTGATAATGGCTTAGCCGATCAAATGGCTGAATATGTTCTTGGTGCTATTTTATTAGTTAAACGTCGGTTTGATTGTTATTTAAATCAACAGAAAAAGCAGCAATGGCGTCCGTTGACGCAAATTGCAGGCAAAAAAGTAACGGTTTTAGGTATTGGTGAAATAGGGAATAAGGTGGCAACAACGTTAGTTGCTTGTGGTTATCAGGTTACAGGCTGGGGCCGTAGTAAAAAGAATAACCCACACTACCCAACTTTTTCCGGTAAAGAACAATTACCACAAGCTTTAATTGATGCTGATTTTGTCGTCTCTACATTACCATTTACAAATCAAACCAAGGATTTATTAAATGATGATTTTTTTAAATTACTGGCAAATAAAACGTGGTTAATTAATGTTGGTCGAGGGCAAGTTTTAAACGAGCAACATTTATTAATAGCACTAGCTAATAAATGTTTGCAAGGCGCTATTTTAGATGTTGTTTCTACTGAACCATTAATTAAAAGCCATCCTTTTTGGCGGCATCCTAATATTATCATTACACCGCATATTTCGGCAATAACCAATCAACAAGCCATTATTTCTCAAATCAGTGAAAATTATTTATTAATGGAAGCAGGTAAGTCTTTAAAAAATAAGGTTAACCTGAGTAAAGGATACTAACTATCAAGCGCTAAAGTTGCGTTTTATAGTTGCTAGATGATTTAAATACTAAATCCATCGTATTTTAAATTGATTTTATTATTAATTAATTTAAAATAAAACATTGAAATATAAGTTTAAATCGTATAAATTTTGTCCTGATTTTCGATTAATAACAATAATACAAGCTAGCTATTTATTATTTTTCTTCTGTTTGTAAAAATAAATGGGTAGAACTAGCAGGAAAAACAATGAATAGGTCATCTTCGCGGGGCTTTAAGTTAACTACCGTTATTTTTGCGGTGTTGGTGTTAACTGTTTCCGCTATATTTAGTAATTCAAGTATTGCCGATGACATGGATGTAAAAGTAGAAGTTTCACAGTAGAAATTTCTAGCAATATTAATAAAAAAAGCAATAAAGGCATATTGTTAGTTAAAACCTCACGCTCATTTAATATGGGTTTGTGAGGTTTTTTTTATGCCCAAAATAAAAATAAAAAACAAAAACAATATATTGATTTAGATCAAT
>Ga0316202_10002212_pt1 | contig 13146 bp, 27 predicted proteins | sample 3monrhotite_MG_FD_204934 | JGI IMG/M metagenome (GOLD analysis project Ga0316202, IMG submission 204934) | Microbial mat bacterial communities from mineral coupon in-situ incubated in ocean water Damariscotta River, Maine, United States -... | ecosystem: Environmental > Aquatic > Marine >... | reverse complement strand
GTCGCCAATGGCTGACCCTGCGCCTCGTAGTAACCAAGCACCCTGATCTCTGATTTGTAGAACTGGACGGTCCAGATCGATGTCGCGTCTGCCTTTGCCCCGGTGCCACCAATGTCAAAGTAGGCACGGGTCTCCATCAATGGGTCTTCGTGTACGTTACCTACACGACCATCACGCCTGGCCTCCTCGATCAGATGCGAGAAGTAAGCGCCCTCGTGCGCCGCTAGGAAGGCACCCTCCCAGACATGCTCATAGACATCAGGACGAACCCTCTTGTCTGCAGCACGCTCTAGTTCAAGTACCTGCGGAAACCAAGGATTGTCTCGCCAGTTAAGCTCAACGATCTGAGAACCCTCTGGCGGGTCTTCTCTAAACCTCTTGTTGGTCGCTGAACGCGCACTCTCCGGGTTCCAGGTGACCCAAATCTCAGAGTCCTCCTCTCGCACCGTCGGGATTAGCTTGCGCCACGCCTCCTCAGAGACAGGCTCTGCCTCATCGATCCAAGCGATGATGATGCGCGCCTTTGACTTAATGCTGTCGAGGTTGCGCCTAAGTCCGGCAAACACATAGTTAATGCGCCCGTCCTTAGACCTTATGAACTTCTCACCGACCTCGTAATAGTCCTGCAGGAAGTCAACACTGCGTATGGCCGACTTGATCTCCTCAAGCGAGGACTCGTCCAGGCTGTTCAGGTGCTCCCTGGCGCAAAGTATCTGCCCAGACTGCCCCGACATGCCCCACTGGTAACCCTTAATCGCGGTCATCAGCGCAAATGTTCTGGTCTTACCACTCCCCCGTCCACCATACGCACCTCGATATCGAGCCTCACCAGCGAACACTGGCACCAGCTTCTCTGGAAGATCAATCGTCGCTGTTGTCATCAGGACTAACGGGCATCAACTGAATCATCGTCGGCTTCATACTGCCGTCACTACTGGTGTGATCGAGGGCAACCTTACTGCCCTCTTTGCGGTCAATCATCTTGTGCGCAGTGGCAACGTCACCATCGCGTAACGCCTCCAACAGCACAGAGCGAGACAGCATAAAGGGGTTGCTCTTCAGCACCTCCTTTCTATCCAGAAACTCAGGGTTGTCTGCCTGGTATGCGTACAGCGTAGACTGGCTAATTCCCGCAGAAAGACACGCCTCCAGGTCAGTGCAGCCCATCAAAAAGGCCTGCTCTAGTTTCTGGATAGTTTCTTCGGTCATTACCGTCGGACGGGACATAGCTTCACCTCTCCGGGGTACTTTGCAGTCCCAGAGTCAAAAATAAAAAAGGCCGCAATTAAGCGGCCAAATAGGAGGATAACAATAAGATTCAGGGGAGAAGTATCCTATCGTGGCTTTATTTAACCACGGTTTGGCAGGTCGTTCTAACACTTTGTGGAAATAATGCTAAAAAAACCAATGGGGAAAAAGGCCATGTTTAATCGCAGTAGTGACACCGCACCCCCATTGTACTCCCTCGATGCCCCTACTCGCCCGGACAAAGTTTACCGATATTTGTCCGAAACCTTACTTTATTTACTCTATTTACTTAAATAGCATTGTATTTCGGTAATAGTTACCTGTATAATATACATTCACAACGAGGAGAGACAATATGAATAACTTAACAATGTACAAGCACGAATATGAACTCAACGCTTTTGAAAAAGGCTTACACGCTTGCTATGGCATGACTCGCTCTGCTCTTAGAGAAACAGGCTATCACCACGACAACAAAGTTGTTGTTAACTACATCAACGAGATGGCTTTCCGCACTGATCTTTGCGAAGAGTTAATGATGGAAGCTGAGGATATTTCGCTAAACATTAATACAGGATATTTCGATGGGTGGTCAGCAGCAAAGCTGAACGGCTACATCCGTAAACTGGTTGAGGATGTTGTTGGTCGCAAGTGCTACTTAACTAAGGCTATTAACATCCGCAATGTTCACCGAGTCATTGCAAAGCTGGCTTGGGATCATGTTGTCCGTGTGCCTTTTACCAACGACATAAACTGGCGGCGTGGGCAAGGATAAGTCAAATAACCGCCCCCGAAAGGGGGCACTGATAACCAGGGGAATAAAATGAAAACTAACTTTTTATCACAATGGGAAATACAGCAAATGGCTGAAGCTGCTCTAACCTCTTATGAATTTAGCTGCTGCTGGAAGCGAGCATTTAAGGAAGCTGGTGAATTTGCAGCAGATGAGTTTGGTGTAAATGCTACTTGTGCTCAAGCAGCAACAGCAGTAAGGCTGGCTCAAACTGGCTGGGAAGGTATACGCCTTTCCGTAAAATCAGTAAACTACAATCAAGGGGAATAAAATGAAACCATCAGAACTTGCAAAAAAGCTAGGGTTCAGGTCTCTACAAGAGGCCTGCGATCTAATGGACGTAACGCCAAGGACACTGACCAATTGGCAGACATCTAATCCAGATCGCTACCTTGCCATCATGCTAGGCGCTTTAGCGATGCGACATAACGACATCGTGAGTCAAATCATCTCAGCGGACAAAGTTTAGGATTTTTTGTCCGCTTCAATCTTGGCCATCTCAATATGAAACTCCTTCCAGGTCTTGGGGTTCTTGTTGATTGGCTCTTTTTTCTTCTCTTTCTTGCCGTAGATCGCCTCCCAATTCACCGCGTACTTCTTCAAATCAGTCGGCCTCTGCTCGCTACCCTTACCCATCCATCAGCCCTCTGTATATCACTCTCTGCACCGCGTCATCGCGGACCTGATAATCACTCAGCAGTAGCTGGAAACGCGGCAACCAGACCTTCTGTGCCCTCCAGCGCCCTACTCCCATCGCGTCCGCTAACCTGCGCACACTTATGCTCATATTTCCCGTGCCGCTGCACTTCTGGCACACCTCAACCTTGTCGCCGACCTTAACCTGCCCCGTGCCCTTACAGTGCCTGCACCGACTAGGACTGATAGCAAAGGACAGCGCCATCAGACCGAGCCTCTCAACAGCGTCCTCTGGCTCGTTCTCAGTGAGCACATAACCGAGCCCCTTTACATTGGCAATAGCCAGCGCATTTAGCTCAGTGCGGCTATTATCGTCTAGGCAGTATTTCGAGAGCGCGTAAAGGTAAGTGTGCCTATCGACGTGTACCATGCAGGCAGCAACGTCCCCAGGTGTTATCCGCTTTCCGCTTGTCCCCTTGACCTCTAGGCTCATTGGTGGCGCACCCGGTGTCAGCATCGCTAATAGCTCACTCATGGCCTGCACCCCCTACGCTAAGGACTGATTCAAGGAACGCAATTACCCTCCGTACATCTTCCTCGGCGTAGTCGTCAGTGGCAAGCACCTTCACCGTCTCTGTGGCGTAGCCTAGCCCCTCATTCGTCTTCGGATCGCGCAACGAGCACCTCCGCTATTGCTTGTGCCTTTTCAGCCTCTTCTATGACCTCTTGCGCCTGACACGCCTGCGCCTTCATCACCCGGTCAACCCACAGGTCAATACCCTCCTGAGCAGTAGCCTGTGGTGAGGAGGTCAATGTCTCCGCTAAAAAATCAAATATCTTTGGCTGCCCCAACTCAGAGGCCGCCACTAACCAAAAACTTAAATCCTTCGCTGTCATGTTCATTCATACACCTATCTTCACCCGGCTGTCTTCGCCTTTCTGTTTGTGATAAATAACCGCTGTCATTGAACGCTCTGCGCTATAACCTTGAGAATCGTGCCATTGATCAGGTGGACACAAACTCCCCCAATGCTCAAAGTGCATCGAACCTAACTCACGTCGCGTGTGGTGGTGGATATGACCCAGATGGCAGTACCGTTTTTTACTCGCCGACCACTGATCATCGAGGTTAGTAATCACCGCCTGGAGTATCTGCTCGTGCTTCACCCGGTCGCCGTGATGAAAAACAAACAGATTATTACCGTAGGTCATGTGCAAAAATTTTGAGTAATTAGGCAGGATATGGATGCGCGGCTCGTTCTGGTAGAGCAGCTCTAGCGCACTACTGAGGTGACAGGCCATGTCTGTGTCGTGATTGCCCCGAACATTCACCACCGTCACATGCTTGTGGTTTTCAAGTAGCCGGGTAATCAGCGTCTGAAATAAGCGACCCGCCAACTTAAATGTTTTGCCAATACGTGTATCGACATCAACTGGCGTTCCTTTGCTTGTGGTCTGCTTCCCGTCCTCGTGAAAGAAATCACCGACGTTCAGTAACACCGCCCTCTCGCAGTTACCCACCCGAGCCGCGAGCTTATCGACCGCTTCAGTTAAAACCCTAGTAGCTATTTTCACATCATAGTTTTGGTCATCGAGCTTAGTGTCTGCTGACGCCAACATGCCAAAGTGATGGTCGCCGACGATGTAGCACGCAAGTAGGTCCGCCTCTACAGCCTTGGGTGCCTTCACCGCCTTACGAAAGCCAGCTAGATCATCCTTCAGGCCCTCCATCATGGCCTCGACCTTCTCCTGCATCGAGCGCTTCTCAGGCTCCTGGATAACCCACTGCAGAGCGATGTCACCCTCGTTGTTATAGGCCGTTGAGACCCTCTTTGCCTCAAAGCCCTCCATCGTCTCATTGTCCACGTTCCGGTGTGGCGCTACGGCCTTACTGGCAGCCCTCGCCTCCAGTCCCTTAATTATCTTGTCAACACTGCGCCGATCCACGCCAAGGGCCGTTGCAGCCTTGTTGTTGCTGCCGTGTGTAATTACAGCGCGGCATACCTCTTCCTGGCGCTTGGTCTTCGCAAAATCTAACAGTATGTTTGGATCAATGTTTCCCATCTAAGCGTTCCTCGTGGAACTTAATCTGTTCCTTAAAAGCGGCCAACATCTCTCGGTAGTCAGCCGCGTATAGTTTCTTGATCTTGCGCTTGTCGCGCAGCATCTGCTCCACAAAGTCCTTGCCGTAATAGTTCTCCATCCACAGCGTGTACCAGGCCTCTGCCGATCCGTATTTTTGACCAAAACCATTGCATCCCTTGCACTGCGGATGCACGTTCTCAATCTCTAGCGCCCAGTAGCTGCTAGAGCCCTTCGGTATGAAGTGCCCGCCGTCCATCTCCTTCCAGTGGTGCCAGGAGGCATGCGTCTCAGGGTCACAGCTCACGCACTGCGCGTACCCATTGCTGTTGGCAGCCGATATCCTAGCCAGCTTCTGTATCGCCTCTAGGCACTGCGCTCTTAATGTTTTAGCCAAGTCCATACACCTTCGGGTCGGTTAGCTTGTAATGCTGTCCCTGCACCCGGTAAAAGTCAGTCAGATACTGCGACATCTGCTTGGTCGTCATTAGCGATGTCACCGGGAAAAACGCCAGCAACTCATCGACCTGCTCCTCGTAAGTTGGAAAGCTCTCAACCGCCTTCAACCAGGCAGCGTTGAACTTCTCACTGTCTGCCAGCAAGATCGGCACACCAAAGTGTTTCTTTGCGCGGCACTTAATCTGCTCAATGGTGTACTCGCCGCCCTCCTCGCTGATCTCCTTGTACCAAAGGTGTGACAACTTGTTCTGCGCGTCAGATCGCTTCATGTCGTAGGTCTTGATCTGCACACTGACAGGCTGCTTAGGATTCACCGCCGCAGCCTCAACCGCAGCAATCGCCTGCGCCTTCATGTACTCGGTCCTTAGAACATGGAAAACACCAGTCATATCGGCCTCCGTAACCAATGGCTGCTAATCCAGTCTTGATGATTTTCCAAGGCGTAGCCCAGGAACATCTTTCTCTTTTGGCGATTGCGCCGAACTATCTGCTCCGAGCGCACAATGTCGCACCCAGCGCAAAGATAGCTGGAGCTATAAATCCTATTAGCGATTAGCTTGCGGCTCACGCCTGTCGCCGCCGATAGCTCATCCGCTGTGTACCAGTTGCCCATCTTCAGCCCGAACTGATCGGGGCTGACAAAGCAATACTTAAACGTGGGGCGGTAGGCGGCTTTGCAGCGGCCATTGGTCTCGCTCAAAACATCGCCTTCATCGCGTCTAGCGCCTTTGCGCCTGCAGCCTTAGCGACCTCTCTGTCGTGCCCTAACAACGCCGCTGGCTTCTCGTATGGACGGTGTAGTGCCCTCACCCGGTTGGCCTCCTTGATGCTGCCAATAATCCTGTCGATGTTCGGCCACTCAAAGTCAGGGTTGCCCTTCTGCCGCTCTTCTTTCACAAAGGTCACACCCTTGTCGATCTCCTCGCGGGTGAACTTGCCGATCAGTGGCGCGTACATTCTCTTCGCCGCAACACGCATCTCATCAGGAAAGGTCACGCTCATCTTCTTCTCACCAAAGACAACAGCCAGTAAGCCAAAAAGGTAATTCGTCGCCTGGGTCTCCTCTTTGCTGCGAGGCAGCTCAGAACTCTGCGTTGATGTCGAGCCACTTGCCACTTGCTGAATCATTTGCTGCACGTTGGACATTCCTACTCTCCCTTTCCTTTTTAAATTCATGGTGCTTGCTTTCCCACGTCCTAAACGCAGCCCTCCAGCACTTCATCTTTCCGCGACCCACGACCCAGCCCCTGGACTCGTGATAATCAATAAACTTTTGTGGCGAACAGTGCGCAGCAATCACAACCTTGTAGGCCTCAACGTCTGCAATGATCGGTGGAGCGAATGCCTTTTTAGTATTTTTATTAATAGTTGTATTCTTACCCTCACCGTTTTCCGATGGGGGGTCTTCGGAATCCCGATGGGGGGTATTCGGAATACTGACCACCTTGTTGGTGATCGTTATAGTCCTCTTGATGACCTGCTTACCCTTGTACTCAAGCAGGCACTTTATGTACCCGGCCTTCTCCAAAGAGCTCACCAGATCGCTGATCCTAGACTTTGATAGCTGCAGGTGTTCGGCAAAGTGCGCGTTACTAGCAAAGCAGTGGTCGTGAGAATCCAAACTATCGATCTCAACCAACAACAGCTTCTCCATCCAGCTCAGGTTCTTGTCGAGCCAAATGTCTTTTGAAATCCATACTCCTTTAAAGTCCCTAGTCATTCGCTGCCTCAAAAAAGCAGGAATAGCTCAATGAACCCTTGGCGCTCTTAATGAGCTTAGGAATGTCAGTGACCTTTGGCGACCTCTCGCCAAGCCGATAGGCCTGGGCAGAACGCTTAGTGATTGAATACAGCTCGCTAGCCTCATCGTCGCCGAGCGCCTTGAGATGTCTTTGGAATCGTGTGGTGGTTTTATTCATGTTTGAATTATAACCACTTAACGTGGTTAATTAAAAGGCCGATTTTAAAATAACGTGAAAAAACATATACGTAACGTGGCTATCAAAAAACATTGCAAAAATCAACAATTTGCACCACAATATGTGTCCATTAAAAATAAAGAAGCCGAGAAGAGCGAACTCGGGGGTATAAATGGGGAACATAAGACTAAAAAAAGCTCGGCTCTCGTCTGGGTACACACTTGCGTCGCTCGCGGCAGCGACGAATGGGCAATTATCAACTTCAAGAATTGCAAATTATGAGTCAGGGGTGCGGGCGTTGCGCGTGGACCAGGCAAAGATTCTTGCCGAGCCTCTCAATACGACGGCTGCCTATTTGCTGGGAATTGACACTGCATCCAAGCAGGAAAATCTTACTGAGGATCAGATGGAGCTGATAGCGGTAATCGAACGTGTTGCGAATCTTTCGGACGCTGACTCTCGCCAGGTAACTTCGATGCTAAAAGGCTATCTTCAACACAAGTCATAACCCTCAGCGCTTTATGTACATCTTCTTTACTTAATTCTCTCACAAACTCTATCACTGCGCTCACTGCGCCCTCCTTCCCTTTTAAAGTCCTATGATTGATATCTATTCAACTATGAATAAAAGCAGATAACTGCGACTATATCAACACATTTCTGCAAAAAAATAAAAAATAAAAAAACTATTGCCTTAACCACGATTTGTGCATATTATGATAACCACGTTATGTATATTTACGACCACGAGGATATTAATTATGTACGAATCAAGCGGATACGCAGCTAGCGACTATAAAGATAATCCGGCACGCGTTGCCTGCCCTGAGTTCCTTGATATTGAAGAACCTACCCCTGAGAGGCACGACCTACTCGATATCCTGAATGATGACATCGTGTTCTGGGAAGCGTTCGGGCCTGACGGCATCGAGGACATTTACAAGTTCCCGCGCAATCCACACCAGATAAGCGCCAATCGCCAGCAGAGCTTGAACTTTCAGCGCGATGTAACCGATGCCATCGCAATGCAGGACTTCGATGCGCTAGGCCGCCTTGTCAGCTCGCTGCTGCTTAGTTATTCAGAGCGTTTGTGGGAACACAAGAACCTTTAACAACGCGAGGTTGCTGTGAAAAAACAACAACGACTAGAGATATTGGATAGCCCACCGCGCAGGACCACGGAGTTCTATGAGGTCTTTGCGTTTGGCGTCTTCTTTGGCGCGGCAGGGCTCTACGCATTCATAGAGATATTTGGAGGGTGATTATGAAATTAGAACAAGCACTAGGGTTTAACTTTTTTAACGTCCTTGACTTTTGTCAGGGCGAGGTTGACTGCATAAACGGCGAGCCTGCAAAGGCCGATCAGTGCGATGAATATTATCGCGGCTATGGCGAGCGTTATGCCCTTGAGGCGATGGTAAGTGGAGGTATTGAACATGGCTAAACACAACGTGCCTAAGAGAGTGGGTGAGGTTTTAAAGGAAATTGGCGAGACCACGGCTACGGCTGGCTGGGACTGCCACGGCACATTTGTCCTGCTGCACAAGGCGCTTGAGCGTGTCGCCGCCCACAAAAATATTAGCTTTGACCCACCCACCGTTATTGAAAGCGATATCGCGTCCAAGAGTGTCGTGATCGTGGTCACTGGGCACCTGGGCGACAAGTCAGAGTGGTCCTTCGGGGAGGCCGCAACTTACAACAACAAGAACGCCTACCCCTTTGCGATGGCTGAAAAGCGCGCAAAGGACCGGGTAATTCTAAAGCTCGTTGGATTGCACGGCCATGTCTACTCAGAGGAGGAGGCAGACGACTTTAAAACGGCGCGCCCGGCCAGCATCTCTGACTCTCCGACAGTTACTGGGTACGACCTCGTTGACTACAACGCTGTTGTGCGCGAACACGCCGACACGATATTTGCGATCAAAACTGCGCTTGGAACAGGCGATCTTGAGACCGCAAATGAGGAGTGGCGCGATCTCAATGAAGAGCAGCAAAGAGCAGTCTGGAAAGCTCCGTCCAAGGGCGGCATTTTCACGACTGACGAACTCAGAACAATGAAATCAACCGCCTTTAGAGAGGCAGCATTTATAGGAGCAGAAGCATGAAGTTAGCTGTTAATTTTTCAATCGATGTCACAAAGCTGGACAAGGATCGCTTTTATCAAGGTAAGAACGGCGCTAAGTACGCCAATTTAACCTGCTTTATTACCCCGCAGGAGCCAAACCAGTTTGGTGAGCACGGCGGTATCAAAGAGGCTACCACCAAGGAGGAGCGCGATCAGGGCAAGGACAAAGAGCTGCCCTTTGTTGGCAACGTAAAGGCCTTTTGGGGCGAGGGTGTAACCATCGTTAAGGAAGAAGGCGGGCAGTCAGCCCCAGCACCAGCGCCTGCCCAAAACGCATTCCCTGAAGATGACATTCCTTTCTAGGAGACACGATATGACACAGACTGATCGAGTATTAGCGCACTTAGAGGCAGGAAAGCGACTCACCTGCCTGAATGCGTTTCAAGAGCTTGGTGTCACCCAGGTGGCCGCAAGAATCTTTGAGCTGAAGCAGGATGGACACCCCATTAACACAAAGACTATCAAGGTCACCAACCGCTACGGCGACGAGGCCACAGTAGTTAACTACTTTTTGGAGCGAATTGATGCTGCTTGATAAAAATAAGTTTGCTATCGATTATGGCGTAAAGGCATCTACCCTATCCGGGTGGATGCAGCGCCATTGGACAAAAGGCATCCATTACTATGTAATCGGTCGCACGACCATGATCGACACAGAGGAGTTTGATCGATGGATAAGAAATTCCCAACAGGCATCAGACCTCGCGGAAACGGGCTTGAAATCAAAATCTGGAAGCACGGCAAGCCAGTGCATCAAGAGATCATCGAGGCCAACCCCAACAATGCGGCTGACGTTAAGCGCGTAAAAAAATATCGGGACGAGCTGCAGGTCAAGTTTCGGCTTGGCCTGGCGTTCGAGGAAGAAGAGTACCCTACCCACCTGCAATCTTTTTACAGCATGGCTCAAGAATATTTAGAGACTCATCAGGGCAAGCACTCCACAAAGCTAGGCTACCTCAACATTCTCAATAAATATTGGATACCACTGTTCGGCAAGAAGCCCTGCGCATCCATTACCACCCGCGAAATCAAGCTGGCTCTCAGCCGTATCGATGCGTCGAGCAAGACCCGTGACAACGTGCTCGGGCCATTACGCGGCGTTCTCGATTATGCCGAGGTGTTCCCTAACCCGGCAGCGATTATCAAGACCAAGAAGGCCCAGACAAAGCCCATAGAACGATATACGCCAGCAGAGCGCGATAAGATAATGTCGTGCTTTACGGGCGACATCTATGTGTACTTTGCACTGTTGTTTGGCTGTGGATTTAGGCCAGGAGAGATTAAGGGATTGCTCAGAAATGACTTTGACGGTGAGCACTGGCACGTGCACCAGCAGATAGTAAGAGGAAAGCTAGTTGAGTCTACCAAAACAGGTCACCGCAGAAAGGTCTATGTGCCAATGTGGGTCAGAAAGGCAATGAAGATGATGCCACCGCGCATAGACTCGCCCTACTTCTTTGTTAACGAAAACGGTAACTTTTTTCAAGACACCAGGCGATTTAACCGGGCTTGGCAGAAGGCGCACAAGCGCAAGCAAATACACTACCGAACACCCTATGCCTGTCGGCACACAAGGGCCGCTGAATTGCTCTCAAAGGGCGTATTGCCACCTCTGGCCGCAAAGCAATTAGGACACTCCACTGCCGTCTTTTTAAACACCTACGCAGAATGGATAGATGAGTATTCATCTGACAAGGATTTTTCGCAGTTTGAACCGCTGCCGGGAACTGAGCATAAACTGCTTCGGTGATCGGTGAAATGATCGGTGGTATATCGTTTAATGGCGCTCAGTGTCGGTTTGCAAAAATAAGAAGTCAGTATTCATGCGGGTTGTAGCCTACACTGGCCTACACTCATCGTCATTGGCACGGGTTCAATCCCCGTCGTCCACCCCATTTAAATCGTTTCAAATCAATAACTTACGAGCAAAATAGCCCAAAAAGTGGCCATATGATCGGTATATGATCGGTCTATTTATGCAAGTAACTTAATAGCACCACAAAACTGGCGTAGTTTTTCGCAGATCGACGTGGACAAAATCCTTGGCTATTCCGATGCCGTTAAACCCCATTTCGATGGCTTCTTGAGCGATCTTATAGCGCTGCGCTCCACCGTTAACTTTAATGTCACAGGCAATTCCCTGCGCATGGGTTCCGGGTGATTTTTTTGCTTTCTCAATGCTGTGGTTTTTGGATCTGAAGCCACTGGTGATGACAAAGCTAAATCCGCACTTTTCGCGCAAACTGTCGATGGCCCAGAGAAACTCCTCGCTCATCTCGTTTTCGCCAGTCTCCTGGCAGTTAAATTCGGACAGATCAAAGTGCCTCACTTCGCTGAATCCTTCTTTGCCATCACGCCTTCAAATGCACCACCACCAAAGTAAAAGCCAACTATGGTGAGCATGATCCAGTCGATCTTGAATGAAGAAATTAGCTCGCGGACCTGTGTGATGTCTTTGTCCATAAAAAATAGCGCCAGGACCATCAGGTAGCTACCGACAAAGGTAAAGCCAAATATCAGGGCCAAATACCTCTGCGCAACCTTAAAGGGTGCGTAGCTGCTTAACAGCTCTGTCTTAGCCTTTGTCTTGGCCTCGATCATCTCTGTGTCGCTCGTGTGCATAGAATCAATGAGACCTAACCCCTTGGAGATAACGTCACCGCTTCCCAGGATAGTGCTTAGAATAGACATATTATTTTCTCGACATGAAGGCGGTCGCGCCAAAGTAGGCGGCGCAGACAGACGCCTGGGCGATGTAAAAAAGACCTAGCAGGTCAGATAAGGCGTTTACCCGGCTATCGGGCATAATGGGCAGCATCAAGAATATTGAGAAAATCACCATGCTCAACATGGCCACCCAGGCCATATGCTTCTGGGTGTCAGCCTTCTCTTCCCTTAACTGCAGTTCAACCATCTCCTGATGACGATGTATCTCCTCATCGGTGACGATTCCGTCATGGTCCAGATCAAACTCAGCGTACTTAGACTCTTTTTCTAGCCTTTTCACTTGCGCTCTAGCATCATATTGATGAGTTGAGTTAGACGCTCATCAGAGGCCTTTGCAAGCTCCTCTTGGCGCGCTAACGAGTCAGCGATGTTCTTGATAGCTTGCGCGTTTAAAGCCGTGCTAGTGCTGTTCATATTGCTTCTAACGGATGTCTCTTCTGCAATCCTAGTAACGCGCTCAATTTCTTCCTGAGTGGCTTGCGCCTGTGCCTGCATGGCGCCATAGCCAACGCTAAAGGATGCAAGTGCTGCAACAATCGGCAGCGCCCAGGTGGGCAGTTTGATATGGGTATCTGCGGTCATTAGTATTTACCTTTCCAGACTCTAAAAGCGTCAAATTCACCTGACAGCATCTTCTTGTGAATGAGGTCTTTTTTAGCCTCAGTGTCGGACCAGGAAAGCCCGGCTTCCTTCATCCACTGCGCGACCAGGTGCACGGGTATCCTGCCAACAAGACGATTCTCGCCTGTCATTCCAACGCCCTGGTCCCTGATCTGCTTCACCTCGTCCAAGTAGACGTTATTGTCGTACTGCTTGTGAATTTCGATGCCCTTTTCGGTTGGGATAATCTTTTCTTTGATCAGCATTTACTTCTTCCTTTTCTTTTTAGCAGGAGCCTTCTTTGCCTTTGCCGCAGCAGCCTTACCTGCCTTGGTGTATGCGTACTTCTTACCTTTAACCATTGGCATATCTATTTCCTCTTTGCTGTCTTGGCGGCCTTCTTAAAAGCCGATTTGGTGGGCGCACCCTTAGTGCCGGGTCTACGCATCTTCTCTGCCTTCTTTCCGGCAGCCTTCTGCTTTTTAATTCGCGCTCTTTTAGCATGGATATTGGCGTACAGTGACATCGCTATTTCCTTTTGCTTTTCGCCCCGCTGC
>Ga0316202_10002210_pt1 | contig 13152 bp, 8 predicted proteins | sample 3monrhotite_MG_FD_204934 | JGI IMG/M metagenome (GOLD analysis project Ga0316202, IMG submission 204934) | Microbial mat bacterial communities from mineral coupon in-situ incubated in ocean water Damariscotta River, Maine, United States -... | ecosystem: Environmental > Aquatic > Marine >... | reverse complement strand
AAATTCAACTAGGTTACGACCATTGGCCTTTGCATGATAGAGTGCAGTATCAGCTCGTTTAATTAAACTCTTTTTATTGTCTCCTGTAATTTCATTGGAAACTCCAATACTTACAGTTACAACACCAACACCCTCTGTTGTAAATCCTGATATCGCAGTACGTATTCTTTGAGCAACATCCATTGCATCTTTTTTATCTGCTTGAGGTAACATAACAATAAACTCTTCTCCTCCAAATCTACCTAGCAAATCTCCCTCTCTTAGTTGTAACTCAATAGTTTTTGCTACACGACGTAATACTTCATCACCAGCTTGATGGCCATAGGTATCATTTACTTTTTTAAAATGATCAATATCAATCATCAATAGTGATATTGGCATACGATATTTGTGTGCAATTTTTATAGCTTTTGCACACTCCTCTTCAAACTTTTTACGATTGAAAATTTTGGTTAGAGGATCAATATGAGATGCTTTTTTCCAAGCTATTGATTCTTCTTGCAGTTGAGTTATATCTGTAAATGTAACAAGGTAGTGCTTTTTTTCTTCGTCAAAAGGTACTACTGAAATATCGAAATAGTGCTCTTCGTTATCTTTTAACATTACTACTTTATGTTGAGTATCTGGATTGTTAATTACAGTATCTATCCAATTTCTATTATGATCGGGTTGCAAAAAGTGTTTACGCTTTACAAATGCATCACAAATACAAAAACTATTATCTTTAAGAGCTTTTAGGCTTTTTTTATTAAAAAAATCAAGAAGGCTTTGATTACAAAGATGGACTTCCTCTTTGCCTACAACTAATATCATACTCTTTTGTAAGTCTAATAGTTTTTGTAGATAACGTTTTTGCTTAGTTAGTGCGTGTTCTTTATCAATCAAGTTTCTATAAAAAGATATTTTATTTAGTAACTGAGCATCATCAAAAGGTTTTGCTAAATAATCAATTGCCCCTTTTTCATAACCTAGTTTAATAAAAGCCTCAGTTGTATATATAGCGGAGATAAAAATAATTGGTGTATCTTTAGTCTTTTTATTTTTTTGCACGAAGTCTGCTACCTCAAAACCATCCATTCCAGGCATCTGCACATCAAGTAAGATGAGGTCAATTCTGTTTTTCAGCAGAATTTCAAGCGCTTCTATACCATTTAGTGCTTGTATTACCTCTATGTTATCTAGTTGTTTTAGAACACTCTCTAGGGTGAAGAGATTGGCTTCATGGTCATCCACGCATAAAATACGAAATTTCATCTATATTACCTTTTGGTAGACTTTAAAATTACTATCTACTAGTCTAAATAGTTTGTCAAAACCATTTATCATTGCAGTCTCACTTTTAGATAGAATTAAAAATCCATCAATTGATAGTGAATCATAAAAGAGTTGTAACGTCTTTATTTGCAAGGAGCGTTCAAAATAGATTAACACGTTACGGCAAAAAATTAGCTCAAATTGGTTAAATCTCGTATCTGTAACTAAATTGTGTGAGAAGAATAGTGTATTTTTATTCAATTCATTTTTAACAGATAAAAAGTTTCCAATTTTCTCAAAGTAGTTTTCTATATTAGTCTCTCCACCTGAGGTTAAGTAGCTATTTTGTGCATCTTGAACATCCTTATATGAGTAGAATGCATTTTTACCAATGTCAAGTACATGTTGATTGAAATCTGTTGCATATATTAAAGATTTACTTAGCATATTCATCTCTTTTAGTAAGATAGCAATAGTATAGGCCTCTTGTCCAATGGAACACCCTGCGCTCCATATGTTGATATGTTTATAGTTAGATAGATAAAGTAGCACATTATCTCGTATAAATTTTAATGTTTCTGGTTCTCTAAAAAATGAGGTTACATTAATAGAAAGATTAGCAAATAGCTTTTGAAATAGCTTTTTATCATTTAAAACGGTATGCGTAAAATGGTTGTAATTATTAAAATTATTCTCTTGCATGGTATGATAAATTCTACGATTAACACTATCTTGAGAGTAATTACTAAAGTCATAGCCATACTTACTCTCAAGTGACTCTAAAAATGGAAGTAATTCATTAGAAGTATGCATAATATTAAATGCATTTTTTAGATAGTTTGTTATCTCTTGCATATTAAATTTAAAATCAAATGCCTTAGTCTTAAGCGCAGAATCAACCATTGAGGTAACACGACACTCATTGGAATCTAAAACTATAACTTTTGTACCACGCCTTTTAACCTCTTTTAATTTCTTGCTTCCATCAGATCCATTTCCACATAGTAAAATAGCTAATAGTGCTGACCCATACTGAATTGATAGAGAATCAAATAGTAAATCGATTGATGGCTTAGAGTAAGAAAAAGGTGGGTTGTCATTTAAAATTAGAATCTCATTTTTTATTAGTAGGTGGTGACTAGGAGGCGCTACATAAATAACATTTTGTTTGACTTTTGTATTGTTTTGCGCGTAAATTACTGTTTTATTTGTTCGTTCAGCTAAAAAAGATGCAAGATTAACAAGCGGACTAGGTGCATGATGCAACAGAATAAAAACAGTTTTATTTTCTACTTCAGTTTGTAAAATTAGTTCAATTATTTTGTCTAGACTATCTTCAGAACCACCAATTACTAGAACATCATGCATCACATTAGGATGTTTGTCACTTGGGTCAAAAATTGTTTGATGTTTAATTCGTAGCTCATGAAAATATCTAGAGAGTAGTTTATTACTCACACCAATTAAAGATTCATTTTTTTTATTCTCAATAATTTTTACTAAACGTTCAATGACATCATGAGGGACCATATTAACTTGAAAAAAATTAATTTTATAACTTTTTTTATCTTTAGTTAAGTCTAAAAAGATTTTAGCTTTTTTTTTAGTTAAATTGGTAGTGACATTAATTATTGTAAATATACCCTCTGTGTATGATTTCATGAAGAGCGTTTAGTAATCCATGCATGAACCATATTAACTAAAACTGTATAGTTAATAGGTTTAGAAAGATAGTCATCTGCGCCAGCGTCAATACAACGTTGGCGTTCCTCTTTCATAGCCTTTGCTGTAACTGCAATTATTGGAATACGTTTTAGGTGTTTTATTTCACGTATCTCTTCAATAGCTTCATACCCATCTAGCTTTGGCATCATAATATCCATTAAAATAGCATCTATCTCTTTATTGTTTTTTGCTATTTGTACAGCCTCTTCGCCATCTAATGCATGGAGTGTAGTTGCTCCATACTCTTGGAGTACGCTAGAGACTGAGAATATATTACGAGAATCATCATCTGCAATCAAAATTGTATAACCATCAAGTAATAAATCGTCTACCTCTTCATCTATAGAATCTTCTACTTTAGGCTCTTTAATTAGAGCAACAGGTTTGTTTTGTGTAGGTTCTAGTTGTATAGTCTCCTGTTTTGTCACTGTAGTGATACTGCTAGGTAGATATAGGCTAAAGCGAGACCCTTTTCCCTCTTTGCTAGTCACTTTTAATTCACCATGTAACAGCTCAGTAAAGCGTTTAGAAATACTTAACCCTAGACCAGTTCCACCATATTTTCTACTAGTTGATCCATCTACTTGCTTAAAAGCTTCAAAAATATGTTCATATTTTTCTGAAGGTATACCAATACCACTATCTTGAACATATATATGTAGCGGAAGTGCTTCTAATCCACTTACTTCAAAACCAAGAGTTATGCTTCCATTTTTAGTGAATTTAAAAGCGTTGGAGAGTAAATTTTTCAATATTTGAGAAAGTTTTACATCATCAGTATGAATTGCTTGTTTCCAATCATCTTGTATAGAAAAGTTGATGTTATTCTTTTTTGCTAAATCTTCAAATTGGTTCATCATCTGTGTTGCGATATAAGTAGATGGAATATCTTTTAAATTTACTACCATATTTCCTGATTCTATTTTTGTAAGATCTAGAATGTCATTGATAAGTAGCAATAAATCATTACCAGACTGGTGAATTACTTCCGCCATTTTGCTCTCTTTTTCATCTAAATGTTTTGAAGAGTTTTTGATTAAAAGGTTAGAGAGTAAAATAACGGCATTTAGTGGGGTACGTAGTTCATGACTCATATTTGCTAAAAATTCTGATTTATATTGATTTGTCTCTTTTAGCTTTTTAGCCTGTTGGGCAAGTTCTCTCTTGCTAGTCTCTAATGTGTTGTTTTGGTTTTTTAAATCTACAGACTGCTGTGTCAGTTGCTGCTGTTGCTCTTCCATCTGTACATTACTATTTTGCAACTCTTCGCTTTGGACTTGTAACTCTTCGTATCGTCGTTGAGACTCTTCTAGTAAATCTTTAATTTGTGTATTTTGAGTAGCACTATGTAGTGATGTTGAAATCATAGAGGCAGCTTTATCTAGATAATCTTTTTTAAGTTGTGTAAAGCTTTCGTAGCTCATCAATTCTACAACTCCAAATAAGTCATTCTCATAGACAAGAGGGAAGATAAATATCTCCTTAGGTTTTGCTATTGTAGTAGCACTTTTTATCTCTATATTTTCATTAATATCTCTAAGATGTAAAGACTTTTTATCAAAGGCAACTTGACCTACAACACCCTCTGAGAGTTTAAATACATTAGAATGTTTATTTAACGCGTAAGAGGATACAAGGTTGAGTTCCTTCTCATGCGCGTCATAGAGATAGAGTGCTCCACTTGCACAATTTAAGTAACGACTAATAATTGTGATAAGTGTTTGTGCTAACTCATTTGTATCATCAATTCCTGTTAATTTATCTCCTATCTCTCCCATTCCCTCACTAAACCAGAGTTCCTCTTTATTCTTAATATAATTATCTTTAAGCATCTGTGTCATTGTAATTAATGCAATACCAAGTTCGTCACTGTTTGATTTAGCTTTTATTGTGTGGTTAAAATCCTCTTTGGTTATTGCATTTGCTTTATCTAAAATTGCTCTGAGATAGCTGGTCATATCTAAAATAGCATGACCAAGACGATCATTATCACCTTGAACATTATGAGTAACGTTTAGATTACCTTGTGATATATCTTCAGCCACTTTAGTAATTTGTTCCAGATATTGAACCATATTTATGAGAGCAAAACTTAGTTGATCATCTTCACTTTTAGCTACTATCTTCACATCATAGTTACCAGTAGATATACTTTGAGCTAATACAACAATATCTTTAAGGCGATTTGTCATATTTGATATTGCACTACCTAGTTGATCATTTTGACTTAGTAAAATTATCTCTTTAGTAAAATTTCCTTGTGCGACAGCATTAGCTTGATTTATTGTAGTCTCTATGGCATGAATTAGCTTATGAGTTGAAGTAACAATTTTACCTATTTCATCATCAGCTTTATAATTAATATTATCTTTTTTTATTATTCCATCAGAAAGTGCTTTAAGTTGCTCAGTTACTCTGCTAAGTGGTGCAATAACTCTAGAAAGGTATAAACGTACAATAAAAAAACTGCCAATAAGAACCATAAGCAATACTAGTATAAAAATTAGTTTAAAATTTTGTAGCTTTTCTAACGCGACATCTACATCAATTGAAGAGATTACATAAAAATAATTTTCAATATCTTGTTTTACCAATGGATGCACTTTATGAAAAGAGTATATTCTATTTTTATGTGTGAAAACACCTTCTCTTTTATCTTTTGTATAGGTTAGAAGGTTAAAATAGTCATTATTAAAATTAGCACCATTTTTAAGTTGTGAACCCCACATCTTATTGTAATCTTCATTATAGATATAATCACCATTCTTGTTAACTAGAAAGTATGATATTTTTTTATTTCTTTTAGATAGCATCTCTTTTTTTGTTGCATTAAGTAAAATATTTGCATTTACATTTACTACAAATATTCCAATATGCTCATTGTTTTTATTAATGATAGGAGTAGCATAGCGGATTACTGGCACATGAGGTTTTTCTATTTTGCCATTTTCAATATTTAAGTTAATATCAGAGATATAAAATTCTCCTTTTTTCAGTTTTTTAGGGATTTCTACGTAAGCTCTTCCTTTTTTACTCTGAAGTTTATTTAGAGGTAGTAAATTTGCTTTACCGCTATTTTTATCATAGTTAACGACTATAATTTCATTACCATCTAAATCAAAAACTCTTGCTTGATTATAAATATCTTTTGTCTCTAGAAAATCAATTAATGCATCAGAAAATATCTGCTTCCATTTTGTCATTTTTGTATCAACAGACATACTTTTCCAAATCATATAACGATTTAGAGCATAAAAATCTGTGATAAAAAGTGAATCTTTTGAAATCGGTAGCAATTTTTCTTCCATCTCAAGATGAAGAGTATTAGTACTTTGATGACTTAAATCATATGCAGAATCAATATATGCATCTGATGCATTTTTAAGCCCAATCCAGCCAACTATAGTAATGGCTAAAATAATAACTGATACAAAAATTAAAAATATTTTATTTTTTAGAGATGTACTATTCATGCTATTTTACTCCTAATGTATCAATTAATAAAACTTTTCGTAAATTCCAGTTCATAAGTTGATCTACGTCAGCTGGTGTTTTACTATTATATGAAGTTGCAGCAGGAGTAATATAGTGAAATAGTCCAATATTAGCTTTTATAGTTTGTAGTTCAGATAAAATCATTTGTACCATAGTAAAAACATCACTAGGACTTGGATTTTTCTTTTTAAATGAAGAGAAATTGACAGTTTCTATTGATACCCTTTTCTGAAGAGTTCTAATTGCCTCTATTATTTTCATCGCTGTACTAAAAGTTTCTAATGGTGTTGCACTATTATCTCGTTTTGTTGGAATTGTGTCATCTTTAATATTTAGATAGTTTAATATAGTTGTTAAATCATCATAGACCCGCATAGCTTCTCCAAATACATATGATGGAGTAAATACACTTTTATTTATAGTATCTAATGACGCTGAAATGTGATTTAATTCATTAAAAACATCTTGAGGAGTTTTATTAGAATACTTACTAGGTTTGTACTGCCTGTTTTTTATATCTAATCTGTATTTTATTATTCTTAGTTCAGTTAAAATCCTCTGTGTCTGCTCATACACCATAGCTGGATCTAGTTCTAATATAGGTTCAATATTAATTGGTTCAATAATTGGCATATTGTGTGATTTTCTTAAAATATTAACTTTAATCATAATCTCATAAGTTTTTTGCCATGTTGTTCTTGGTTTAAGTTTTGTTTTAATATTGGTTCTAGCAAGAACTTCTTTGTGATTATGTTCAAGCTCATGATATTTTAGTAAAAAGTGTATCTCCTTACTAATTAACATAACCTGTGCGTAGACATCATTAGGAGTGATTATTTTAGCTGTTGCAAAATTTAGCAATATCGAAATTATTATTAACTGTTTAAGCATATACTACCTTTGTAGTTATATTCTACATCTGTACAAATTTATTTTTGCTTAAATGATATTTTGTGAAAAACATCATCAAATTACAAATTTATCATTATATAAGTAGTGTATGGATAGTATTCCTTAAAATTATTTTCTAGGTTAGCATATAATGAAAGTTTTATCTATACTATTTTTATTATTTACTCTTTCTTTTGCAGAAGCTATTGATGAGATCTCTTTTGATGATGAATTTAATGATGATGAAGTTACTAAGAGTATAATTGATCCACTTAGCTCATATAATGAATTTATGACAGGTGTTAATGATTATTTCTATATTTCAGCCCTAAAGCCAGTTGCAAAGGGATACAATTACGCTTTTTCACATGAAGTTCGTTTGAGTTTGAATAATTTTTTTGATAATCTTTACTCTCCTATTAGTATATTAAATAATCTGTTACAGTTTGAAGTAGCAGATGCAACTGAAGAGTTAGCCCGCTTTGTAGTTAATAGTACCATAGGGATTGTTGGTCTATTTGATCCAGCAAGGACAAACTTTAATTTAGAAGCTCATCCTGAAGATTTTGGTCAGACACTTGGCGTTTGGGGTGTTGGAAGTGGTTTTCATATAGTTCTTCCAATCTTAGGACCATCAAACTTACGCGATACAGTTGGACTGTTTGCTGATTATTATGTAAATCCTCTTAACCGTATTGAATCAAGAGGTCACAACATGGTTAGCACTGATTTAGAATCTTTAGGAATAAGTGTATCAAAAAGTTTGAATGTTGCCTTGCAACATAGAGAGGAGTATAAATCTATGAAAAAAGATGCTATTGATTTGTACCCATTTCTGCGTGATATTTATGAACAACATCGAAAAAATGCTATAGGTGAATAAAATGAAAAGACAAATAAAATTTTTTAGTGCAATTATTTTTGTTGCCATTATCTCTTCTAGTCTACTTGCAGATGAAGGTGAAGAGTTATGTGAAGTAGTCCAAACTAAGATTTCAACTGTAATGACACTTCTTAAAGATAACGAATTACAAAAAGAGCAACGTGAACATAAAATTCTTAGAGAGATTGAGGTTCTATTTGATTATAACTTAATCGCACGTCTCTCTTTAGGAAAAGCATGGAAAAGTTTAAATGCAGAGAAAAAAGCTAAATTTACAGAAATATTTACAAAAAAACTTAAAGAATCATATTTAGAGAAATTGAGACTATTTAATAATGAAAGAGTTGTGTTTGAATCTTCTAAGCAGACTAAAAAGAATAGAATGGAAATCCTTTCTTACATTGTAGGAAAAACTGATAAAAAAGAGGTTTTGTACAAATTTCATAATTCAAAAAACAGTGGTTGGTTGATATATGATCTTGAGGTAGAGGGTATTAGTATACTAAGAACATATAGAACTCAGTTTGCTTCTGAGCTTAAAAAAGGTAATATCGATACACTTCTAGAAAAATTAAATGCTGAATGATTTTTATAAAAATATAATATTAAAGTATCCAAATAGGATTCTTTTATTAGTATTTACTTTGGTGGCATTGCTTGCAAATGAGGCAACTAAATTAGAAGTTGATGCATCTGCTGAAACATTACTTTTACAAGATGATAAAGAGTTAGAGTACTTAAGGTCACTTGAGAAGAGATACGTAACAGATAATTTTTTAATTCTTGCTTTCTCTCCAAAAAATGATTTACTAGATGATAAGACACTAAAAAGTATTAAGTCGTTAAGTAATGAATTAATGAAATTAGAGTCTGTAAAGTCAATTAGCTCTATTTTAAATGTACCACTGCTTCAAAGCCCTCCTATTCCAATAAAAGAGTTATTAGAAAATATTCCAACAATTGAAACGTATGGTATAGATTTTAATTTAGCAAAAGAGGAGTTTTTAAATAGCCCTATCTATAGAAGCAACCTTATAAGTAGTGATTTTAAAACAACTGCGCTATTGATTACTTTACATGAAGATAATAAGTTTAAAGAGTTGATAAGCAGAAGAAATAGTGCAAAAAAAGATGACTTAGCGGCTATTGAAATAGAATTAAAAGAGCACAGGGATATGGCACGCGAATTAAATCATCAAAACATTTCTAAAATTAGAGCTGTAATGAAAGCTCATGATAACGATGGTGAGCTATTTTTGGGTGGCGTTGATATGATAGCTGATGATATGATCAGTTTCATACGTTATGACCTTAAAACTTATGGAACTATTGTTCTATTACTGTTGATAGTAGTCTTATGGATAATTTTTAGAGGGCTTCGCTGGATTGTTATTCCTGTTGTAATTGCACTTTTTTCTGTAATTGCAAGTGCTGGAATCTTTGGAATGCTAGGCTTTGAAGTTACTGTTATATCTTCAAACTTTATCTCTTTACAGTTAATCATTACTATGTCACTAATTATTCACCTTATGGTTAGGTATAGAGAACTTTTAGATAAAAAACCTAATGCTACACAAAAAGAGCTTGTCTTGGAAGCTGTTATGGATATGAGTAAACCATGTCTGTTTGCTGTTCTTACAACTGTAGCTGGATTTATCTCTTTAACGTTAGCAGATCTCTTGCCAGTTATAAATTTAGGCTGGATGATGAGTGCCTCTGTCTTCCTCTCTTTAATAGTGACATTTTTAGTTTTTCCAACTATTCTAGTTCAACTTAAAATTAAACCTATGCCTAGTGCTTTGTCAAAAAGTGGTTTTTCATTTACTCGACCACTAGCCTCATTTGTAAAAAAACATGCTCTTTTTGTAGATCTTGCTGGCTTAGTTGCTATTTTATTTAGTCTATCTGGTGCATCTCAAATTATTGTAGAAAATAGCTTTATAGATTATTTTAAAAAAGATACAGAAATTTATAAGGGAATGAAAGTAATTGACCAAAAATTAGGTGGTACAACACCACTTGATGTGGTAATAAAATTTCCTAAAGATGAACCTGTTAGTTCAAACATAGAGAGTGAATTTGATGACTTTGAAGAGGAATTTTCAGTTTCAGAAGGTGCTGAACACTACTGGTTTACAATAGATAGAATGAAGCGCATAGAAGATATCCATGACTATTTGCAGAGTCTGCCTGAAGTTGGTAAGGTATTGTCACTTGGTACGATGTCTAAAATAGGGCGTACACTAAATGATGGTGAAGATTTAGACAATTTTAAATTAGCGCTTATCTACAAAGAGTTGCCATCTGAGATTAAAAAAGTTGTATTAGACCCTTACGTAGATGTAGATAACTCTGAAGCACGTTTTTCTGTACGTGTAATAGATTCAAGTGAAAACTTACGACGTAATGAATTTTTAGAAAAAGTAAAATATGATTTAGATGAAAAATTTGGATTAAAAAGTGATCAAGTTCATCTGACCAATTTAGTTGTACTCTATAATAATATTTTACAGAGTCTTTTTGATTCTCAAATAGTTACATTAGGTACAGTTTTAATTATTTTAACGATAATGTTTTTTATTCTTTTTAGATCTGTAAAGATAACTATTATTGCAATGGCATCTAATATTGTTCCTGTTGGAGTAGTATTTGGCTTTATGGGTTGGGCAAATATTCCATTGGACATGATGACAATTACAATAGCTGCAATTGGAGTAGGAATAGCAGTCGATAATAGTATCCACTATATTACTAGATTTAAGATTGAATATGCAAAAACAAAAAATTATATAGAATCAATGTACAACTCTCATCAAAGTATAGGTTATGCTATGAGTTATACGTCAATAGCTATTATGATAGGTTTTTCAATTTTGGTCTTTTCAAATTTTGTACCTACAATCTATTTTGGACTCTTAACTGTACTTGTTATGTTTATATCTTTAGCATCAAATCTTTTGCTTCTTCCAAGACTTATAACTTTGATAAAGCCTTTTAACTAAGATTGTTTTTGCTGTGATATAATCACTAAATTTTTTAAGCAAGGCAGATGTAAATGGTAACAGTAGAATTTTTAGGGCCAATTGGAAAAGCTCCTATCGAAGTTGAAGCTTCAACGTTAAATGATATTGCAGAGCACCTACAAGGTGATGCAGAGGTTTCAGATTGGCTAAAAAGCTGTGCAATTGCTGTGAATGATACTATGGTAAATAGTTTAGAATACTCTTTAAAAAGTGGAGATAAAATTTCACTTCTACCTCCTGTTTGTGGTGGATAAAATATAATGGTTGAGTTATATGATGGAGCACTTAATGTAAGCTCAATTCTATCAAGATGGTACGAAGATGAAGCTCATAGTAACTATGGAGCTTATATCCCTTTTATAGGTACTGTACGTGATGAAGATGGTATTGATGGACTAAGTTTTGATATTTATGAGCCAATTTTATTTAACTGGTTTGATGAATGGCAGAAAAAAGCAGAAAAAAGTGGTGCTTTTTTAAAGATGGCACACTCACGTGGAGATGTACTTTTGCATCAATCTTCATACATTGCAGCAGTATTTTCACCAAAGCGTAAAGTTGCACTCTCTATGATTAATGATTTTGTTGAAGATTTTAAAGCGAGTGCACCAATTTGGAAATATGACCTTAAAGATGGAAAACGAGTTTATGCTGATGAGCGTTCTACAGCTTTAAAAGGTAGTGGATTATTAGGAGTAAAATGATGTATTTAATGCCATATAGTGAAAGTTTAGAGCTTTTAGAAAATCTTGATGTACGTAAGTGTTCTGGTGAAAACTGCTTTGTAGCAAATATACAAAATAGAATTTTACATGAAGATATAGTAGCTATGAATAATTATCCAGAGTTTCCAACAGCTTCTATGGATGGTTATGCTGTTAAAAATGTAGATTTAGCACTAGGTAGATTGAAAGTACTGCAAGATAATCCAGCTGGTAGTGTTACTGAGGTTGAAGTGAGAGATGGTACTTGTATTAAGACATTTACAGGTTCACTTATGCCTATTGGAGCAGATACTTTAATTCCTATTGAAAATGTTACAGTTGATGGCAATGAAATTATAATTAATGAAGTAGTACCATTTGGATTTAGTGTACGTCCTGTTGCAGAGAGCTATTCTGAAGGTGATGTTTTAATTAAAAAAGATGTAAATATAGGATTTGCACATATTGGCGTTATGGCAGGACTTAATGTAGTTCAAACAAGAGTTCGCGTTAAGCCTCGTGTAGCGATACTCTCAACTGGAAGTGAAATACTAGATGTTGGGCAAGAGCGCGTAAATAGTGCGCAAATAAGAAGCTCAAATCATTTAACACTTGCAGCTATTGCCAAGCAACATGGAGCGGAAGCTATACAGTTTGGTGTTGTAGGAGATGATAAAGATATAATAAAAAGTCGTATTGAAGAGGCACTTAGAGTTAGCGATATTGTTGTAACAACTGGTGGTGTGAGTGTAGGTGATTATGATTTTGTTAAGACAATAGTCCCAGCAATTGGTGCAAAAATTATTTTTCAACGTGTTAATATTAAGCCTGGACGTCATATCCTATTGGCACAGATTGGTGAAAAATTTATTGTTGCACTACCAGGCTTTGCATACTCATCAACGGTAACTTTTTTACTATATGTTGTTCCTTTGATTAAAAGAATGTTAGGTCTTAAAAGTGGATTAAAAGTTATTAAAGCCTATTTGGGTGAAGATTTTAAGAAAAGAAGCAATAAAACAGAGTTTACTGCGTGTAATCTATATGAAAATAGTGGAAAACTTACTGTGGATTTTGCAGATAAGAAGGTGGGTAGTAGTGCAATTTTAACAAACTTACTTGGTTCAGCTGCTCTTATGATAAGTGGTGAAGAGGAGAATGAAATAACTAGTGGAGC
>Ga0316202_10002209_pt1 | contig 13156 bp, 9 predicted proteins | sample 3monrhotite_MG_FD_204934 | JGI IMG/M metagenome (GOLD analysis project Ga0316202, IMG submission 204934) | Microbial mat bacterial communities from mineral coupon in-situ incubated in ocean water Damariscotta River, Maine, United States -... | ecosystem: Environmental > Aquatic > Marine >... | reverse complement strand
AAACCGATTCCGTCCGCACTCTGGGACAGTTCAGCCTCATCGCTCCGGCAACACAATTACATATCATCAATCAGCAATTACTGGCGGTGCTGGCGAATGGCAGTTTGCAATGGTGGGATATGTCGCGGCCTGCCGCACCCGTAATGCTGGCAACGCTGACCTCGCCAGGCAAAGTGCTGGATGTGCAGACAGATGCCCGAAACATCTATTTATTATTGGATACTGGCGCGGGCACAACACAATTGCAACGCTGGATATTTACTTCTACCACCTCACTCCGACTTGACCGGAAGTGGTCGTTGCCCGTGGCAGCTCACGCTTTTGTTGTGCGTGACCAGCATCTATGGACAGTGGGCTCAGACGGCATTGCGGTGATAAATATCAGTGGCGAGCAAGCTTTGCTCAAAGACATTCGGGCCACTTCTGGCATTTCTGACGATGTGCAATTGCAGAATCAACTGGCTCTGGTTGCTGACGGGCGTGGTGGTTTGGTGTTGTTCGATATTAGTGAGCCGGATGTTTTACAGTGGCGTGGCAGCTTCAACAAACGCGGTGCAATCCGTGGTTTTTCAACCGATAAAAAGTCAACTGACGATAAAAGTGCTTTGCTGGTTTTGCACAATGGAGGTGTATTGCGATTGAACCTGGAGAATCCCGAATTGCCTGACAGTGGTGCGGCTTTCCATACCGATATGCCAATAATACTCAGTACCTTGCAAGATGATGTTGCCTTGTTGGCGACGGAAAGTGGTTTGCAACGGGTAATGATGTTGGGCGGAGGCGATGGTGCTATTTCGTCCGAAGGACTGAATCTGGGCGGCAGCCGTCGCGGTGTTTTTGGTACGGGAAGTAGGGAGAATATTCTTTATGTGGCCGACTGGTTTTCCGGTTTGCACTTGTACGACATCAGTAATCCGCGTCAGCTGCGTTATCTTTCTAACTATCATACGCCGGGATCGAGCAAGGGAGTGACGCTGCTGGGTAATTACGCATTGGTGGGTGATGATGATCAGGGTTTGCAGATCATCGACATCGAAAATCCACACCACCCACTCTGGACTGCTGAATTACCACCAGAAGCCATGGCTAAGTTAGGGCTGGCGTACACTATGAAACTGGTGGACAAGACACTGTATCTGGCTGACCATCGTGGCGGCTTCCACATTATTGATCTCAGCGATATTAAACACCCGCAGCGGCTGGGTGGTTACGATACGCCGGGCAAAGCTTGGGACATTGACGTCGCGAATGGCGTGGCTTTTGTTGCCGATGATAGTGCAGGCCTGCTGATGTTTGATGTTAGTGATTCCAGTAATCCTGAGCCCTTTGCCCAGTTCAATCCTGGTGGTCAGGCAGAGGCCGTGGCTCTGCAGGACGGTCGTGCCTACGTGGCCTTTTTCGACAAGGGATTGTACACGCTGGATGTCCGTGATCCCCGTCAGGCCAGGATCATCGGTCATACACCCATCCCTGGTAATGCTCGTGGCCTTGAATTAGGTGACGGGTTGGTTTACGTGGCCAGTTGGGAAGCCGGTTTGCAGATTGTAGATACGCGGGATTCTGTTGTGCCGCGCATCATCGGCAGCTTTGATACTGACGGTGCCGCTTGGGGAGTGAAGGTGAAAGATGGCTATGCCTACGTGCTGGACTGGTGGGGTGGCATCAAAGTGGTGGATGTGGGACAGCCCTCGTGGCCGACATACGTGGGTCGGTATCAGGCACGTGGCACTTTGCAGCAATTACGTAGCAAGGGCGGCTATTTGTATGCTGCCAGCGGCATCGGAGGATTACAGGTATATGACATCAAAAACCCGCTTAATCCCGTTTGGGTCACAGGGCTGGATATAGACGATCATGCACAGGGACTGTGGCTCGAGGACGAGCATGCTTATGTTGCGGCAGGTGAAGACGGGGTGGTTATTGTTGATATCCGCAACCCGTTTTACGCGCGTCAAACAGGCCATGTCGATACCTTCGCTGCCACGGCCGTGATCGCTGGCAACGGTTATTTGTACATCGCCGACGACCAGTTGGGTTTGCTGGTGATGGATGCGAGTAACCCACAGCGACCTGTGGAGGTGGCAGCTTATAATGTGTCAGTGCAGGATATGTGGTTGCACGAACAGACCTTGTGGTTGGTAACTGATATGGGTCTGTCGGCATGGGAAGTGGCATCAGACGGCCGCTTGAGTCAAAAAATTACTCTGTCAGGTGAATTTGTCGCTGTGCGTGCGCAGGATGATTTAGTGGTTGCTGCGACCCGCGCCGGGGTAGTCAGTTTGTGGCGACGAACCTCGCAGGGACTGGATGTGCTTGGGCAGTACGTCAGTAGTGATGTTGTCACCGGCCTGCAACTGGATGGAAAGTTGTTGTATTTACTAGGGCCGCGAGATGGCCTCCAGGCTGTGGATATTCGCCAGCCGGGATCAGCACGGCTGGTGACGGTCTATCCGGCCACGGGTAATCATACCCGCTTCGTGATTGCCCGCGGTGCAGCCTTTTTGGCTGGAGAGGAGAAGCTGGCTTCAGTGACCTTGTTGCCGCCATTGGCCGTCACGGTGAAAAATGAAAAAGAATTATCAGTGCAGATTCCCGCCAAGTTGCCACGAGGTGATTATCACCTGCTGGTTGCGGGGCGGGCTGGCCACCGCCAAGTGTTGCCCAATGCGCTCAAGCTACAGTTCACTGCCCCAGGAAAGAAAAATATTACGCTGGATGCCTTTCGGCAAATGCTGGAGAGCCCCCTCAAAGCCCCTGTGGAATCGTTGACCGACCTGCCTTCGTCACCCTGAGAAAAATCGGAATACATTTTGCCAGACAGTTCACAATCCTGTTTTTTTCACCTGGTTAGAAAGCATGTAAAAGCGTAAGGTTTCCACGAGCATCTTTTGTTAATCAATTGCTTATGATTAGAGTTTATAAGATCACCCGCCACTAGGTTGATGGGTGACCCAGGGATTTACCGGGATCATGACTATATTTTCCTGCATCCTGGCCGCTATTTGCTGAAATTACTCAAAATCTATTTAAAGCAAAGGGTTAACATGTCTACTTCGATTACTGTCCGACGTTACCTGGACAAACAGGATGTGCAGTATTCCATTATCCATTGCCCAGTAGATGCACAAGGTAAATGGCAAGGGGATATTGGCGATATTTCACCGTTTCGGGTTGCACGGGCAATAATTTTGAAAGACATCAGTGGCATGATGATGGCAGTGTTGCCCATCACCCATCGTCTGAAACTGGATGTGTTAAATCGTCAGCTGCACCGCAAGCTTATTCCTGCGGAGAAACATGATTACCGAGGCGTGTTTGCTGATTGTTCTCCGGGTATTTTGCCGGCATTGGGCGAAGCCTATAATTTTGAAACGGTGATAGACGATTCATTGCTGGATCAGGATTTTGTGTATGTGGCCTCCGGTAATGCTGGGGAGCTGGTACGCATTGTCGGGCAGGATTTTCAACTGCTGCACAGCAACGCTTGGTACGGCAATACCTTTTCACAAATCTCGGAGCAGTGTGCAGCGCGGCAGGATGCAGAACAGAAAGCGAAAATCAGACAAGCTGAAAAGGAGACTGATGTGGAAGAAGTTGATATAGCGCCAGTGACCAGCATGCGCCAGCGCATCGAACGTATTACGCAGTTACCGGCTATGCCGATGTTGGCGCAAAAAATTATTCAGCTCAATTCCAACCCTTATGCCCATGCTGAGGACTTGGCCAAGCTGGTGGAAAAAGACCCCAGCCTGTCAGCGCAGATTGTGCGTTATGCGCAGTCGCCGTTTTATTCCTATCAAGGCAAAGTCGCTTCGGTGCGCCAAGCTATTTCTCGTGTGCTGGGTTATGACATGGTGATGAATATCTCTCTTGGTGTGGCGGCTGCGCGACCGTTTAAAGTGCCACCGGAAGGCCCGTTGGGCCTCAATGCTTTTTGGCGTGACGCAACTTACAGTGCCGCCTTGACCCAGGCTTTGTGTAGCAGGGTGCCACGTGAACAACGTCCGCGCCCGGGTACTGCGTATTTGGCAGGTTTGTTACACAATTTTGGTTTTTTGTTACTGGGCCATTTATTTCCGAAAGAATTTGCGACATTGCAACGTGTGGTGAGCAAGGAACCGGAGACGCCCATCGTGGAGTTGGAAGAACGTTTAATTGGTTCCACGCATATGGAAATGGGTGCCTGGCTGATGGAAGCCTGGAACATGCCAAAAGAAATCATTGTTGTACAGCAGGAACACCACAACCCGGCTTACGACGGGCTGCATGCCAATTATGTGCATATAGTGGCACTGGCCGACCGGTTGCTTAAAGGACTGGATATGGGAGATGCCGAGAGTGATGAATTATCTGTTGGTTTGCTGGACAGTATCGGTCTGGATACTGAACAAGTGGCCAAGGTATTGGAATGCACGGTAGAAAGCCGTGAAGAACTGGACACTATGGCGAGGCAGTTAGTGGCATAAACCTGGATTCCGCATCGCGCCTTGCCAACCACAAAATTCAACGCACTCTACAGGCTGTTCAACTGCGGATTCCAGGATAAAACAGGCTTTAATCTCATGCAATCGATGTTCTGTAACTGAACCTGGAAAAAATACGCCAGCCTTACCGGAGCTGGCGTTGTTTTTGGCGCGAGGTAAATTTTATGCAGATGAGCGATGATCTCTATCACGAAAATCAGCTTTTGCGCCGCAGGTTGCAGGCATTTTTGAGTCAGGCACGTGAAAATGAACAGAAGCAACGGCGTTTTCACGAACAGGAGTTGAGCCTGATCAGTACACCGTCGCTCACAGAATTGCTGCAACGACTGTTATACAATTATCGCACAGCTTTTCGGCTGGATACGGTGAGTCTGGTATTGCACGACCCCGAATATGAAATCCAGCGTATCCTTGAAGAAGAAGGCGTACGCCTAGAAGAAATGGAGCAACTCCTTTTCCAGCATGATGCAGATAGCCTGGATAATCTGTTTGGGGTTTCTGTTGAACCGAGGTTGGGCAAGTATAGAAGACACGAGCATGGATTTTTATTTGCGGAAAACACCACCGGTCTACACAGTGTTGCCTTACTACCTCTGGTGCGTTATGGCAGAGTGATTGGTAGCCTTAATCTCGGTAGTGAACAGGAAGGGCGTTATCTCGAAGGCGCAGCCACGGATTTTTTGCAGCGTCTGGCAACAGTGGTGGCCATTTGTGTGGAGAATGCCACTAACCACGAACGCCTCAAGCGCGTGGGTTTGACGGACTCGTTAACCGGGGTGAATAACCGCCGTTTTTTTGACCAACGTCTACTGGAGGAAGTGGGGCGCGCACAACGTAGTAACGAGCCGCTGACCTGCCTGTTTATGGACGTGGATCATTTCAAAAAAGTCAACGATAAACACGGTCACCAGACTGGGGATCAGGTATTACGGGTAGTAGCCGGTTTGATTCGTGAACAACTTCGGGCCAGTGATGTGCTGGGTCGTTATGGTGGTGAAGAATTTGCTGCGTTGTTAGTGAATGCCTCCAGTGAAGCAGCGCTGGAAATTGCCGGGCGCATTCGTGCAGTGATTGCAGCTCATCTGTTCAGAACGCTGGACAGTGAAACACTGGCAGCAACCATTTCCATCGGAGTGGCAGGTCTACAGCACATTGAAGATGAAAATGATCCGGATGTACTGGCAACTGATCTGGTGGATCGAGCCGATCAGGCCGTGTATAGCGCAAAAAATCAGGGGCGTAACCGGGTAGTGTTAGCTTGAACCTAAATTAATCAGTTAAACCTACTGCGAGCGCCTAAGGCGTTCGCAGTAGGTTTAACTGATTAATTTAGGTTGAATAATTACGCGAATGCTTCCGGTCAGCCGAACTTTTTTTTCCGCCGGAGTGTTGCTTGCCACCGTGGGGACGGGGTTTGCGTTCAATGCGTGCTGGAGGCGCCAGATCAGTGGCGATCAGTTTGCTGCTGATCCGGCCTCGTGGAATTTCGTAACCGATGAACTCCTGGATATCGGCCAGCGAAAAGGCGTAATCCTCACAGGCAAAGCTGATGGCATCGCCGCTGGCACCTGCGCGTGCTGTACGACCAACGCGATGCACGTAATCTTCGCTGTCCTGCGGTAAATCGTAATTGATCACATGGCTGACATCGGGGATGTGCAATCCGCGGGCGGCTACGTCGGTGGCAACCATGATCGCCAGTTCACCCTTCTGAAATTCATCTAACAAACGTAGACGCTTTTTTTGCGGCACATCACCGGAGAGCAGAGCAGATTTGAAGTTATTGCTTTCTAAAAAGCCCCAAATTTTTTCTGCGGTGCGTTTGGTGTTGACAAAAATAATCGTGCGGGTCGGGTCCATATGGCGGAGCAGGCCGATGAGTAGCGGGATTTTTTCGTCGTTGGAGGGCCCGTAAACGATTTCTTCCACTTTGTCGGCGGTGATCTTGTTGGTTGCGATCCTCACTGTGACGGCATTGTTCATGTGCTCATAGGCCAGCTCGGTCACGCGCAATGGCAGGGTCGCAGAGAAACACATGTTGAGACGTTCGGTGGGTGGCGGCATGCGGCGCAGCATGTAGCGGATATCTTTGATGAAACCCAGGTCGAACATGCGATCGGCCTCATCCAGCACCATGGCCTGGATTTCTTTGAAGTCGTAAACGTGTTGTTTGAAATAATCGATGAGCCGACCGGGAGTACCAATGAGGATATCGACGCCCTCCCCGATGTCGCCACGTTGTTGCTCGTAACCAGAACCGCCGTAAACGACACGTAGCTGCATGTCGCAACCCTTGGCCAGAGGCAAGGCGTCTTTGTGAATTTGCACCGCCAGTTCACGTGTCGGGGCGATGATGATGGCGCGTGGCTGATTTTTTTTTCGCCGGGGATTAGTGGGTGTAGTGAGCAAACGATGTAGCACAGCGAGTAAAAACGCGGCGGTTTTACCCGTACCGGTTTGTGCCTGACCTAAAATGTCCTGTCCGGCCAGAGTCAGTGGCAGGCTTTGTGCCTGTATCGGTGTGCAGTGGGAAAAGCCCGCAGCGTCTACGCCTTGTAGCAGCGGGTCAGCAAGTTTCAGGTCGTGAAAAGCAGTATTTGTGATGTGTGTATCGGTCATGGCCGTAAAGAATAACAGGAATGTGGCGATATTGTGCTTGAAATGTGCGGGCGATTAAGCTGAAATGGTCTATCAAGCTGTAACGAACGCCCAGTCTGTGAATCAGACTGCACGGCAAACAACAATGAACATAACAACTACACAGGTTAAATTCCTGATGGAGGCCTATCAGTGAGTGGAAACATCGTTTATCTCACAGACGATTCTTTTGAAGATGAAGTTGTGAAAGCGGAAGGCCCGGTACTGGTCGATTATTGGGCTGACTGGTGTGGCCCTTGCAAAATGATTGCGCCAATTCTTGATGACATTGCCGAAGAGTATAAAGACAAGGTCAAGATCGCCAAACTTAATATTGACGAAAACCCCGGTACGCCGCCTAAGTATGGCATTCGCGGTATTCCTACCTTGATGTTATTCAAGGGCGGAAACGTGGAAGCGACTAAGGTGGGTGCTGTGTCCAAGTCGCAATTGACAGCATTTATTGACAGTAACGTTTGAGTTACGGGGATTGATCACGATTTTACCGGTTGCCTTTCAACGGAAGGTGGCCGGTTTGTGTCAGGTAGAGCTGGACGGCGCCTGCTCTTCGTGGTAGCTTAGCGCAAAACCAATGTCTCAAAGCGTTTGCTGCACGCCGTGCCCCGGTCTTCTTTCCGCGTAAAACAAGCTAAACTCAAGTAAACGAACTGATTTCCTGGTAAGTCCTTAAAAAAACAAAGTCCCTTAATAATCCCTTTTAGAGCACTCTTTTCATTTACCCATTTTGTTTGTTGCACAGAATTTCTGATTCTGAACACACCAGACGCCAGACCATGGCACTGGTGAGTCTTCCAAATTTTATTCCTTAAACTATTCCAGTGACCCATACGCCTATGAACCTGACCGAACTGAAACAAAAAACTGCCTCTGATCTTACTGAACTTGCCCGAGATACCGGAGTAGAAGGCATGGCTCGGGCTCGCAAGCAAGACATCATTTTTTCCTTGCTCAAGGCACACGCTAAAAATGGTGAAGATATTTACGGTGATGGTGTGCTGGAAATATTGCAGGATGGATTTGGATTTTTAAGATCGGCAGACAGTTCGTATTTAGCCGGGCCGGATGATATTTATGTGTCGCCCAGCCAGATTCGGCGTTTCAGTTTGCGCACTGGCGATACGATTTCCGGCAAGATTCGCCCACCAAAAGATGGTGAGCGGTATTTCGCGTTGCTTAAGGTGGGTGAGATCAATTTTGACCGACCGGAAAACGCTAAAAACAAGGTACCGTTTGAAAACCTTACACCGTTGTTTGCCAATGAGCGCATGACCCTGGAAATAGGCAATGGCAGCACCGAAGATTTAACGGCGCGTGTTATCGACATGGCAGCGCCGGTGGGAAAAGGTCAGCGCGGGCTGATTGTTTCGCCGCCCAAATCGGGTAAAACGATGATGCTACAGAATATTGCACAAAGCATCGCAGCCAATCATCCCGAATGCATTCTTATTGTGTTGCTCATTGATGAGCGCCCGGAAGAAGTAACAGAAATGGCGCGTTCGGTGCGTGGTGAAGTGGTATCCAGCACTTTTGATGAACCTGCCAGTCGTCATGTGCAAGTGGCGGAAATGGTTATTGAAAAAGCCAAGCGTCTGGTGGAGCACAAAAAAGATGTGGTCATCCTGCTGGATTCGATTACGCGTCTGGCACGTGCTTACAATACGGTGATTCCCTCTTCCGGTAAGGTGCTGACAGGTGGTGTGGACGCTAATGCTTTGCACCGCCCCAAACGTTTTTTTGGTGCGGCACGTAACATCGAAGAAGGCGGCAGCCTCACTATTCTGGCCACCGCTCTGGTGGATACCGGGTCGCGCATGGACGATGTGATTTATGAAGAGTTCAAAGGCACTGGTAATATGGAAGTGCATCTGGACAGGCGTATTGCCGAAAAACGTATTTATCCTGCCATTGATATCAATCGTTCCGGCACACGCCGTGAAGAACGTCTTACCAAGCCTGATGAGTTACAGAAAATCTGGATTTTGCGCAAATTGTTACATCCCATGGATGAGCTGGCGGCTATTGAGTTTTTATTAGATCGCCTGAAAGATACGAAGGTGAATATTGAATTTTATGCGTCAATGAGGCGTTAAACTCAGGTTAAAAATAATAACAGGTCTGTTTTGTATTTCTGGTTAATATTTCCGAAGGTTTAAGCAATGAATAACAGGTGGGTAAAGCGTGTAGTACTGTACGCTGCGGCGTTAAGTATCGTGTTGCTCAGTGCCTGTTCGCGTGAATATACCTCCGAAATGATGAATGCCGCCAAAGATGGCAATTTAAAATTTGTACAGGCTGCCGCACAACGCGGGGCTGATGTTAATGAGCGCAGCAACAAAGGTAAAAATGCCTTGATGTTTGCCGCTTCCGAAAATCAGCATGAAGTGGCTCAGTGGTTGATTGAGCAAGGTGCTGACGTGAATGCAGCGGATAATTATGGCACGACGGCACTAATTGTTGCGGCAACGGCTGGGCATCACGAAGTGGTGAAACTATTGTTGGACAGCAATGCCAATATGCAGGTACGTGACGACAGCAGTGGCGCACCATTGGTTAATGCGGTTTATTTTGGGCACCTGGAAACTGTACGGTTGCTATTGGATAATTTGCAACAAGATAAAACGTCCGGGCTGGATAAACGTGATGGCGAAGAGTTACTGATGCTGGGCGCCGGACTGGGACATACTGATATTGTAAGTCTCATGGTGAAAGCAGGCATTGATGTCAATGGTCGTGGACTGAAGCAGCGTACCCCGTTAATGGCGGCTGCGGCCTTTGATCGATTCGAAGTGGCCAAAGTGTTATTGGCACAAGGTGCTGACCCAACAGCGCGTGATGAAGATGGTCAGACTGCTCTCAGTGTGGCAAGGGATAAAGGCAGTGACAAAGTGACTGCCTTGTTAGCTGAAGTGCGTTAACGCGCATCTAATCTATTTTCTAAATTAATCAGTTAAACCTACTGCGAGCGCCTAAGGCACTCTTGCTACGGTTTAACTGATTAATTTAGGATTATCTACCCCATTCTCGCGTTGTCAGTATAGGCCCACAACTTTTTATTCGGGCTGCAGCCCCAGCCCCAAGGATTCATTCCAGCGTTTGGGCGTACCTTCATGCGGGACGTTGTGGCAGCGTTCACAGGTCCATAGTGAAAAGGCAACTTTGTCATGACAGCGGCCGCAGTGCTCACCTGCTAGAATGCCGTCCATGGAAAGTTTGTTGGCCCCCTTCTTCTCAATGAAAATCGCCGGGTGACAATTGGAACAGGCAAGCCATTGGGTATGTGCGGCGTGCGGGAACTTTACCCAAGGCATCTGGCCGGTGTTTTTGAACATAATATCCATGTCCAGCACAATCATCTGGCCTTGCCCCAGTAGGTCGGCGCGAGGCTCGATGATGCCTAAATTCAGGGCTTTGACCCAGTCGACATCACCCCGACGACCCAGAGGGAAGGCGCTGAGTGCTTCTTCGGGTTCTTGCAAGGCGTGAATAGCATCGTTGTCAGGATCATGAATGCCATCTGTTGCCAATGCTTCGGTTTCCACTTCAGTAGCAAAGTGGCGATTATCGTGCCAGCGCTGGCCTTCGTTTATGCCGCTGTCCACCACGTATTGAGCGCTACGAGTGGTGGAATTTGAGCTGGGTGCGCAGGCAGAGAGAAGGTACATTGATACCCCGGATACAAAGATTAATACAGTCAATCCACGAATCATCGTGTTGCTACCTCGTCTTGCTCAAATCATGAGCTGTTATTGTTTTGCGCCAGCTTTTTGTAATACATTCAAAACGTTATCGTGCTTTTCGTTGCGCGCAAGATAAATCGCTGTGCGCCCGTTTTTGCCTTTCGCATTAACGTTAGCACCATTGGCGAGCAACAGTTCGAGTATGTCGCTGTGACCGCGATTGCTCGCCCACAATAGCGGCGTCCAACCATTTTGATCAGCCAGTTCGATGTCAGCTTTGCGTTGCAGGAGTAACTGTACAGCTGCAATATTACCCTTGGAGGTGGCGCGCATCAGCGATGTCCAGCCGTCGTTGTCCTGGGCGTTGATGTCGGCACCGGCGTCAATGAGTACTGCCATGGCGGCCGTTTGGTCCTGTCGGGCGGCATGCATGAGCGCTGTCCAGCCAAAGTTGTTGCGTTCGTCAACAGCGGCGCCATTGGCCAGATCGGCTTGAACCGCAGAAGGATCACCACTCAGAGTGTGTTTCATTAGCTCAGTATTGCCATCGCAGGCAATTAGCAGACTGCCTGCTGCAATAGGCAACAGGAGGCGCATACACAGAATGGTGAGGTGAACAGACTTTTTCATGATGAGTGGCCGATATCCTATATGGGTAACAGTAGAAAGACATATCCAGGAGGCAGAAAGTGTACCAAGCTGGTTGGCGTGAGCATAGAACTCTGGAGTGCTTTCATCAGTCGGCTGAGATAAGGCTGTGTCGTGCGGCATGGAATCCGTTCAGCCTATGCTATTATCCCGAATAATCGATTGAATCTACTGCGAACACTGATAACACAGAATCTAAAAATCTTTGATTCTCAATACTATCGTCGTTCTCGCTACGATTCAGCTAATTGATCCAGGATTATCCACCGCAATTGCATGTGAAGCCGCACCAATTCATCAAGTCGCTCAGGGTAGCAGAAACCCGATATGATCCGACAACCTCCTGGTTACGATGGGATTGGTGGACAACAGCTGCGAAGAAATAACAGTGTTGAATGTCAAGACTGAGTATTTCTCCATCGATACCATTCAATACATTTGTATGCTGAAGAATGTGCAGGGAGAATAATAAGTGAGCGACGCCGAGAAAGATGTTGTGAAGAAAATAGCCATTATCAAAACTCTGTTGCAGGATTCTATCGATGTTAAACAGCGTCTGGTGGCGGATGCGGACATACTGACTCGCATCGCTGATGTCGCACAACGTTGTGTCGATGCGCTGCGTGGGGATAACAAATTGTTGTTGGCCGGTAACGGTGGCAGCGCTTCTGATGCTCAACATATTGCCGCCGAGCTAGTGGGTCGTTTTGAATTGGAGCGCGATGGGATGCCCGCTATGGCGCTCACTACCAACGCCTCGCAACTCACCGCACTGTCCAACGACTACGGTTATGACGCAGTATTTTCGCGTCAACTACAGGCCTTTGCTAAAAAAGGTGATGTGTTTTTCGGGTTATCCACTTCCGGTAACTCAGCCAACGTGGTGGCTGCAGCAGAAGTCGCCAAAGCGCGTGGGTTGTTTGTAGTGGGTATGACCGGGCAGTCCGGCGGTAAATTGGAAGTCTTGTGTGATATCTGTATGAAAGTGCCGTCAGACAACACGGCACGTATTCAGGAGGCGCATATTACCATAGGGCATATTGTGTGTGCGTTGATTGAGCGGGCATTGGTGACTGAATATACCGATAGTGATTGAAATTTAAGCATTCATTGCACGGTCTCTTCATTCCTAGACGTCACGCACAACTTGTTCGGTGACTGTCCACCCTTCATCTGGCTATTTTTTCAGTTGATTTAAAGCTGCGCGGAACGCACGCGCTGCCGCTGTTTGATGTTTGATTCTCGGGTAGACAAGGTTGATTGAGACCTCAGGCAAGGGGAATTTTTCGAGTAGCGGCACCAACATTCCTGTTTCTATATGAGGCCTTACAAAGTTTTCAGGAAGAGATGCGACGCCATGTCCAAACAAGCACGCATCCAGTACAGCGCGAAAGCTGCCGGCAGCAATGCGCCAATTCACGCGAATACTTTCGCCGTTCGCAAAGCGCCAAAAGCCATGTGCCGGTATGGTGATAATCGCTGGGATACGGCTCAAATCATCCGGTTTTGACGGCATGGGGTGTTGACTCAGATAGTTAGGCGAGGCGACCAGTATTCGCCTCACTTTGCCCAAATATTTGACCATAAGTTCGGAATCTTCAAGATCACCCATACGAAGGGCAAAATCGATTCCGTCGGCAACAAGATCGACAAGATCATCGGTGAGAACCATTTCAACGCGGACTTTTG
>Ga0316202_10002208_pt1 | contig 13157 bp, 10 predicted proteins | sample 3monrhotite_MG_FD_204934 | JGI IMG/M metagenome (GOLD analysis project Ga0316202, IMG submission 204934) | Microbial mat bacterial communities from mineral coupon in-situ incubated in ocean water Damariscotta River, Maine, United States -... | ecosystem: Environmental > Aquatic > Marine >... | reverse complement strand
TTCTCATCCTTAGGATCTGAACCGGCAAGCTTCTCGTGTTCGTTTAAATAACCATCACCATCTTTGTCTTCATCTTTGTTGCCCCCTTTACGATCCTTATCGTGATCAGAATGTTCCGTAGCATCATCAGGGAACTCATCCTGGTTATCACCTACGTGATCCTTATCCCTATCGGAGTACTCTCGGGGGTCATCTGGAAATTCATCCTGATCATCATCATACCCATCATTATCACGATCATTTTTCGCCACGAGTATGGCATTTTGTAGAAACATGGGAGAGTCATTTGCTCGAATTGAATGCTGTTCACTTATTCCATCAGATGCATGAACTGTCATTGATACAAGCAGTAGTAAAATGAGAAAAGTAGAATAAATGAATTTCATAAAGGACTCCCCAAAAAAGCAAAATCTTATATCCGAATCCATTCGTTGATTTTCCAGCGCGCCACCCTGTCATCAAAAACAAACTCCTGTCATCATCAATATTGATGAAGAAATGCACTTTTCTTCGCCTAAAAGGCGGCATTGAGAATATTTTTGTATGTTTTTACGCTTTAGCACACAAACATTCGACCTTAGCGCTATGACTTTCGAACAAATATTTCAAATGAAACGAACACTTCAATATTCATTTAAAAGAGTTCCGAGAGTTCCGGGGACGAAGAGTTTCTGGGACGCAATACAGAACTACTGCCTCATCCCTTTTAAATAGCATCCATTGCTAACCTTGGGGTCAGGCTGGGCTTATTGAAAAGGTATGCCTTTTGCCAGATTCTGGTCACAGAATATCGCCCGAAATATACCGCCACTCACCTTTCACTCCTGCTCCCTGATTATAAAAAGGCATTAACCTTGCTTGTCGCTTACAGGGTGCAGTTTGTTTCTACTGCAGAGAGGACACAATATGTCGACCAATGTGAATCAGTTGCTGGCTGAAAAGCTTTTTCAGGTAAAACCGGATGCATCGATAAGCAAGGCCATCGGAATGATGCGCAGTGAACGCATCAGCTGCATGTTGATAGTAGATGAGCAGGGCAAAGCGATTGGTATCATCACCGAACGTGATGTACTGCGTTTAGTACACCAGAAGACAGACTTTGCGAAACCGATTTCTACAGTGATGAGCTCACCGGTTCTATCCACCTCTGCCGATACATCGGTTTTCGATGCTTATGAGATGCTTAAGTGCGGTGATATCCGTCATTTAGTGGTGACTGATAATGAAAAAGCTGCGGGGGTTCTGACGCACTCTGACCTGCTGCGTGCGGTTAGCATGATGGACCTGCTTCATAAAAAACGTGCCATGGATGTTATGCTTCCGACTACTGCACGGGTTGCTCCCGATGATCTGCTTCCCGATGTGATTGCGATGATGGTTGAAAGGTCAGAAACCTCGGTGGTTATAACACACCAGCGCAAGCCAATTGGCATTCTCACAGAGCGTGATATTCCAGTGATACTGGAGAAACATGTGAATATAGACACAGTTTCAATCTCAGAGGTTATGAGCAGTCCGGTTAAAACTGTTAAATTATGCGTATCTGCTTATGAGGCCTCTGAAACGATGCGTCTGCATTCGATCCGACAGCTGGTTGTGGTGGATCATAATGGTTTCCTGGTGGGTATTATCACGCAAACCAGTCTGCTTACAGCTTTTGAGGTGCGGTATGTTGAACATATGCGCACCCAGCTCAGCCATGCCAACCAACGTTTAAGTAAAAGTGTCCTGCTAACCAACATCATGAATTCGGAAATTGATACGGCGATTATTGCATTGGATAATCAGATGGTGATTGCCCGTTCAAACCCTGCGGCAGCAAGAATTTTTCTATACGATAATGAGTCGCTTGAAGGACATGCCCTTCAAAGCGTACTGGTGCACGGGTTTTTCCCGGCTCTGGACCAGGATACCATTGCAGCAGAAGTGCTTAAAAGTGGTCATTTTCAGAAAACAGTATTGGCTGGACATGGCGACAGAACCGTTGAGTTTGAATTTTCAGCCATCAAAGCAGATGATGAACTTGTCGGTTACCTGCTGATGGCCAAGGATATGACTGAACACCTTCAACTCGAAGAGCAGTTTCGTCAGTCGCAAAAAATGGAATCTCTAGGCACACTGGTCGGCGGCATCGCTCACGATTTTAACAACATGCTGGCTGGTATGACCGGCAATATCTACCTTGCACGCGCCCTGCTCAATGATCACCCGGCAGCCATTCAACGCCTGGCTGTAGTTGAAAAACTCGGATTCCGGGCCGCCAAGATGATTCAGCAACTGCTCACATTTGCCCGCAAGGATAGTGTGCAGATGAAACTCTTCGGACTGAGCTCATTTATGCAGGAGGTACTGCAACTCAACAGTGTTGTTATCCCTGAAAACATCAAATTTAATTATCTCATAGCATCCGAAGAGCTGGTGATCATGGGAGATGAGACACAGTTGCAGCAGGTAATGATGAATATGCTCAATAATGCCCATGATGCCGTGAATCAAGTGGAAGAACCGGTGATAAGTTTGTGTTTGAATGAGTACAGTGCTGATGCTTCATTCCGATCACGTTATCCGGAGATTGATAGTGAACACTTTGCCCACCTCTCTATTAGCGATAACGGGTGCGGCATTGATAACGAGATGATAAACAAGCTATTTGATCCCTTTTACACCACCAAAGAGGTGGGGAAGGGTACAGGCTTAGGCCTTGCTATGGCCTATGGTGCGATCCAGAATCACGGCGGCATTATCGAAATCGAAAGTCAGCCTGATGAGGGAACCACGTTCCATATTTTCCTGCCACTGGTGAAAGAGGCTGAGCGACTTGAACAGAAAGAGATGCAATTTGAGGTGATAGCAGGAGATGGGGAGAGAGTCCTGCTCGCCGATGATGAAACCAGTGTGCGTGAAATCGGTGAAGCTGTTTTACAGAGCCTGAATTATCAGGTCATATCTGCTGCTGATGGTCTTGAAGCGGTTGAGATATTCCGTAAAAACCCTGCTAATATAGACATTGTTATTCTTGATCTGGTCATGCCGCATTTGGGTGGTGGAAAAGCAGCAGCCATCATGCGGGAGATCAGACCTGATATACCGTTAATCTTTGCAACAGGGTATGATCAGGAAGAAGCCATAAGTACACTACCGGATGGATGCACGCTGATGAATAAACCCTACAATGTAGGAGAGATGAGCCAGACAATCCGGTCAAAACTGGAAAGCAGGTAGAATGTAGAAAAGACATCATCTCGATGATGACCTCCCCGAACTGAGGAGCTCCAACGATTCTTCAGTGTGAGGTTAAAATGAACTACTGCAATCCGACAACATAAAAAGGAGCTCTGAAACGGCTCTTTATATTGGAATAACTACTACCTTTGGCCTCAGCCTGCGCTTATTGAAAACGCATACTTTTTGCCAGATTCTGATCATAGGGCAAAGCCAAAAATGTGCCTCCATTACGCTTGGCCACTTCCCGCATAAGGATAGAGAAGCGATTGGTTGCATAGTTGGACATGAATCCGACCGCATGAATTTTGGCTAATTTTTTTCCACTGATTTTATTGCGATTAAGCGCATCAAGACTATCAATGACAGCGTCATACGATGAACCTGTATAATCATCGCCAAAAATATAGATAGACAGCGACAGATTGGGGTGGGCATATTTCTTCAGGGCCACTTCAAGCCCTTCAACCGGACTACTATTTGACGCACTCTTCCATGTCCCGAATACATTCATCACGCTTTTACGCCTATGCGGCGTATCAGGAATCCACTTGCCCGAATAACTCGAGATCAGATGCATGCCGTTGTCATTCATAATCTGGAACCCCTTCACCTTGGGGTGAATTTTCAACACATTAAGCACGGTCTTGGATACACTATCCCAAATCTGCTGCATGCTTCCAGAGGTATCGACAATAAAAATAATATAGTCGCTATCCACAGGAATGCCGCCAACCTCAACATCTCTGATTGTAGATGAACTTGGACGGATTGAGGCTCTATTGAGCGCGGATTGAACCAGAGACAATCCATCAAGATCACCATCCAGCTTCTCAAGCCGACTGGTTGTATCACCCATCTGTGCCTGTGCACTCTTCTCAGAGGCCTGCAGCAGGCTATTGATCTGCTGCAACCGGGCCAGCTCCTGACGTTTCTTTTCAAGCTCACGGGTAGAGTCAGAAAGATGACTCTCCGCCGATACCACCTGCTTTAACAAGGTTTCAGTTACACTCAGATCCAGAGGGTCAGGTAAAGGTTTAGAGATCAACACCAACAACACCACGGCCGCAAAAGCAGAAGAGATAATATCCAGAAAAGAGATGCTGAAAATTTCAATATTATCTCTACGCAACTTCATGGCCAACTCACAGCAGGACTAATCAACAGACCGCCCGTTGCCGCAGTCCAGCGCCAATACTCCGGAGCGGCATCCGGATCTCCTTCTATCGGCAGCAGAATGACATTGATTGTAGTGCCTCGCCCCGGTGCACTATCAGCAACACTCTGGCGGAACAGTTTCACACGGCATGCACCTGAGATATTATTGGATCTCCCCAACAGAGAGCCGCAGGCAGAAAACGGATTGAGACTCGCGTAGCTTGATACTCCATCAGTAGGCAACCCATCGGTCACCAAATAGATATCCGTCGGATTTAAAGCCGCTGATTTTTTCAATCCCCGTTGTAAATTTGTGGAACCTGTTGGCACAAGCTTATCGAGGTCACTCTGAACAGTACCCAGCGTGGAAGCATCACGACTGGAGAACCAGCCGCCACCAAGCACGTTTGCCTGCTTGTTAAACGTGATCACAGCCAGTTGGCTGGATGCAGGACTTCGGGCAAGCAACCAACGCACGATACGCACTGTTCGTTTCCATTTCGGCCCTCTTTTTTTCTCAAGCTCTGAACTGCTCTTTCGACGGATGATGTCGATGAGTTTTTCATCAGTCATCGATGCACTGCTATCGATGAGAAACACGATTCGCTTACCCTCTACCTTGATCCCCATAACATAGTTTTCTTCTCCACCCGAGTCACTGCGGATAACATCAACTTTTTTGGCTTTGGGCGCATTTTTTATCGTCTCTTTTACAGCAGAGAGCTGTAATGATTTTTGCGAAAGCAGATCACTTTTCTGCATCAGTTCGGATTTCACATCTGAAATTTTCGCCTGCATTTTGGCAATTTCTGCGACCTCTTCCAACCTATTCTGATCAACGTTGGAGATGGCATGCTTGAGCTCCGAATCCTGCTGCTCGATACGGGCCAGATCTGCATTTAACAGATCTGTTTCAGGAGAGGCTCTGTCAACATCCTGTTTAACAAGAATAAGAACGAGGATAATCGCACCAAGGCCTGAAGCCATAATATCCAAAAATGCGATATTAAAGCCCTCTGTTTTACGATGGATTTTCAGTTTGAGCCTCTACTCGGAAATCCGTTTCAAGAGAAACTTTTCACAATAATCCTGTGTATCAACCACAAGATCATCCTGCAGTCGCAATAACTGATGCAGCATGAACATCAGGACGATGCTGATCAGCAAGGCCACAAACGTTGAGTTAAAAGCCAGGCCCAGACTGTTGGTCATGCCACCAATATCTCCTGCCAAGGCCTGATCCGCCTGAGCAAGCGCACCACCAATGCCTCGCACTGTCCCGATAAAACCAATGGAGGGAATCGCCCAGATCAGATAACGAATCATGGAATTACCCGCGTCTTGCCGAATAGCCATCGCTTCAATACTGGACTCAATCGCATCGGATGTGTTTTGCACATCACTGGTGATCAGATAACGGCGTACACTGGCCATTAATGTTACAACTAAGGGGGTTGATTTGGTCTCCACCGGCAAACTTTCCAGATTCGTTAATGCAGCCTGGAGATCAGCTCCGCTTTGTTCACTCTGATCCAGCAGATCGACACTGAACAGATAGCGATCTTTGAGAATGGCGATGCATTTACTCAAGATCAAATAAGCAGCCCACATCATCAGGATAATACAGATCTCCTGCTCATAATCTTTCATAATCACAAGGATATCGCGTGGTGCTGATTGCCCGGTCTGCTTGGCGGCCTGCATGATCAAATCAGCTTGCGGCCGAACAAAACCAATATATGCGAGATGCACTGAAATCGCACTCACAATCAGTGCAGTCAAACTCTTAATCATATCTGTCATTTATATATCCACTGGAAATGTTGCAGCTGAATTCAGCTGAATTGACTGCTTCGCAGCGTTGGCTGCACCTACCGCCATACCAAGTGCCACTAGTCCAAGCATGGCAAGCATATAGAAACGTCTCCTGGATCGTCTATTTTTCTCCATTGATTCCTCCATCAACATACCTTGCAACTCTAAACCCTATATCATCACGGCCTGCTTTTTTACCTTCACGATAAGACGCCCTGAGTTCGGTGATGCTGCCCGAACGCCAATTAGAACCTTTGACTGTATGTGTATCACCAGATCTCTCCCCCAGGGGATCTATCTCGGTCTCTACTCCAGTATTCGGCAGTAGGGCATAGACATCGTGCACCCACTCGCTGGCATTACCAGTCAGATCATACAACCCCATGCTTTCAGCAGGAAAACTGCCCGTTGGTGCAACACTGGCAAAACCATCGGAATAATTGGGTACATAGTGCGCTGTGCTTCCTTTGGCTGACTCATCCGCAATGTTTCCCGCTTTCGGGGCTATCGTGGTTTCATCTCCCCAGGTGAATCTGGTTTGCTTTGACTTGCCGGCTTTTCTGGCCAGCCACTCCCACTCCGCTTCACTTGGCAGGCGATATCCACCCGACATGATATTGGAGCCTATCAATCGACCAGCTCGAATTTCATAAAATGGAATCATGCCCTCCTGCTTGCTAAGCCAGTTGCAATACGCTGCCGCTTCAATCCAGCTTATAGAGGTGAGCGGTTCATTTTTCGCGCCTGCAACAGACTTGAAACGGGAAAATTGACCGCGTGAAACCTCATGCGTGGCAACGTAGAACGGCCTGGTTAATTTCACCGTTCTTAAAAACTCATTTGCCCGTTGCCCTTTTTCATGCCGAGGGGCCCCCATCACAAACAGACCATCAGGCTTGAACAGTTTAAGTTCAATACCGGCACTGTTGCGCATCAAGGCAGGAGATTCTGCAAGCACGGCCTCTATCTCGGTTAACAGTGCCACCTTGATCTGCTGCGCAGACTTACTGCTTGGCACAACAATCTGTTGAAACGCGCGATAGCCTTTTTGATGTATGACCAGATGATGGGGAAGTGCCGACAATTTGAGTTCCAACGGTGTTTTCCCTACATGCTTGCCATCGAGTGTCACCATCGCAATCGGACTTGAAACTACACGAACAAGCCCCAGCTCAGCTTTCAAACTGAAAGAGATCTTTATCTCCTCGCCTGGTTTGGCCGTCACCTTGCGATGTTGTGGAAAGTAGCCATCCTTATAATACCTGAGTGAATGAACCAGCTCGGATTTCACCTTCAAGCGCCCTGTTTTCACCGCATTACCATCGAGTAGCAGCTGCCCCCCGGGAGGTGAGGCATGCACATCCAGATAAGCTCCCTTCAAAACCAACCTGTACTCTCTTTCCACAAGGCTTGCACTATTGGTCAGCTCAACCTCTTCGCTAATCGTCTCGTAATCACCATAGGAGACCGCTATCTGATACGCCCCCCCCTGTTTCGATATGGATACCGGAGCATTGCCAATCCGCTCACCATTAAGCTGAACCATGGCACCGGCTGGAACGGTGTTGATATGAAACTGGCCAGAAACTTTTTCCAGATGCTCACTCAACTGCAATCGCTCAGCTCTCTTGATCGTAACAGGAACGGTTTTCTTCAGGCAATAAGGACTGTCTATTGAAATGCTATAGTTTCCGGCATAGAGATCCTGCTTGAATTCCCCTCCCACTGACACCATTCGTCCATCTACAAACCAACGTGTTTGATCTGACATCGGTGTTGTTGTGATATGAAGCTCGCCTGGCAGTTCCTGTAATTTAACCTTCACCGTCCCACCAATTTCAGTAGCTTGTAAGGTCTTTTGTGATGGCCTGTAGCCTGTTGCTGAGACTTCAATGGTTGGATTCGCGCTCCATGAGTAGATCTTATGGCCCAGGGCTTTTCCAACACCATCCACTAGCCGAACCGCTGCAATCTGTTGAGCCTCTTCAGGTTGGACATCGATGCTGGTGGCGTTGGAAAACCCTATGATACTAATCATGATAAACAGCCCGACAATCAATGCTGTCGCCACAAACATATATAGTCTTCTCTGCTTTACTTTGGCATGCAACAGCTCTGCAGTCATCCGCTCTACATGGCTGAACTCCTGCTTAGTGTTATCTTTTTCCCCGCCTGCTTCAGATGCGCTCATCACAAATGACCTCCACCCTGATCATCGGCCCATCAAACGGCACGCGCACCTGTACAAGCTTGGACCTGAAACCAGCGCGGCTACCTTCAAATGTATATTCACCCGATTTTAACCGGATCTCACGACCGGAAGTAAACCCAACCTTCCCTACGCCTCTTACCAGAATATATGTTTTATTATCCGATTTCACAAACAGAGGGGTTTTTATATTCACTTTTGCAAGCAGCGTTTTCAACGCCGCGACCTGATGCCTTAATCGTTGACTATTGCCTGCAAAAACCTCGGCCTGGATAAGGCTATCTTTTGCCGCAGAAGCTATATTTTGGGATGATAATCTGTCTGATCGCGTAATATAATCGCTCAAGGAGGCTTGCAGATTCACTATCTTCGTTGCCAACTGCAAACCATCCCGCATAGTTTTATCTTGCGGGTGTCGTTGCAACGCCTCTGAATAGATACGCTCTGCCTTGAGCCAATCATCTTGCAAGATCGCCTGATCAGCGGCTCTGACTGCCTGTTTCAAATCAAGCCTGACAGATGCTTTAACAATGCTCTCATTGAGCAGCTTAAGCTCACCGCGTTTAGCATACAGCTCTTTTGCTTGATTATAATTGAGTCGGGCAGCTTTGATGTCGTTCTTTTCCAACGCCTGCCAGGCCCTGCTTATCCAGGTTGAGAACTCTATCTCCTTCAATTTCTCAGCCAGAACAGACTGGCGCTGTTTGAGTCCGTCCCGGTAAGGAGCCATCGCAAACGCCTTTTCCAGCGCCTTGAACTCTTTCTCAGGATTATTTTCTATGCCTGCTACATCTGCGCGCTTCAACAGCTCCAGCAGCTCAGGCAGAACCTCCAGTTTTGCCAAAAGATTTTTCGCGCTCACATCATCCGGTTTAAGTCTGAATGCGTTTGCAACATGCAACGTACCGTCAATATAATCATCTTGATGCAATGCTTTTTCGGCAATCAACATCTCCGAAGAAAACGTCTCATGCCAGTCAGTTAACACCTCTCGTGCTAATAACGCCAAACGATCAAGTTTTTGGCTTGCAAGAACATAATCGCCTTTGGCAAACGATGAGAGAACACCTTCCTTCAGTGCATTCAGTGCAATACTTTTTTTCGGGTTCCACTGCTCCAGATTTGCTCGCGCAATAGCAGGCTCCTGCTCTTCTTCAAAAGCTTGCAAGCGCTTGATCACGGCTTCTCGTAGCCCCGACTGATGCATAGTCTGAATCTGAGCCTGAGGTGTGAACTGCGCTGATGCCTGCGGGGGAACCAGCTCCGTTGTGTTAGCCCCAACAAATGAGATCAGCACCACAGCCCCAATAGAGAAAACCAACCCTGTTGCAGCCAACAAAAGCGTACGCCTGCTCTGTTTCTGACTGCTCCAACTGGCTTGTTGTAACTTCTCTTCTAACATCTGAAAAGGGATGGTTTAAAGCTGAACATCTGGCGTGGCTTCTTGCTCAAACATTCTTTTAAGAAAGACTCTCCATTGAGAAAACTGCTCCTTAGCTGTCCCTGTTAATTCAGTTGTAGTCTTGTCATGTTCAACAACCTGAGGGGCAATTTCACCCTCTATGGATTGACCAAGCTCAATCAAGGCATCCCTATGAAATTTCGATTCTTCATTCATCTTGGCACTGGAGCCCAATAGTCCCATACCAATCTGTCCGGCAACAGCAGCCCCGGTTGCTCCCGCAACAGCACCACCCGTGGAGTTTGATCTTCCACCAGACACTCCGGACAGAACGGCAAGCGCAATCAGGCCAATTCCAGCGGCTGCCTTTCTGATAGATTCACTTTTTGCCTCTTGCGCGGCTTTCACTTCTTCAAAACTCTGTTTTTGCCACAGTGCATAACTGGCTTCCATTTTCTGATTAAACTGTTCGTAATGCGGTTGCATACGATCAATAAACAACTGATCCCTAACCCGAATAGCTTTCACTCGCCTTAACATACTGTCATTGGCATCAGGATACCCCACCAGGGAGACCTTGCTGCCTTGAACTTTCATGTATTGGGAAAAGGCCTCGTCAGAAAAATTAGCGCCAAAGCGCAAATCAGTAAGCGCCTGCAACTGCGTTAACTGCTCATCTTTATGATCATTCAGCTCTTCCACCAGCTTTTCTGCCGCCTGCTTGAACACTGGCGCGTAGGGGTCTTTACCTTTATTTCTTATATTGTTGTGAAAGTCGGCAGCCACTTCATGGTCAAATGATTTATCAAACCACTCTTTTCCACTGATATCAAAAACATTGATATCGATATCTACATTTTCACCACTGGATTCATTAATTTTACCTACAACATACAGATCACCGGTTGCAGAGCTATCAGGCATCACACGAACCGCTCCAAATGCGCCGGTCTCTTCTAGTGCTAACTTCATCTGGTATGCAAAGCGGGATGCTTCAGCACGACGTAACTCAGGCCAAATACCTGCATCTTTATAATCTTCGGGATCATCAGGCAGCCCCGGATCAAAGACCGGAACAATGATATCAAGTTTTGGCTTCTGAATGGATGGAGTTTCCTCTTGCACCACCGTTTTCTCATATGCAGAGGAGAGCTGAGGGCCCACCTTAGGCTGTGATAAACCAGCGCTACCTGTCGCACAACCCGATAAAAATATTGTACAGGCAACAACAATCGAAACCGATTTCTTCAACAACATCATGCTATTCATACTCCTACTGCTTACCTGTAACAGGTAAACCTTTATATTTTCTATATTCATTCCAAAGTTTTTCTTTAATCACAGGGTCAGTCTCATTCATGGCGGCCTGTCGAATCTGTTCTTCAAGCACACTGTCATTATCAGCAGGCGGAATATCATCCGGAATTTTCCCGCGGCCTAAAACCTTTTTCGCTTTAACGTTTTTACTCTGATCCAACGCTTCTGCATCAACATCAAGTGCTTTATCCTGGCTCTCACTCTCTACACTCTTACGTGTTCCCGACATTTCGGAGCTTGCGGTAGAGCCCTCACTTCCACTTCCCTCTCCATCTGCATCACCACCAGTGGCAGCAGCATTAAACTGCCTGTTTTGGCAGCGTTCATATCTGTTCAGGGAGTTCAACAAAGCCCGGTCCATTAAATCTATTTTTTCTTCTCTGGTCAGGCCCGAAGCATCTTCAAAGGAGACCGAACTGTCGGCACAGTCATCAACGGCCTCGTGCTCAGCCTTAACATTTTGCGCCTGAGCCTCCCCTACGGTTAAAACAAAAACCGCACATACAAACACTTGCAGATACCTCATCATCCTATCCCATCCGTTAGCAATGCCATCTACAATCCTCTTCTATATATCATCATGTATGCCGCCCGCGTCGAATCATAATGATCGTTATCTTAACGCTAAATGAATTACGGTGGCCTATTCAACCAGCTGCAGATTTAGCATCTCACTGGCGATTTAACGTAAATCGGGCCCCACCCCCATCTTGCACAGCCAACTATCGATCGAGCTTAGTGTCTGTGTTGAGCAGATAGCGTATAGCTCACGCTATCGTCAAACAGCTATGCCACCTCCCGTTGAAACACTTAAGACCTACGCTAAAAAAGGGAGCTCAGAGGCTCCCTTTTTTAATGGTCAAAACAGAAAGACCGTCTCCGCATTTGGGATAGAGCTTTAATTGTTCGGTTTCATATGTACCTTTCGCCACCATTGAACACCATCATGCACCACAAAAGAGAGACTTATGAGCACACCTGATGATCTAACTATCGACTATGAAGAAAACGGCATTCTGACTACCAAACAGTTGGACAAAGTCATCTTAAGCAAGGGTGCATGGACAACCATCCTCTTTCGTTACCAGAGCTGGGTTAGTGCCAGTGAGTCTTATAGTGAGGATAAATATACCATCCGTCGTTTCCAGAAACGCAATGGTGAATACACACCGCGTTCTAAATTCAATATCACTAACGCCAAGCAGGCCAAGATGATTATTGAAACCTTACAGAACTGGACTGACGAAAAATAAGGTCATACCGCTCCGCCATCGGAGCGATCACACCATGTGTCGTTTCCAGAAACGTAATGGTGAACATACGCCACGTTTAACGACAACATCACCAACACCAAACAGGCTTAGTGATGATTGAAACCTTGCAGCGCTGCACTGACGAATACAAGACAGCAACACCTATTGGTGCATGCCATGGCCTGCATCAATAGGTCTGTTATTTAGATTCACTCTTATCTACCGCATTGTTCGGGGTAGTAAACTCGATAAAAATATCTTTGGTATCCGGTGCGATACGGCTCACGTCACCTTCCAATGAGCGGCGAATATCATCCAGCTTCTTCATAAAACGAATCGCATGGGTGACCTCTTCTTCCGTCATATCTGAAAAAATCGTCTCCTCACGCAATTCAATTTCAGCCATCAACAACGTTGCTACGGGAGATAAGACAATACTGTTGACGCGAGCAACATGCTGCACCTGATCATCTGCCTGCCACACCTTTAAAGCTATCTCATCAACCTCGCTATTGGAGTGATTGAGTAGATATTTACGGTTCATCGCAGCAAGATAAAAAGCCAGAGCTCCCATCATCAGACCAATGAAGATTGCAGCAAGCCCATCGAAAATTGCTGACCCAGTCCAAGCAGCCAGCCCCATACCGACACCTGCTACCACCAAACCTAACATCGCCACCGAGTCTTCAATCAACACAGCCAATGTGGTCGGATCACGTGTTTCAAACAAATATACTCTAAAACTCTTGCCTGCCTCTCTGCATTGACGCTGGAACTCCTT
>Ga0316202_10002207_pt1 | contig 13158 bp, 14 predicted proteins | sample 3monrhotite_MG_FD_204934 | JGI IMG/M metagenome (GOLD analysis project Ga0316202, IMG submission 204934) | Microbial mat bacterial communities from mineral coupon in-situ incubated in ocean water Damariscotta River, Maine, United States -... | ecosystem: Environmental > Aquatic > Marine >... | reverse complement strand
TCGCTGATCGCGTTCTGCACGATGCTTTCGATTTCACGACGATCTTTTGGCTGTGGTTGCATTTTTATGTCCTATTCGTTTCGTGCATCTTACCGCGTTTGCGTCATTTGCTCAATCGCCGCCAGCCAGAAGGCCACTTGTTGCGCCAAGAAGGCCAGAGTAAAATTCGGGCCTTTGCATCATGCGTCTGCGTTGCATTTCATCCATCTGCTCACGCTGCAGTAGGCTTCCCAGCATTTTGCGTTGTGTTGCTGGGTCTTGCTCGAACAGCATTCTGGACATCTGCGCCGCGCTCTTTTCGCCCATCCCTTGAGCGCGTGATATTGCTTGTGCGCCCATTCCCTGAGCAGCACCAGCGACATTTCCCATGCCAAGATTGATAAGGCTGGCCGCGTCTATGGCAGCGTCATCTCTCTGCATCATTCTTTCAGCCGTTTCAGAGCCGCCCATAACTTTGCGGGCAGTGCGTGTCTTTTCAGACTGAATCTTCATAAACCGCTCAAAACGCTCAAACTGTTCTGCGTTGTCAAATGTAAGCCTCAGAGCAGCGCGCTTTCTCGGTGTGCCAAAAATAGTTTTAACGAAGTCACTCGCGTCACCTGTCCTTGATGCAAGCTCTTCAACTTGGCTAATCAAACCAGTGCGCAAGGCTTCTTTTTCGCCCTTAGACATTTTGCCAACACGCTTAACCAGCTCTTTTTCTGATATTTTTGTGAAATCAAATCCGGCGTCATATGCGTCTTTCAGCCTTGCACTGTCTGCAAATTGAATGTTGGCCGCTTCATATGGCTTATTTTGCCTTATGATTTCAGAGTTCCACGTCTTTTTTAGCTTGGTTAATGCCCTGCCGCGCGAAGTCACCTTGCCAGTGATTGCGTCAGTTTCAGCTTCAATCAAAGCATCTAAGCCTTTTTTAATCTGATGCGCTACTTGAGTTGGCATCCCAACTGCGCCGCCAGCAGCGGCTTCCGCAGATAAAAATCTGCCCAGATCTTTGGGCATTCCAGATATATCTATGTCTGGGTCGATGTCTGCGATCTCTACAGCTTTTCTGTAAGCGTCCTGCACGACCTTGCTTTTTGCCATACTTTGAAACGGCGCTGCATCCAGCTCGATCTCATACGCCTTTCTGTACGCTGGCTCTGCCTCTGCTCTTACGCGTGCAGATAGGTCGTCAAGGTAATCAAGGCCAGTTGGCCCTTGCACTCCAGATATGTCTCTCGCCTGCTCGGATATTTGCTCTGCCTGACGCTGCTGACGCTCAGCGAATTGCTCGACAACTTTTTGACGCCCTTCGGATGGCACAGCCTGCGCCCGCCATCCAGCGCCGCGTAAGTTTTCACCAAGATCCGCGACTGTAATATCCTCTATGCCAAGCTGGCGCGCCTCGTCTAATCGCTTTGCTGCTTCTCTAGGTGTTAGCCCGTCACGCTCAAGCGCTTCCAAAAGTTTTCTCTCCGCAAACGTAAACGCACGCTTTTCGCCGCCTATACCTAAGCTGTCTGCGACTCTGCGCAGAAATTGGCCACCCTTCTGCACCGCAACAGGTGCGGCTGCGCCCAGCGTGCCACCCAAAGCAGCGCCAGTTGCAGCGCTTGTGGCTCTTTCAGCCAAACCGCCTTCACCGGCGCCAAAGCCAGCTATACCGCCCTCTATGGCTCCAATTTTAGCAGCTCGCGCAATGGTCGGCGCAAGCCTTGCGGCGGTTGTGGTGCCAACTGCAGCACCGCCTGTGCCTGCCGTGAGCAGACCAGCAAGCGCCGTTGGGATTACAGCGCCGCCGATTTCAGCGCCAATCGCCTCAAGCGGCTTGTCGGCTCTATATGCCTCCAATTTTCCGCGTATCTGCTCAAGGTTTTCCTCGTAACTTTTCCCCTCAGATAAACCAAGAGCGCGGCCCGCTGCTGAAAGTGGGTTCCGTAAAGCTGCCTCAATCTCGTCTGCAAAGCCAAGCGTAAGCCCCTGAGCGCCAGCACGCAGCCGCTGCGTTTCCGCTGGCGGCTGATCCGGCTTGGCCATGTCGCTGGACGTCACGCCTTGCGCGGCGTCTTGAACGATTTTTTGAACAAATGCGTTTTGTTCGCTAATACTTAAATTCGCAAAAGCATCATCAACTTCGACCTCGCCAACGCCGTCTATTTCAATAATCATTATTTAATGCTCCACTTTAAATCTGGGGCCGTACCTTCTGGAACCTCAACTGGGTCTAGCTTAAACCGCTCTCTACGTCGCGCTATCGCCGCAGAGCGATTGTCACGCGCTCTCTGGTTTATCCTTAGAAGCTCTTGGATCGCAGCGTATGCTGTTGCCTCAGTGCGAGCGTCTCCAAGCTCTTTTGCCGCTCTTTGCGCATCGCCTTCAGTCTGAACGCCTTTATTCAAACGCAGGCTTGTATTTACAAGTCGCGTTTTAAATCTTTCAAATTCGTCGCGCGCTTTGGCGGTTTCTATTGCGCCCTGCCCGCCGACGCCTATTGATCCAAAGGCTCCTTTAAGAAACCCAGAAAGGCCAATATCAAGCGGGCCGGTAAACTCTTTTGTCGCTGGGTCATATCCAAAGTCACCAATGATGCCAGATATGTCCTGCATCAAATTGTCTATTGCCGTGATCGCCTCAAAGTCAGCTTCTTCTGCTTTTCTTGCGTCGGTCGGCAAGCCAGTGGCCTCCCTTCTCGCTTCACGCTCTGCTTGCGCAATACGCTGTTCCGCGGCCACTACGTCTTCATTTATGGTAATCACAGGCTCGCCGCTTCTGCCTTCTGGGTAGGTCACGGTGTATTTACCGCCGCCAAGTATTTCGCTTGGCGGCTTGACCGCTTGCGCTGCAATCTGCTGGCCCATCGCAGTTGGCGAGAGCTGGGTTAAAATCGCCATCGCTGTCTGCATGTCGCCTGATTGTAGCGCCTCAGATGCACGTTTAGCCAGAGACCGCGCCTCTGTGTCTCTTGATATTTTCAACGCCTCTGATGCGTTTAGCAGGCCGCCACGCATCAAGTCAGCAGCTTCTGGAGAATATTTTTCCAAGTATTCAATCGTTTTGTTTCGCTTGGCAGCCGCCTGCCGCTGCGCTCCGCGCGCCCTGATCGCCTCGCCAGCACGCATCTCCGGCATGATGAGCGGATCGAGCGCCGCAGCAAATTGCTCCGCTCTGCTTAGGCCGGTTGTCGGGCTTTGCTCGCCAAGATAATCCATGATGCCGCCGAAGCCGCTTCTGCGCTGCTGCGGCGCTGCCGCTGCCTGCGGGCGATCCTGCATTAGCGCTGACAGTGGCGCGCGTGGCGCTGCTTGTGGGGCCGTTCCGCTGGCCAGCATCTGCATGCGCAGTTCTTCTTCGCGCGCCCTATCCATTGGAGTTGCCATAGTGGTTTGCCCTTCTCCTAAAATCGTCTTCACATAGTTTTGCGTTTCCGCAATATTTGGCACCCTGCCAAGCTTAGCCACACGCGTTGGCCCAGCGTTATACGCGGCCAGCGCAAGCTCTGGGCTGCGAAAGCGTTTAAGCTGCTGGCTCAGATACTTTGCAGCGCCTTCCAAGTTTTGCAGCGGATCTGTCGGGTCTACGCCAAGCTCTTGCGCCGTCGCAGGCATGAGCTGGCCGAGGCCGATCGCGCCCTTCGGGCTTACGACGTCCGGCCTAAAGCTGCTCTCCTGCTGTATAAGGCGCAGGAACATTTCGGGGTCTATCCCGTATCTGCTGGCTGCGTCTCTGGCTGCTTGGCGATAGTCCATCTGCTAAGAGAAGCCCTTCATAAGTGCCGCGCTTTGAAGGTAGCTCAAAAGACTTGGCTGTGACGACTGCGTTGTTGTCTGTGGCACTGGCGCTGCCCCAAGCGCAGCCAATGGCGCGGCAAGAGCTGCCTGTGGCGCGCCTGTGTATCCAGCGTATTGGCCTTTTGCTGCATCGATGAGCGCCTGCTGCAATCCTTGCTGCAATAAGCCTTGCTGCGCAGTTTGCTGCTGGATTGCTTGTCCTGTGCCAAATGCTTGCTGGCCCAATGCGCCAAGCTGTGATGCTGCGCCAAGACGCGCCTGCCTGTCAGCCATCGCCTGCTGCATTGCTGTGGTATATCCGGTTTGGCGCTGCTGAGCTGCAATATCGCCAGCCATACGCCCGTATTCCCCAGCAGCAACGCCCTCGGCAACGCCTTGGCGAGATCCACCAAACGCACGCGCCGCTGTTGCTTGAGCGCCAAGTTGGTTCATTGCCATCTCTTGCTGCCTAGCAATGTCCTGCTGCGTGCGATCAATCACTTGCCGCGTGTATGGGTTCATAAACGCGCCAACTTGCAGCGGGCCTGTCATCGCTGCCTGCGTGCCGCCAAGCGCGCCTTGCAATGCGCCAGCCGCCGCTTGGTTCACGTTGAATGGCTGCGCTACCTGACCGCCGCCTTTTCCACCTTGTCCAGCCATTATCTTATCCTTTATCTATTTGCCGCCGCCGCCGCCGCGCGACGTTAGCTTGTTGTCGACCAGCCCAAGGCCGCGTCCGACTGCGCCCGCGATTCCACCGCTACTTAAAAAATCGACAACGCTTTCACCAAAGTAGCTGTCTGCGTTAGGATCGCCAATTGGCGCAGTGTATATGGGATCATCAGACCTTCCCCCGCCACCCACAACAGGTGACGCCATAGGCGCAACGGGAGATACCGCTGGCTGGCCGTAATCCCGTATCGTCTCGCCGGTCATTGGGTCAATAAAGAAGCTTTGCAGATATTCAGCTTGCGCTGGGCGCTGTGCGGCAAGCTCAGACACGGCCTGCTCATACATTGGCGCTGCGCTGTAGCCCCTTACCCCGCCAGCGTATTGGGTGGGGGCAGGCATGCCGCCCATAATATCCGTTTGTGTTGTAGGCGCGGCAAGGCCAAACGCAGATGCTACATCAGCAGCTTGCTGGAATGATGCCTCTTGCATCGGCGTGAATGCTGCAACGTCTGGCCCGTAATAAGGCACATAACCAATCTGGCTGATGTCCTCTGCTTTAGCCAAGTTGCGGCGCGCCGCTTCCTCAATGTAATCTGGTATTGTAATTTGTGACGTCTGTGTGCCGCCCTTGCCGCCTGACATTATTCAAACTCCTTCAAATATGAGGCGTGCAATGGAACCCATCCATGCGCCTTCAATGGTTTCTTCCAGCCAAATCGGCCTGTCATCGTCAATGCAGAGCATCCTTGAGATTTCGCCCATGCTACCACATCTTCGTGCATATCTAAAATCTGACCCAATTCACCGCCGCCAAGAAATACGTTTAAAACCTTCTTCTTAGGATATACCACGATTTCAGTTACTATACACCCCCTCGGCGTTGGCCAGAGCTGCATGCTACCTTTGTATATACCCTCGGCAACGTCGATAAAGTCATGCGTGCCGCCTGAGTATTCCAGAGCGGCTTCAATCCAATCGCGGCATCTCTCAAGCTCTTTATCCATGAAGCCTCGTAATCGCTAAGGTGGAGGCGGGTATTGCTGGCACAGGCGAAGACGCTGCGGTGTAGTTTAAGAAGCCCGCCGTGTTGTCTATCATGTAATTCACTTCCAAGTAGTCATTCGCCGCAAGCGTGAATATTTGCGTGCGTGACGTGACCAGCGTGGCGTTGTTCTGGTGCAGCGCAGTGGTCATGCCGCTGTTGGCTACGTTTGTGCCGTTCACGCTTGGCCAGAAGTAAAAGTGAACCGTGCTGGCCGATGTGGATGATATTTGCGCCGAAAACGATATGACGTATTGGCCCGCTTCTTCAAAAACAATCCTTGAAGCTGGCGTTCCCTGTGTTATTCCGTCGTTGCCGGTGGGAGCATCGTAAGTCAGCTTGTACGCTGTATTTGCTGCTACCGGCACGACGTCAGCCGTTTTCATAAAGTCAGCATGGCCATCTTCCAGAACAATCTGCCGAAACTCGCCATTCTTAGATACGACAGGGTAGCCGTTTACGTTATCCCATAAGATGACGCCATTTTCAGACGGGTTGTCTGTTGCTGTTTTAAACCCAAGCTTTGCTAGGTTTTGCTGCAAGTATATTGTTAGCTGACGCCCCCACTGGCGTAAGTCGGGGCCAATAGGGGGTAATACTGGAACCGGCATTACCTACGGCCCCCAGCCTTCATGTCAATTCGCATGTTGCCAACCCTAAAGTCAGACAAGATCGCACCATCAACCCGCATACGAACCTGCCGACCAGTAAATCTTACTGACGTTGGGTTTGCAGTTGTGAATGGCCCATGACTTGTTTCAGCGCCATTTGGGTAAAGCCGTGTCTTAAACGTGACGTTGACATCTCCCTGCGTTTTTTCATCAGGGATAAGCTCAGTAACACGCGCAACCTGATCCCCTGCGCCTATAGATATTGGGCCGCTTTCAGCGAAGATGGATGAGCTATCTACGTTTAACCCGACTTCATGCTCATATATATCACTGTCTGCGTTGTGGCCTGCCATAAATGGATAACGGAAAACACCGCGCTGAACGCCAGACGTGCGCGATAGGTTGCCGATTAGCCAATGGCCTTCCTTGTAGTCATAAGCAACGTAGCGGTCTATTTCAGTCGAATTTTCGCTACAATAAAACCACCAAACCTCACCATACTGACCATTCGCAAACGACCAAACCTTTGATTGCTGCGCTGGGTTAAAGTCGCCGAACACATAGTCGAAGACATCGCAGGGTATTTCTTGAACGCTGTTACCGTCAAACCTAAAGAAACCGCGCTGGCCCATCCAGAACACGCCCATATCAACGTCAGATGCAGCCTTGCGAGATATGGCCCCACACGATGTGCCAACGCGCTCAAAGCCATACACATAAGGCGGGCCAAGGTATCGCGCTGTGTGGGCTGATGTATCTGTCAGGATAAGCGTCTGGCCTCGCGTTCTAACGCCCTGCATGATCTGCCCGCTATCGGCAAGCTCAATATCACCAGCCTCGTTTGTAGCCGCTGGCGTCCATACTGTGTTGTTTTCACGATCACACCAAGAAATCTTGCGCGGATTGCTTCCGCTACCCAAGGCAAAGATAAAACGCTCTTCCGTTACAACTAAGCCAAGATTTCCGGTAGGGGCATTTGCAATCGGAGCCGCCTTTACTGCTGGGTTTAACTGCCACTCAAGCAAGCGCCCGTCATCTCTGTTTGACGCAACAAGATATTCGCCCCAGTTGTCTATATTCCATTGCGTGGCCTCTTCTGGCACAGCGTTTGCATTTTGCTGGATCGGCGTTCCATAGAACCCATCGCCATAGAAGCCGTAACCGTATCCCGTTTCAACCTCTGCATCCTCGCGGCCAGCCGTTAAATCTGTTGGCGCAATGTCATACACGGTTCCGTTGCCCGTCATCGCGACTAGCTCATTGTAAGAGCCACCAGCCGCATATGCCGTTCCGTTGTTCGCTTCCCATGTATGCATCCCGCGCACTACGTTAGTGCAGAACGATGCCTTGCGCTCTTGCCAGCCGCCGATTGGGCGCAAGCTGTTATCGCGCCACCTGACCAAGCTGCCATCACGCCAGCGGCCAGACTGCTCAAGGTCAGTGCCGTTGCGGTAAAATCCGGCAGGGATATCTAGGGGTACGAGGGTCATTTATGTAGCTCCATAAACTGTGCCAGAATTACTTAAAGTGTAAGACGTTGTTTTCTGCACAGCCGCTCCACCAGCGCCGCCAGAGCCATCGCCAGACCCGCCGTTTGCGCCCCAGCCACCACCGCCGCCAGCATGACCACTGTTTCCAGCGGTTGACCCACTGTCACCAGCACCACCAGCGGAACCACCCCTGCCATCTATAGTGCCTGTGCCTGAAGCATTATTCTCACCACCTACTCCAGGAAGGATACGACCACCGCCACCACCGCCATAGCAACCATAAGTGTTGTCACTACTACTAACTCCAGCGAATGCACCAGATCCACCAGCGCCGCCACCAAAGCCATTCCAACTATTTACGCCAGCTGCGTCTGCACCACTAGCATTTAATGCGCCACCAGCACCGCCAGCCTGATTAGAATATCTCCACCCATATCCGCCAGAACCACCGCCAGCACCGCCGCCTCCACCCGCTGCACTGCCGCCCGGGTTGCCAGAACCGCCAGCAGCGCCGCCCCCACCACCTCCACCAGCAATGTATGCACCAGAATAATTAATAATAGTAACACCAGATGACTGCACACGAATTGCAGGGCCACCTGCTAAACCCGCAAAGTTATCTCTATTACCACCTGTGCCACCTTTACCTATGATCTTTCCATAGTTCTTAATCGTACATGGAATATTAACGATTAGGGCTGCTACAGATGTGCTGTCTGACCATACCCAAATATCGCTAGGCACAACTAAAATTCCACCAGAGCTAATAAAATTGGATATTGTGATTTGCTGTCTTTGTTTTTGACCATTGACAAGGCCCGCAGACGTAAGAGTGATTTCCCTTGATGCTCCATACCACTCCGAAAACGACATAGTTGTGCCAGAGCCTTTGCCTATTAAAGCTCTGATGTCACTATCGTTAATAGATGCCTGTGAGCCTGAGCTTCCACCAGCTTCTACATGTATAGCATTAAGGCTTAATGCGCCTGATGACGGTAAAGTCATTATGCACTTCCATATGCTGTGACGTTGTTCTCAACAGTCAACGCACCTGCACTCGACAGCGCGAACCGCGCCGTGCCGTTATACGAAAATTTTAAACTTGATCCAGATTGCGAAATCGTCCAATCGCCAAGATCAATGGTTGTAGACGTTAGCGTAGTTATCGTCGCTGCAGTGTTTGAGCCACCCAGCTTGCTATCTAGCTGCGTTTGAATATTGCTAGTCACGCCGTCTGTGTGATTTATCTCTGCCGTTGTCGCTGTAACGCCGTCTAGCTTGTTTATTTCTGCCGCTGACGCAGAAACCGCAGTGCCGCCGACTTTCCATGATCCAGCAGTCAAGTCTGGGGTGCTGGCGGTATTACCGTTGAGAACGTCAACGATGTCATCAAGAGCTTGGTTAGTCGTGGTTCCCCATGTGTTCTCGCTGCCGCCAACTGTGGGTTTCGTAATGCTGATCGTCATTTAATCGCCTCGCGCTTTTTTGCACTATATATCATTTTGCCAGCAAACACTATGCTGCTTCCTGCTCTGTCCAGACCGCCGCTGGCACAGTTTCGACTTGCCACTTAAACCGTGCTGGGCCGACAATTGGCACACCGGCCACAATGTCAGATGCTGTCAGCGCTTGGCTCTGCGTGATGCTTGGAGCGCCGATAGTAGGAGCGCCAGCCGTGATGCTGTCAGCCGTTAAGCTGATGATTTGCGTTATCGTTGAGGCAGCGACAGTCGGAGTGCCAGACGTAATATCACCAGCCGTTAGCTGCTCATTCGGTATAAGCGTGACATTGCCGACCGTAGGCGCACCAGCCGTAATATCGTCGGCAGTAAGCTGCGTGTCAGCGCCAATCGTTGGAGCGCCGACAACTGGAATGCCAGACGTAATATCAACCGCTGTGAGCGCGTGTACTTGGCTAATCGTTGAGGCAGCTACCGTTGGCGCGCCAGCCGTGATGTCGGCGCTTGTAAGCGATTGATCCGACGAAACGCTTGGCGTTCCAACTATCGGCGTACCGGCAGTGATGTCGGCTGACGTAATAACGTGCGCCTGAGAGATTGTTGAGGCGGCAACAGTGGGTGCGCCAGCAACAATATCATCAAGGCCAAACGCTGCATCTGCAACAGCCCCTGTGTCGGCTAGTGGGGCAGACGCTAAGGGGCTGAAACCTAGCATGTGTTACTCCTTATGGCTTCGTCGGCCAAGTGACATTCGTTGGAAACCCAGCTTGGCTTGGGATATCTCGCAGCGCCTGTCTGTACGTCTGCATCTCTGATGTCATCGTGTTGTCAGACAGTGCGAGGTAATCGGTTTCTACGATTAAGCTGTTGCGCTTTTCTCTGACTTCCGCTGCCGCCCTATCGTTAGCACCGGCAGCCCATGCAGCTTCTTCAGCCTGACGAGCAGCTATTTCATCGGCTGTCATGTCAGTTAATACGCCGTTTACATACTTTTTCATTATGCCACTCCGTACAGTCTAATTTTACCAGTTTCCAAGGTGCCTGAGCTTGGCAAAATGCGGATATTGGTAATTGTTGCTTGAGTATCATACATGCCTGAGTAATTTCCCTGAGTAATATAGTCAGCCTTAGAAGCTGTATATAAACCGTGTGTGTGAAAGCGCTGACTTGATGATTGCACATTGTGTAAGCTGTAATCAAAACTGACTAAATCTTGACTTGAATGAGGCTCAGCCAAAACGATCTGAGTATCACCCCCTATAAGACCCCGATTGCTCCCAGAAGCTCCAGATGCGTCAACAGACCTATAACGTCCAGACCAGTAGTAAGCGCCAGAAGTGCTTATAAATGTTGAGCCATTGTCGGTTGAAACACGCAGATGAATATTGGTGCCAGCGGCAGAAGATGTGATACCATCTCCAATAAGTTGATAGACACTAAAATTGCCAGTCAAAGCATAATCAACCGATGAAGTAGACGACGTTATGTCTGTGGTTGAAACGTGTGATAATACTAAAGGCATAACTTATTCCTTATGCGGCTGTAGAGCCATCCATGTCGTCTTGCGCCATCACCCAAGCATAACACTTGTCCATAAACGTAGCGCCAGACGCAGCTTCTACATCTGCCAGATTTGCGCTGTACCGCTTGAAGTCCACCTCGCGGGTGTCATCGGTAGGCGAGCTTGTAGCATATGCCGACAAGTCGATCATGACGCTGAACTTGGGGTCTGACCCACGCTGACGCGAGATGCTTGCTGTGACGATGCGGTAGTATGCCCCTGAGAACGAAATGCCATAATCGGAGTTCGCTTCAGATATGTTGTGTTGAATAGCCATTGGTATCTCCTTTAGGCATATGTGACTTCGGTGGTTCTAATGTTTGCCACCCAACGTATATTGTGCGCAGCCTCACCAGTGCAGGTGATAGCAAGCGCGTTATTGGTGTTATCGGCTGAAAGAGCCATCCCCCACCCAGATGAGTTTTGGATGACTGTGGTTGCGGAGTTGGCGAGCGTGGTTGTTCCACCATCATTCACCAGCAAGCCCTCGATCTTCCATGAGGCATATGCTTGTGCGCCGTTTTGCATGGCAGTGATTGTTCCATCGAAGGTGATGCAGGTATCACTAGCAGCTATGATCTGATTGTCTGTAGATGCGCTGCCGTTGTTTGTTGTAAGTACAGTAGCTGTTGCGTCAGTAGTATCTGCACGAAGAATAAACTGACCGCCCTGCGCATCACCTACGGCAGAAAAACGACTAGAGGCGTAAGCAAATTTACCGTATACTTCAGTCTTTGCATTAAGCCCCAATGCAAAAGAACTCTCGCCTTCAGCTTCGCCTCCTCCAATAGCTACAGAGCGAGTTCCGCTTGCGTGACTATCCCTAGAAAGTGCAAGTGAAAGTGAACCAGACGCTCGTGTAAAGGAAGACCCAATAGCCACTGCATTAGCGCCATCTGCTTTCGTTGAGTTTCCAATGCTTACTGAGTTTGCACCAGTAGCGCCGTAGCTTGAAGTGTTGTTGTCTATAGCTGCGGCAAAGGAAGCAGCACCAGAAGCATAGCCATTGAGCGCCATTGCAGCGTTGCCTGTTGTAGCAACTGCGCCATTGTTACCTGAAGTCTTACCAATTGATGTTGAGTAACTGGCTGAAGCAGTAGCCCCACCTATTGCTGTGGCATTTGATGCTGTGGCTTGCGAGTTGTTCCCAAACGCTGAAGAATTAGTTGCTGTGGCATCGGTTTGATTGCCTATTGCCTGTGCCTGATAACCAGAGGCCACTGCATCAGCGCCGATAGCAATTGTGCTTGTATTACTTGCTGTAGTGTTAGTCCCGATTGCAAAGGCATTTGCACCACTTGCAACAGGAGTAGTAGCACTTGAAGCGTTGTCACGGTACAAATCTGGATCGCCGCCACCAGCATCTGCGAAGGTTACAGCGCCTGATCCATCAGTCGTTAGTACCTGCCCGTTGGTGCCGTCTGTGGTTGGCAGGGTGTAAGTTCCAGAAATCTTTACGGTGTCTGTCGTGCCACCAAGCGCAATTTGGTTTGCTGTCGTGCTTGTAGCAGTATCACCTATAGCAATGCTGTTTGCTTGAGTAGCTTTTGCAAGCTGGCCTATCGCGATGCTGTTCGCACCCTGTGCGCCATAGCTTGTGGTATTGTTGGTTATTTGTGCAGCAAGGCTATTTGCCCCATTTGAGTTACTGTTCATCAATGCAAGAGAATAACTCCCACCGCCGGTAGAAAAACTATTATACCCAATTGCTACAGCATGAGTATTATTAAGGGAGTAACTGCCATATCCAATTGCTACACTATGATTAAAAGTAGCACCTGAATTTTCACCCAGAGATATACAGCCGTTCCCTGAAGAGTTTGCATTTTTCCCAATAGCTAAACTATAGCTGCCTTGCGCTCTTGTTTTATATCCTAGCGCAATCGCCCCTGTTGCAGAGGCTCCATAAGAAGAAAAGTTATTATTGAAAGCAAGTGTATCTGTTCCTGATGCCCTACCCCCAGAACCTAATGCTACTGCATTGGTGCCGCTGGCGACCGGCGCAGTGGCCCCAGAGGCGTTGTCAGCATAAAGCGCAGGAATATCCTCAGCCGTAGCCCCGATAAACACAGTCGCTGATCCGCTAAGGTTAATCGCTGCGTCTGAGTTGCTGCTCTCGCTTACGGTGCGTGACAGGGTGGTGCCAGAGCTTGTATAGGTGCCTGTGCCTATCTCAAAGTTGCTGCCATCCTCAATGACGTAGCGAACCACATCTGCGTTTGCCACGCCAGCATCAGCAAAAGTCTGATAGCCATCCTCAGCAGAGCCAAGCGTAATTGTTCCAGTGCCTGTGGTACTGGTGGACATCTTTGCCCGATTTTTAAGAACGGCCATTGGTCAGCCCCTTATGCTGGATCTGGAATGCGAATATCTGATGCTGTCAGAGAAAATGTGTTTCCAGAGGTCACAGCCTGTGATGATGATAATGCGCCGGTAGCAAGCAAACGGCTGTTGCCGGTATCAGTAATCGCATAATGCGTTGCCGTGCCGGTAGCAGTTACAGATGCACCAGTGATAGCCGACAGCGTAACCTTGCGCCCGTTTGGCGATGCATCGGCGGGGGCCGATATGCT
>Ga0316202_10002205_pt1 | contig 13166 bp, 15 predicted proteins | sample 3monrhotite_MG_FD_204934 | JGI IMG/M metagenome (GOLD analysis project Ga0316202, IMG submission 204934) | Microbial mat bacterial communities from mineral coupon in-situ incubated in ocean water Damariscotta River, Maine, United States -... | ecosystem: Environmental > Aquatic > Marine >... | reverse complement strand
AAGTCAAACTCCAAAACTGCAAATTTATTATTAGGTGTAATATATACATGGTCATCTGAAAAGGCAGAATATAAACCATTCAGACTTTCTATTATTTTACCCTCATTAATAAAATCAAATCTTTTTTCTATAGGATTATTAATCCATTTTTTTACATGTTCTTCAAAGTCTTTGTGTGTTACTGGTTGTTGATTTGCTTGATTAGTAGAATATGGTTTTATCTCAACACTCTCAATACTAGAACAAGCATTCAACATTGTAATCATCTCTGATACATCTTTTTGCAAAACTTTTTCACTTGCAAGAATTAGAACGGCTATTGGCACCTCACTTCGAAGCATGTTCTGATATACTCTATCAGATTTCTCCCTAGCTTCAAAATCATATGATACTGATAAGTAAAAATCATCTTCAAAAAAGCCCTCATGCAACATAGAGAAATTTGTTATAATATTAATTTTCCCACCATAATATTTTCTTATAACATCTCTAAGTCCATAAAAGTAATCTTTCTTTAAGGCGCCAATCTCCCCTCCGTATAAATCAATCCAGTCAATCTCCCGGCGTTCACTGATTTGATTTAATCTCTTGTCTAAGTCAACTAAACTAATTCTCTTCTGGTCTTTTAATTGTTCTGGTGTTAGATAACAAAAGTCACAACTAAAATTGCAAAAGTAACTAGGATTAATTGATACAGTTATTGGTTTCATTTGTATATTGTTAAATCTACTGGCATAGCCAATCTCATCTTGCCGTTAAAAGTTTCTACATTGTGGTATAAAAAACTAGGAAATATTAACACATCACCACTAGATGGTGTAAATCTCTCTTTATCAAACATTGATTGAAACTCATCAATATATCCACGATTAGCATTTGTTCGTGGGTCATGCAATACTATATTACCACCATTTTTTTCTTCACATAACAAATAGAATACAGCACTTAAATGTGAACCAGAATGATTGTGTTTAGGCATTGCATAGTTTGTACCATAACCTGTAATCCATGCTCGTAAATCATAGTCTTTCTTTTTTAAACTAATATCATATCTACTAAGATAACTTTGAAAAGATGATATTATAAACCTTTTTAATTCTTGCAATTTAGGGTCATCTAATATGTTATCATTTTTTACATTAGCGGATATTTTATTACTATCACCATATGTTGTAAGTATATGCTGTACTAATATATCTGGTATAGTTGCCTTTGTTAGATAGACCGGCGTTGGCCACAGATTATTAAATCCCTCTTCAATCATTATAAACCTTTATACTTTCATCAACATACGGAGTTACTTCCTTATCTATACCATTAATCTTTAATATTTCTGGTGCTATAGTTTTCATTGTCTTACAGTGTTGTTCTACAAGACCATGTTGTTTGTAATCTTTAATTGTTTTACGACAACCATTACATATCTGAAACATAGGACAAGTTAAACAGGCCTGTTTCATTTGAGATAGTCCCATGTCACTTGACAATGGCATAAAGAATTCACCTCTCATCTCTTTGTCAAAGTCAATAGGTTTATCTTTATCATCACCAAATGCACCACAAGAATAGTAATCACCACCTGGATTAAATGCACGAATACCACTATCACATGTTCTACTTAGAGGACAAGTTGTTTGTTCTCTTCGCAATCTAACTGCCATTTGTTTAGTGTTGTATTCCCACTCCATTAAACCGGCGTTGTATATCTCTACATAAGATTTGTATATGTCTGCCTTTAAAAAAGGTTTCTCTTGGTCGCCACTTGCCATTGCATAATTTACCTTTGCAACCACACCCATTTTCTTGGCCAACTCGACTGTCTTAATGACTGTGTGTGCATTTTCTGGTACAATAACTGCGATAAAATCTGGTCTATAACCACAATGTTCTAACATTGCATCTGAACATTTCCAAAAGTCCTCTTCTGTAAAGTCTGAAAAGTCCCCCTTTAATCTACCACCACCATACTGAAAAGATGTTGCAATACCAACTCTTTTATGATTAAATAATTCTTTCCATTTTTCTGGTTTCTTATAGAATGGCCATAAGTTTGTAGTTAATGATAATGTGGCTTCGTAATTATGTTCTTCTAAATGGTCAATTATTTTCCAATAGTAATTAGGTTCCATCATCAAAGGGTCACCACCATTTACGATGATTGTCTTAGTTTCTGGAAATCTTTTGAGAAATTTGTATATGTAATCGTGGTCTAATACATCACTTTTATGTTCTGCGATTTTTGTACTAGAGCAAAATGTACACTTAAAGTTACATCTCTCAGTTGGTTTTATTATTAAGTCCATCTATATAATACCTAAAATTTAATATTCTGTTTTTACCTGATGTATGTATCATCTTGTAGGTAAATTGTTCACTTTGGTTTATCCAAATCATATCAAATTTATTTGGAAAAATTTGATAAAATTCATCTAATCCGGTTCTTACTTCTATATAATTCATATTGTCATTTGTACACTCATCTATAAAAATAAAAACATTAGTATTATAACTTTTTCTATGATGAACATGGTCGTTATGAAATAATTTTAAATCTGGAGGAACACCGTTCCACATTTCATATCCTAGAGCTTCAACGCCTTTAAAATATTTTTGTATTAAATGTTCTTTGATTATGTTTTGAAACTTACGCATCATCTTGGCAGCCTGTGGGTCTATATCAGTGCCGCCACCATTAGTTGCATTTTGATATTTGTATGTTTCAAATTTTTTAGGTATCATTTCAGACATACTAGAATATGTAAATCCTAGTTTATGAAAATCATCTATATTAACATTATCAAACATTATTTAATACCTTCAACAAAATATTCAAATGATAATACTCTTCTACGACCACCATTATGTCTAGCTCTATGTTGAAAACCCTTGCCTTGATTTAACCAAACAAAATCTCCTGCCATTGGTAAGATAACATTTTCTGAGTTTTTATCTCTGACTTCAATACTATTATTATGTTTTTTTGCATCATCAAGATAAACTAAAACATTAGTATTCATATTCTTACCATCTTCCCAATCATTATGCCACTCAGAAGAACCATCATCAACGCCTTCCCACATACCAAAATTTTTATATTCAAAAGATGTAAATACTTTTGATATTATGTTGATTGCTATTTGGTCTTGTAAAAACTTTAATGAATTTTCTGCTTGTGTAGGCACACCTGCCTCTTCACCTATATTAGGGTCTTCACAATTAGGAAAATCATAATCATAAAATTCTTTTATGTCGTGTTTGAATTCACCTACTACGAAACCTTTAGTAAAGAAATCGTTAAAGTTTTGGCTTTGAAAACCCATATCTATCCTCACATTCTAAGTGGTAAGGTGTTTCTTTAATATCATTTGCACCACTAAATTTACATAATTCTCTATTAATTTCTCTTACTCTTTCTTTGGTATCTTTTGCATATGGTTCCATTTGTTCAACAACATCTAAGTAGTATTTGTATTTTTCTGGATTGTCAATGTTTTTGTTTGCATAAGATAACATTACATTATAGAATTCAGCACACAAATCTCTTTCTTTGGATAATTGTTTCTTCTCTTCAAATAAATCACATACTTTTATTAAATCTGTTTCATTATATAGCATTTGTTTTAAAGTTGAAACTAGCAACTCTCCTCTGAATTTTTGTGTCACCGGCTTTATGCCAGAAACCTCTTTCGTTTGACACTAGAAATAAATCACCTTTTACTGGTTGAAAAGTATCTTCGCCTTTGTCATGTCTAAAACTAATGTTACCACCTGTTTCTTCTTTTGTTGTGTCAAAATAATATAAAAAGAATAAATCATATCCTTCCATAAAGTCTGTATGCCAACCTTGATTGTCTTTATCAACACCGTTCCATACATTGTAATATAGATATTCTGATTTTGGATGGGTTGGTTTTATATACTTCGTGTGTAAGTAACTACCAACAACAGTAAATCTCTGGTGTAGTAATGGGTCAATATCTTTTTCACCATTATCTCTCTGTCGTTCTTCTGTGTTTGTTAGTGTATGTTCATCAAGTGATACTAAGTCGGAAATACCTGGCTCATAAAACTTTACATACCCTTTTGTCTTTACATCATCAATCATAATACTATTTATTCAACATCTCCGACATGACTTCCGACTTGATAATTGGCATATTTTTCTTTAACATTTCTTCAATTGTTTCTACTCTAAATTTACCACCTAACTTTCTAATTGACCTTGCTGGTGTATCAGGATTAAAGATATCGTCTATCTCTTTTCTGATAGGTACAAAGTCATCTAAGTTTTTTATTACTCTGTAACATGACTTTGCAAACTCTGGTGGTTTACAATACTTTTGAATACCATCATAGAAATTTTGTAGTAAATAGTTAGCTGCATTATTCATAAACCACATTTCTTTCATGTCTTCTTCTGTATATGAATTGCATGATAACATTGTTCTAAAGTATGTTTTCTTATTTTTATACAATGTTTTCCAGTTATCAATACCATCTTCATCAACAATATCTGAGAACACTTCTATAGTTTTTATACCATGTTCTTTTTTGTAACTAGGACTGTTTAACTCACTATCAGGTAAAAACATATAATCATGTCTAAAACTTGACCATGCTTTAAAATTCCATATCACCTCTACTTCTTTATAGAAATCGTCAAGTGTAGAACCAGGCATTGCTAAAATTAATTCTAGTGCTGGAACAGGAAACCCCTCTTCTCTGCATCTCTTTTCAATATGTCTTGATAATGTAAGTTTATCTTCGGAAGACAAGTCAACTCTCTTAGAAGCTTTCATTGCTTCATCACTAATAGATTGTATAGATACAGTAGGTACTATAGAAACATATTCAGTTTCTCCCCACATGTCCGTGCCACCCTCTGCTTTACTATGAGTTTCAGGTCCTGCACCTACAATCTCAAACCATCTGTCAATTAGTCTTTGTCTTCTTTCTAATGAAGGCGATTTCATTGTAGAAATATCTGTAAGATTAAATTTATTTTCCCAAGCAAATCTAAATATTTCTATATCTCTATCTTCAAAAGCACCAAAGTTTGCATCTGTTAAGTATGCATCTCTATAACCTGCCTTTTTCAAAGCCATAATATCACGCTTGACTAATTCAATATCTTTCTTTATAATCTTAGTATGAATACCACCACCCCATTCACAATAAACACATTTGTAAGGACAACCTCTTGTTGTTTCTATGATAACAAACGGTTCCATTTTATGTTCTTTTGCATATGATAAACTCTCTGTTAGATAATCTAAATGTTCTTCATATACAGATACATCACTATTAATATTATGTCTTGTACCTTTTATTGTTCTCATCTCCCAACTTATATCTTCAAACTTAGGGTTGCCATTTGTTTCGAAATAACTATTAATTAAATCTTCCATAAATGGTTCACCAGGTTTAGTTGGTTTACAAATGAAGTTGTAGAAAGGTTTTCTTTGTTCTAAGAATTCTGGTTCGTTGGTGCCTATGTGAGGACCTCCGATAACTGTAATCTTTTCTGGAGCTACTGACTTAACATACTTAGCAAGCTCATCAATAATACTATAATTCCAAGCATAACTACTAAACATAATAATATCTGCTTCTTGTATTTCTTCATATATCTCTTTTACACTTTCGTATTTGTTAAATTTATATGGAGCTGGAATCCATTCCACGCTTGCCTTATACTTGCCATTTAGGTTATAATGGCTTTGTACCATTAGATAGGTCATGTTATTAGCTAGCGACCAATCTGCGTGAGGTGGATTTACAAAGGCAATTTTAACCTTGTTTGGCATCTCTGTATTTAAAGGTCTGCCTAAAGACACAATCATCCAAATCCTCCTCAATATGTTTAAAGTCAGCCTTAATAAAACAACTCATAGGACATCTTTGAAAATAATCGCATTGAAAACAATTATATTTGTCCACCCAATTTTCTATAATTTGTGTACCACCTAAATCTGGTGTATTGTAGTCTTGTAACAGTACAGAACCAGAACAACCTTTTGGTATTGAACTATCTGGCATGACTGTTAGACTGTTACCTCTTGTACATGACATTTTATTTTGAGGTTTACCGTTTGTAAATGGTAATATATTAATACACTCTGGATATCTGTCAACAAGAACTTTATAAAAAGCCAATACTTCACTTTCTTTTGGCATCAATGTTCTATCGGCTTTTGTACCTGTACTAGGTAATAAGTGGTCAAAATCTACTTTATATAAATCGTATAGTAAATCAAAAGTATCATCACCATTGATAATACTCTCCATACTCTTCTTAGTCATTACTACGGAGACCATTCGAATATGATGACGAAAATATTTAAGATTTTCCAAGAAGATTTTTTTCTGCGCTGGATTAAAACGGCCATGTGGGTCATAAGAGATAGAAACTTTTAAGTTATTCTTCTCTAAGAAATATAACATTTCTGTTCTGGTTGTAAATGCTAAGTTGGTAACAAAGTTATATACTACTTCTTTATCTGTAGTAACCAAAGACTGTATTTCATTTATAAAGTCTTCATATATCTCTAAGAAGCCTTCATCAATCCATCTATCTTGAAATAACTCACCACCCATTATATGAATAGAAAAATACTTTGACCTAGTATTTCCGTTTATATAATTTGCAATGATTGGTGCCTTAGCCATGATATCGGCTCTATTGGCATAGTCAACACTATTATGATTTTGAGGACAAAAAACGCAATTAAAGTTACAGTGTTCGAATAAACAACATACTACTTCGCAATAATCAACGACCTTCTTGTCAATAACATTATAAAAAGACACACATTTACCTCATAGGATTATGTAATTGAATATTTAGCTAGAAAAGTATTGTCCGATTTGTTCTCTAAAATTGTTTGTACGAAATAATGATTAACAGTTTCTAAGTCAATTGAAAAGAATGACCCAGCTGCATTTTCAAATGTAGCTTCTGCGTCTAATAAATTAGTCAATCTTGTGTCTGTAAAATCTGTATAAATGTCTAAGAAGTCAAGTTTGTTTACATCTGATTTGACTTGTGTATATACATTCTCTTCACTCCATGAAGAACCAGAAATTGTTGTAAATTGTTTAAAGTTAGTAACATCTGTACTAGTGATACCATCAAATTTAACATTGTCACCAGTTGATGCAAAATTCATATACTTGTACGACCAAATTCTATCAGTTAAAAATAAGTCTGCATAAGTTGTACTATCACTTAACACATCATTATAGTTTGACCAATCATATGTTTTAGCTAGACTTAGTTTGTCTGTAAATGATTTGTTAAGTAAATGAACAAAGAAGATTTCTTTTAATTCTAATAAGTATTTTTCTAAATCTTTCTTCATCAATACTTTGATAACATCTTTTAATTCAGACTTAGTGTCGCCATTATTGTAATATGTTGCAAGTAATACTTCTATATTAAAACCTGCTTTAAACTTAGTTACAAAGTTTGACTTCTCTGTACTATCTACTGTAGCTGCGTCAAATTCTGTACCAAATGATGATATATCAATAGCAGTAGTTAAGTCTGTATTACCAGCGTTTCTACTAAAACGACCTTTACCAAATACATCGTATTTAAATATGGTGTTTGTTAATAATTCTGTACAAGCAGTTTTGTCTGGATTAGCAAACATAGTCTTGTAAAAATGTGCAATAATCTTATTGAAGTTTGTATCATCGGCATATATAACAATTCTTTTGCCTGTTGATGTACTCTTGTCGCCAAGTGTATCAAACATATTAACATAACTTGTGTATGTTTTACCAGAACCAATAACATCAGCCTCTGCTTTACCATATGCAAGTAACTCGCCATTGTCATTTTTGATATAATCTAAAACATCAATACCATTAGGGTCTGATATAACAACTCTGTCGATATTGTTATCAATAACACTGTCTGTAGCTAAATAAATTTTATTAAATAGGTGTAGCATTTCTAGCCTCTATATATTCTTTACTGTTGCCTCTTGCCGTATCCCAAGTAATTAGAAACAGTGGATTGTTTGAATTCGCCCAATATTCAAAAAGGTTTTTACCTCTGAACATGTAATCTTTAAAGTATTTAGTATAGAATGTTAAATTCTTATCTTCTACTTTACCATAATATTGAAAAAATCTTGTGTTGTGTAATATACTTACAAAGTTTACACCCTCTAAATCGTTTGTATCATCTTTAGGATGACTTTCAGCATATTCTTTAAGTTTATCGTCTTCAACAATATACATGTTGTATAGTGATAAACTGTCTAGTTTCTTAACCCATTTCTCAACAATTTCTAAATTTTCTGAAACAAATTTTGATGCTGGTGCGTTATAACTATTGTCATCTACATTTTTGTATTGATGTAATACTTCTATTGTCATTTCTTCTAATGCTGGGCATTTAACTAATGATGAAGTATAAAAATAATCTTTTAGTAAATCGTAATCTGCATTTTTTAAATCACAAGGTAAATCTAAGTTACTTAAATAAGTCAATAGTTTTTCACCTTTTAAATCTGAAGCTTTATAGTCTATTAAAAAACTAACATCTTTATCTGTAAAATGTTTTTTTAAATCATCAATAGCTATTGGAGCTTTTGTTTCAATTATCATTATCTTCTTCCTCTCGACCCATGACATGAACTGTGACAACTTGCATGACACACATCAACTTGGTCTGTGACTGTAGAACCTCTTACTGCGTTATAAGCAGCTGCAATTCTACCAAAATATGTTTCTAAAGTAGCATCATCAATTGTATCACCAGTGATAACACCTGTTGACGATATACTTCCTAAAGATGCACGATTACCTGTGTCTAAATGTGCAACATTTGTACTGTCTGATACTACACCAGCAGTTGGTCTACTACCTGTGTTTCCACCAGGTCCCGTTACATTTAAGATTGCTCTTTGATTTCTAATATTTGTGTATAAAGCGGCTTCAGTTTCTAATACACTTCTAATTGTAGCTGCTGTAATTGTATCGCCTGTAATAGAAGCACCAGTAATATTAATACTATCACCAGCTGTAGTACCACCATAATTACCATCTGGCATTTCTGTAAAAGGTTTACTATTTGTACCACGGATAATACTTGCATTAGCAACATCTGTTACCAAATCTTCAAATCTATCTACAATACTTTGTTTTGTTATATCACCTGTTATCGCCATGTTTCTCTGCCTTTAAAAATTTCATTAAACTCTTCGGAGCACCACATATGTCGCCTTGCCATTCTAGTTGGTGGCAATCACCACCACAAAACGCAAATACTGGACATTCAAAACACCTTGGATCCCTTGCCCTTTCACATGCGATATTCTTTATTCTCTTTGGACTATTTATAAGAGTTTTTATATCTTGATTTATATGTCCAAACTGTTCTTCTGGAGCTGCATTAGGGCAACCAGATAGTGTGCCATCTGCATTAATTGTGTATAGTTTTTCTTCACAATCCCTACAAAAAGTACCACCTTTATTAAAATTCTTTTCAAATTTATCATATATGGTTTCTAAGAATTCGTTTTCAAACCAATCTCTTGCACCATGTTCCTCAGATTGTTGATGCATTTTTAAGAACCATGCATCTTGGTCAATATTTCTAGGAAAGATTTCTGGATGTAACAATGCATTACCATTACCAGTCAATCTTTCAAGAGCCATCTCTTGTACACCTAATGCTTTTACCCACCTTAATAGTTTTATAGGTTCAATATCAAGTGTATCTTTTGTTACTGATATAAAAAGTTTTACTGTGACACCAGCATCTATTAATGCTTTCACATTGTTTTTCCACAATACTTCTTGTTTAGGGTTTTCAAATCTAATCTTAGGATCCCAACTCGTGCCTACACGATTGTTTAAAGGTCCTTTAATAAATTTCCAATGTTCGTCTGTTAGTTTTAAAACAAAATTAGATGTAATACCGAATGAAGTTTGAGGCCACAATTCTTTTGTTTCTTCATAGAATTTAGTCATGTGGGATATTGGTGCGAGGAAAGGTTCGCCGCCGTGAAATTCGTAATGTATAGTATCGTTTGGTCTATATGCTACTTCGTGTAATCTTTTTACCCAATCAGCAGTCTTTTCTGGATTGAAATAAATTTTAGCACCATTGATACCATTTGTAAAACAGTGTTTACAATTCAACTGACAAGTTTCAGTTGTTTTTACATATATCATTCTATTCATAATAACCTATACTCAATGCCCATGTATCTTTTTCACTATCAACTTTATGATAGGTGCCTTTAGGTATATGAATACCTTGGCCTTCGGATACTGTTATAATTTCATCATTCATATGTACAAACTTCTTGCCTTTAACAACATGAAGATATACATTTGTATCGTCTTTGTGTTCCTTAAAAGAAAAACCACCTATGTTATTAACAAACATATGGTTACTGTTTATTTCTTTGTCAAATTTTAATTGTGTGTGATAATTTTTATCATCTAAGCCTTCGACTTTTATGTTTGGATAAGTTTGCCAAACACTAATCCATTTGTCGTAGCTAATTAAATCTTTTGCGAAATGGTCATTACCGTCTTTATCAATTATCTGTATTTGATAATCAATAAACCTATCGTAACTTGTGATTTCATTATATAAACGGTCTATCATATAGACTATTTATTAAAGTCGGCCGACAGCTACCTCAATCATTCCTATTTCTGTAGAATTGTAATTTTCTAATGCTTTACCAATTACTTGACCAAGTTGTGGGTCATTATGTGCAATACCAACGCCTGGTGTAGAACCAGCAACAATCATATCACCTTTGTGAATAGTGCCTTCTACTTTACATGGAACACGACCTTGTAGGGCAACTTCAACAGAAGTGCCTTCTAAATGACTGTTCATCAAATAAGCAGGATGTGTTGATACAACACCTGCAACTTTTTTTGTTCTATCTTCCGAGATAGTAACTTCTGCATCACCACCAAACATAACAATTGTGCCTGGTACATATTCTTGGTCTGAGGTATATTTCTCGGCCAAGTCAGCATATTGAGCTGCTGTAGCAGTTGTACTTAATAAGTTTGAACTAGGATTGTAAGTTAAATTTGCGTCTGTTTCTAAACCTTGGTTACCAGTAGCACCATCGGCAAATGTTAAGAAAACTGTTTCATTTGTAGTATCGTTAGCCGTTAATGATACCAACTGTGCAACTGAAGCAGTACCAGTAATCGTATTAGCAGTTAGTGTATCTACAATAAGTGTGTCTGAAGCTAAATTTAATTTTGCAGCTCTAATTTGTGTGTCTGCGATATCTTCGTTTAAAATAGTACCGTTTGTAATCATGGTACTTGAAACTGTACCAGTGTCGCCAGTTGTTACTAAGTTTGCATTTGCACCTAAACTAGGAATAGTTACAACTACATCTGCACTAGGACCTGCTACTTTTAAAGTTGCTTCAAAGTCATCTGCTGTAGCACCTTCAAATACAATACCTTTACCAGCACCTGTTAATACAAATTGAGCAGAAGTTGAAATATCTCCTGTACCTGTAATTGTCGTACCTGAAACTGCACCAGTTGAAACTACAGAAGTACCGTTAATCGTACCACCTGAAACATTACCAGTTGTAGTTAAGTTTTCATTACCAAAAGATATTGCACCACTACTATCTGTGATAGAACCACCAATAAGTGTCATTGTTCCTGCTTCAACTGTAACTGCATCTACTAGAGGTGTAGTTAATTCAGTTGTTACAGTTACACTTGCTGGTAAACCGATTGTTAAGGTATCTGTTGCACTTACAACAGCTTCAATTTCATTTGAAGTACCAAAAATTCTCATAGTTTCACCAGCACCAATTTGTTGTCTGGTTGAAGAGGCATCTTCAATAAAGAAACCTGCAGCTGCCGATACCTGAGCTGATAATTCGTTTACAGCACCTATTACAGAGGTTGCTGAAAGAGCACTATCTAATGTTGCGATATCACCAAAATCATTTGCAGCCAGACCATTAAATTCTGTTCTGAATGTTTCTAGTGTATCCGTTACTGCAATGCTTCTAACTGCCATTGATTAAGCCCTTTAATAATTTTTTAATTTCAAGCATTTCTGCTTTAATACTATTTATCTCTCTACAAGCATCTTTAATTTCATCTGATTGTGACCGTCTTGCTCTAACTCTGTTCATGTATTTTTGATATTCAGTTACATCTGTATTTACAATACCACCACTTCTGGTATCTCTTATCAAATTGTCATAACCTTGTACTTGTAATTTATTGCTCATAGTAATTATACTGCCAATGCAATTCCTCTTAAATCTCTAATTCTTGGTGGATAAGATGAAATACTACCTTTCATCACTAACTTAATTTGAAATGCTGTAAAATCTGGTATACCTGTAACTGTGTATTTGTATTCATTAAATGTAGTATCGTCTTCTGCTGGTGCAACTGTAACATCTTCTTCACCTGCTGTGTTGAAAGGTGTAAATGCTATATCTTTAATATCAGAAGTAATTTCTGAAGAAGTTGCTCTGTAATAAACTTCAACTTCTGAAGATGAACGAATATTACCTGTTATTCTTACATCTAAAGCTGTTGATGCATTTTCAAGTGTAATTGGTCTTGTAATGTAAACTGCACTTGAAGAACCACCAGTTGGATTAGTTTCAGCAACAAAGCCTGGTGTGTTACCACTAGTTGGTGTATTTAATCTGTTTTGAATAGTGAACATACTTGCTCTTGATAAGTCAATCACCGGTGTAAGTTTAGTATTTGTAGTTGTCAATGTTGACCTTACAAATAGTGATTTACTACCAGACATTTCAGTTGTTTCATTAATTTGACTTGCAACCATTCTAGGAGAAGTAAAGTAAATGTTATCATTAGGTACAACTGCAACTCTAGCTGATGTGCCTTGTAATGCAAATTCTGTTTCTGAACCATGAACTGAACGACCACCAGTTGTTCTTATATCTGTAACAATGTTTGTTCCTGGAACTTCCATTGTTTGTAATGAAACAACAGCAGTATCAAACAATCTATTTTGTGAAGCAGTAATTCCTGTGCCACCTGTATCGCCTGTAGCATTCGCTGTACCACCTGCTGTGATATCGTAACTATCTAAAGTTACATTTGAAATAGATGTATATGTTCCGTTAAGTTGAGCGCCAGTGATACCATTGTAACTTGTA
>Ga0316202_10002204_pt1 | contig 13167 bp, 7 predicted proteins | sample 3monrhotite_MG_FD_204934 | JGI IMG/M metagenome (GOLD analysis project Ga0316202, IMG submission 204934) | Microbial mat bacterial communities from mineral coupon in-situ incubated in ocean water Damariscotta River, Maine, United States -... | ecosystem: Environmental > Aquatic > Marine >... | reverse complement strand
ATATACAATGAAATGCGACCGCACTTAAGTTTGGAAATGAAAACACCAAATCAAGTGCATAAAAAAGACCTGGAGCTTTCGCACCAAGTCTTTCATTAAAACCGTCAACCTATTTCAGGACGGGACAAACTATACAAAAAAAGTTCCATTGTATTTTCAATTAACTGACCAGTTAAATTAATAACTACTGGAATATAGGGTTGTAAATTAAGTCGAATTAAATCAAGGGATCCTAAAACTAAAAATGCAACCAATACTTTAATCACCCAATTAAGTTGAAGTGTCTCTGCATCTGAACGATTATAAAAAGACGCGCTATGGTATTTAAAAATCAACTTCACGGTAAAAACAGCATAGGACAATTGGCTGATTGTACCTAAACCGATCACGAATTGTGGCCAGCTAGTAAGCGGTAAAACAACTAACATGGGCAAACTATGCAACAGATACTGTCTATTATTCGACAATTTAGAGTAGACCAGTCGATAAACAAATAAATAAAAGAGTGGCCCTTTGCCCAATTGAAATATTGGAGTGATAAGATACCAGTTTCTAGTTCCTCCTATTTCTTCTAATAAATTAAAAGCCATAGCCAGCATACTTAACAACAATAGATAAGCAAGCCCTCGATATCTACTGTTTTTCCAAACTAGCAAAGCTCCAAATACCGCCTGAAAAACAAAAATTGATTGGATTATGTTAACGGGCATTATTTTCATATTTAAAGGAAAAGATTTTTACGGTTGATTGATTTTCTTATTTTATCTGAGAATGTTGAACTAGTGTAAAAATAATTAGACTAGTATAACCAACAGAATTCAGCCTAACTACGAATAACTGTGGCTAATACTTACCGATAACTCAAAAATCATCTTTGAATTTTTTATCTCATTAACCTGCACTATTGATGAGTCTTTTCAACTGAGAAACAAAAGTATCAATAGCCTGTTTATTAATATCAAGATGAGTCACCAAGCGCATATAATGACTAGGTGAAATTAAGATATTTTCACCTTTTAGCTTAATTGCCAGTGCATTTACATCAATATCGTTAGCGACGTTAACAAAAACCATATTGGTAGTTACCTGCTCAAGGTCCACTGCAAAGCCATTAAGGTTATTTAACTGTTCTGCCAAATACTTAGCGTTATCATGATCGGTTTGCAGTTTACTTACATTATCGGTTAAGGCTATTTTTGCTGCAGCACACAAAATACCCGCTTGACGCATGCCGCCACCTAATACTTTACGCCATCGTCTCGCTTGCTTGACTAATTCATTAGAGCCAAGCAGTAACGAGCCAATGGGAGCACCTAACCCTTTTGACAAACAAACCGACATTGAATCAAAATATTGAGCAATTTCTTTAACATCAACTTTTGACGCCGTTGCCGCGTTATAGACTCTAGCACCGTCTAAATGCAATTTAAGTTGGTGATCGTCAGCAAACGCTTTTAATGATGCTAAATATGTCAATGGTAAGACTTTACCGCTAATGGTATTTTCGATACTGATCAGGGCTGTTTTAGCAAAGTGTGGATCATCGGGTTTTATTGCTTGTGCGAGTTTTTCAAGCGATAAACTGCCATCTTTTTCATTTTCAATGGGTTGCGGTTGAATAGAACCTAATACTGCCGCACCGCCACCTTCAAACTTATAATTATGTGCTTGCTGACCACATAAGTATTCATCTCCGCGTTGACAATGACTCATCAGCGCCAATAAATTAGCTTGCGTACCTGAGCTACAAAACAGTGCAGATTCAAAACCATGGCGCTGTGCTGACCAAGTTTCCAATTCGTTCACGGTTGGGTCATCGCCATAAACATCGTCACCGACAATGGCATTTGCCATCGCATCACGCATTTTTGCACAAGGTTTAGTAACGGTATCAGAACGAAAATCAATCATGTTTTTTCCTTATTAAATTTAATAGACAGAGACTATCGAATTAATTGATGCAATTGAAGTGTTAAAATAAAAAACACGCGCACAAATACTTGCATTCGCCTTTAATAACAATCACACAGACTAAGTGAACATTTACACTGCTTAAAAAATGGTCTAATAAGCTGTTTTATTGATCTTTTTGCATTGATCTTTTGATTTAACTTATTGCTCATAAATGCTGCTTTTTAATTAAAAAAACCACACCATTGTATAAACGGTGTGGTTTTATATTTACTTACAATTTAACGACTCATTACAGTGTGTAGTTCACACCAAAGTAAATTGTGCGTCCAAAAAACTGAATGGTACCAGTGCGAGCAGTGTCAGCAAAATACGAACTATTAGGCTCATCGGTTAAGTTATCAACCGAAACAACTCCCTGCAATTTATCAGTAAAGTTATACGACATTTGTGCAGATACTATTGTTTCTTTATCAAAAAATGCCAATTGATCACTACCAATTGCAATTTGTTTACCTAAATAAGCAGCGCGGTGACGAGCACTTACACGAGCAGTAAATTTCTCATCCCAATCATAAAAAACGGTGGCACTATATACTCTTGGAGATAAATCTTCAATCGGTGTTGTTTTATTTTCCCCTCCTGGAAATATAGATGGGCGTAATATTTCACTTTCAGTGTAAGAAAAATTAACATTAGCGCCTAAACCAGACCATAATCCAGGTAAAAATTTAAAGGTTTGCGTATAAGCAATTTCAACACCGCGAATATAACCACCATTACCATTATTTTCTTTATGTGTGTAAGTGCCATTTTCCCAAAGTAACGGGTCGCCAGTAGTTTCATCAAGTAATTTATCATCAGGTACTGCCGGTACGGTAATACCTGCGGCTGCATAATCAAAGTTTTTCTCACTTAATTTATCTGGAAAGTTTTTGATGTCTTTATTCCAAATAGCAAAGACGAATGCACCATCAGTTTCGGTAAAATAATGCTCGTAAGAGACATCAATTTGATTTGCATAAAACGGAAGGATAGATGGGTTTGTGCTACTGTCTAAATCAATAAAGTTACCATCGGTACGTCGATCAAAGCGAAAATTACCACTATTTGCCATGTCTGGTAAATCTGGGCGGGCTAATACTTTTGCATAAGCAAAACGTAATTGGTCGCTATCCGTTAATGAAAAGTTAAAGTTAACTGACGGTAGGTAATCAGTATGACTAGTACCTACCGTACCTAAAATCCATTCATCGCTAACAACACCACGATCATCAGCAATATCTTGACCATTACCTTGACCAACATTAATCAAACCAGTACTTTTTTGCTTAGTATGCACAGCACGTAAACCAATGTTACCTGTCATAGGTAATGAAAAGACTTCAGTGTCTAAATTCACTTGAATATAAGCCGCAGTTACATCTTCTTCAACAATGTTGTTTTGCGACATCGTCCAACTATGATCCCAACGTTTAATTGGCGTACGATCTACATTAGGGATCCAAGCATTTAAAATATCAGCATTATTTACTGCTAAAAAGCTTGGCATACTAGATAAATCACCACCAATTGAGGTCACTGTAGCTAAATCTGAAGTTAACTGAAATGGAGCAAAGCGTTCAACTTCAATAGGATTGCCATTGTCATCAAAACCTTGATACGTAATATATTGACCATTACGCATATTAAAATCGGTAGTACCATATAAGAAACGGCCACGATCTAATTCGTATTGTCTATTTGAGACACGAACACCCGCTTCAATTGAACTAATAATTTCGTTATCAAGTTCATAAACAAAATCAACTTTCACCGCATCAGCAGAGTTGTCTTCAATGTGGGGGTAAGACTCTGCACTTGTTACCATCATATGGTTCAAATCGGTAAAGTCTTGATTAAACGAAAGTGTAGGAATACCTAAACCATTAAGTTGATAATCAATCACAATATTATCATCAATTACTGGAGTTTCAGCGCTAGAATCCTCAAAGTAAGCCATGCGTAACACTTGGTCTTTATATGTTTCGTTGGCGTCTGAATGAGAAACATCAACACTTAACATCATTCGATCGTTAATGTCCCACTCCCCTTTTAAACCCCATGAAAATAATTTAGAATTGGTAGTGTTATCATCAGCCTGTGTTTGCACATTTAAGCTGCGAGATGAACCTTTTCCTGGTGGAGCAATTTCAGTACCATTTGGATCTCGCGAGAAAGTACCACCAATTAGAGCACCATTTGACACAAGAGGATTAGTAATTTGAAGTGCTGAATGTTTATCTCTGATGTTATTTAAGCCAGAAACACGTAAACCACGATCCCATTTTTTTGAATCAAACTTTGAATAAAAACTGTCAAACTGAAAACGTAAATCATCTCGTGGGTCCCAGTTTAATGCTAAAACAACCGCGTCACGGGTATCGTCACCACCACGTTCATTAATTTCAAAACCCGATGGCATAAAAATACTTTCGGGGCCGCCGTCATAAGCACTAGATAAATCTTGCTCATCAAATTGATAACCAACAAACCGACTTGAAACAGTTGGTTGATTCATCCGTGCATAACCGAGAGAAACGCCCACGGTGTCATCCATATATTTTCCTTGGTACGACGCGGTTAAACGACTCCCAATGTTACCTGAATCTTCATTATTTGCGGCGGCTTTATTATAATTACCGTGGGCAGAAAATCTAAAGACTCTTTCTTCTTCATTATCTAACGCATTAGCCGTTTCTAGGTTGATAGTACCAGCAACACCACCTTCGATTAACGAGGCTTTTTGTGATTTATATACTTGCGCTTGTTTAATTAATTCTGATGGAAATTGATCAAACTGTACGGTACGACCACCCGCAGATGACACTTGTTCACGACCATTTAAGGTTGACGAAACAAAACTACCAGATAAACCACGAATGTTTAACTCGCTTGATTGACCATCAATACGTACAGAGGTAACACCTGGTAAACGCGTTAATGAATCAGCAATAGATACATCTGGTAAACCACCAATATCATCGGCTGAAATTGCATCAACAACCGTATCTGAAAAACGCTTGGTATTTAATGACTTAACTACACTACCAAGAAAACCTGTAACCGAAATCACTTCTATTTCTTTTTGTTTAGCTTCAGCTTCTTTTTTTCTTGTCGCTGCATTATTTTTGCTTACTTGAGTTTCTTTTTGAACTTCTTGTTGTGCACTTGATTCAGCTTGAGCAGCTTGAGCAAAACTAGAAGCACCTGCAATAGTTAAACCCGCAGCCATTAAACTGAGAGTTAATATACTCGGCTTGAATTTGTTCATTGTTTGATAATCCTAATAATTATTTAGTTGTAACACTTAGTATTCAGCATGTTTTTATAATACTATTTTAAGTATATAAAAAACGGCACAATCTAGGCGCTTTCTGCGGATAGTCCTTATCCTAATTTCTAGTGTTTCAATTCTAGTTATATTATAAATAATTGCTTTAAGATTTACGGTGACATCATAATAATAATCTCTTTTAATAGAGTTACAACACATTTTCTTCTTGACATTTTTAAATGTCTACAAAAATAAAACAAAAAACAAATATTTACCATATAAAACAACAAGTAGAATGTACGTAAGTTATCGTATAAAAATCATTGAATACGTATTCAATGATTTTTATACATAATTTCACTTCTCCTAAACAGCACATAGGCATACTATAAAAACAGGATTAATAAGCCTGTTTTTTGATTACGTGACAGTATCATTTATTAAAAATTAGAAAAAACACTGTTTTAATGCGCTTTATAGCGAAATTGAACATACAAAAAAATAATTGGAGATGTTATTTATGTCTACGTACATGAAGAAACTGATGTCACTAGTAGCGCTAGTTTTTCTAGCCACAGTCTTAAATGGCTGCGGCGGTAGCGATACCAAACCGACAAGTATAGAAACCCCTCTTTGGTGTAAATCACCAGAAACCATTAATGAAGCAGGCACTGCCTGTGAGTTAGTAATAACCCCTTGTAATTACCCAGAAGTAGCCAATGACCAAGGTTTATGTGTTATGGATATCGGGGAATGGCGTCCGGGTGCTAATGGCATTGATATGCCAGCACCTGTTTATATTGCCGCACCTGACGAAGTAGTATACTACTACCATTTAAAAGACACAGCGGCTAAAGGCTCACAATCAAAAGTACAAGCAGCCGATTACACTGGTTGGGGCATACATGCATGGAACAATGCTGATTGTGACTCATATGCTGATTTTGACCACCCAGAAGGTGGCACAGCTTGGGGTGTACCTATTCTACCTAGCGGTATCGACCCAACCTATGGTGCATATTGGGTAATGAATTTAGTTGAATCACCAACTTGTACTAACTTTATTCCTTATAACTATGACGCTGGCATTCAAACAGCTGATTTAAGTGCAAGCTTTACATCACAAGAAACTAATCCTACGGGTAGCCATAATTTTTATGTTTTAGAAGGCTCTGAAGATACTATATTTCCATTTCCTCGCACCTTTGAATCTTTAGTTGTACCAGGTGGCGCAACATTAACTTGTGAAGCACCACTAATTCTTAACGGAGATGGCACTGAATGTATTACTGATCCATCGATTGTACCTACTTTTGTACCGGGAGAATCAGTACTTTATTTACGTGGCGATTTTAATGGCTGGATAGGCGACGCTAATGATGAAGCCGTATTAAAAGCTTCTAACTTTAATTACGTTGCTGAAACTAGTACTTATGTGATGGCAACATCTTTAACTGCCGGAACTTATGGCTTTAAAGTGGCTGATATTAATTGGTCTGCTGCCACCTCTTTTGGTGCGACTGCTGGTGAAGAAAACGTTGCAATTGGCGATGGGAAAACACTTACCGTATCCGATGGACAAAACATCAGTATTACGGTTGCAACTGATGGTAACTATCAATTTAGCTTTAATGCTACAGATCCTGAAAATCCTGTATTAACTGTTACCGAAGTTGCGCTTAATAAAGTAATGTATGTTAAAGGTTCAATGAACGGTTGGGCGAATGTTTCACCAATGGTTTATAAAGGTAACAACATTTACACCTCAGTTTATAATTTAGCGGCTGGCGATTTTGAATTTAAAGTAGCAGACGACGATTGGACAGACGCAACTAACTTCGGTGCCTCAGTTGGGGATACAGTACAAGAATTAGATGTGGCTAAAACCTTAGTACAAGGCAGAGATAGTGCAGGTGACCCCCTTGCTCAAAATATCACGTTAACTATACCTAGTGACGGTTCCTATAGATTTACGTTAGATGCAACCGACGCGGCTGCTCCTATATTAATCGTTAGCAGTGCCATACCATTTGGTAATGAAATATTGTCTTTACGTGGTAGCATGAATAGTTGGGATGGCGATGCAGCAGGCTTTAAATTTACTTATGCTGATAATCATTACACCTTAATTACAACGTTAATGCCAAATACTGACGATACTGGTGCCACAATACCTCATGAATTTAAAGTTGCCGCGGCTCCCGCTTGGGATGGTACCGTTATTGGTGCTGTCAGTGGTGATGGTGCATTAACGCTTAATGAAGCAAGAACATTAACCTCACCAGGTGATAATATTACCTTTTTAGTTAATGCTGAAACTAAGTATAAATTTGATATTGATGCCACAAATAAATCAGCGCCAGTGTTAACCGTTTCTGAATATACACCACCATTTGCAGGTAGAACCATGTACCTTAAAGGGTCAATGAATAGTTGGACCAACGATGATGCTTATATATTAACACCTGCTGATAACATATTTACCTTAACCACCACTATTACTGCTGGTAGCCATGAGTTTAAGATTGCTTCTGCTGATTGGGAAGATGACTCAACCATCGGTGCCTTGCCAAATAGTAGTGTTGTTACTGTAGGTGAAGCGTTAACGGTTGCGACTAAAGTCAATGGCGGTGCGGATAATCTAACACTAGAAGTACCATCAGATACATTATATAAATTTGTTATTGATGCCTCTGATGAAGCTAATGTCACCTTAACGGTAAGTGAAGTAATACCATTTTCTGGCAGAACCATGTACTTGAAAGGATCGATGAATGGCTGGGCAAATGATGATGCTTACGTATTAAGTTATGCAGATAACACTTTTACCTTAACTACCACTATCGCTGCAGGCAGCCATGAATTTAAAATTGCTTCTGCTGATTGGGAAGATGACTCAACCATCGGTGCCTTATCAGGTAGCAATGTAGTTACTGTTGGTCAAGCGTTAACCGTTGCCACTAAAACAGATGGAGGAACAGATAACCTAACACTTGAAGTCGCTGCAGACACTATGTACAAGTTTGTTATTAATACCTCAGATGCCGCTAACATTACCTTAACGGTAAGTGAAGCAGTGCCATTTTCGGGTAGAACCATGTACCTTAAGGGCTCGATGAATGGTTGGTCAAATAATAATGACTACACTTTAAGTTATGCTAATGACATCTTCACTTTAATTACCGCCGTTCCAGCAGGAAGTCACGAATTTAAAATTGCCTCTGCTGATTGGGAAGACGATTCAACTATTGGTGCCTTAACGGGTAGTAGTGTAGTTACCGTTGGCACCGCATTAACGGTTGCAACAAAAACTGATGGTGGTGCAGATAACCTAATGCTTGAAGTCGCTACAGACACATTATATAAATTTGTGATTGATACTTCTGATAGAGCCAATGTTACGTTAACGGTAAGTGAAGAAGTACCATTTGCTGGTCGTGATATTTACCTTAAAGGGTCAATGAATGGCTGGTCTAGTGATGCCGCTTATTTGTTTACTAATGTTGCAGGTACTTATACTTTAGAAGCAACTTTAGCTGCTGGTACTCAAGAGTTTAAAATAGCTTCAGATGGTTGGGAAGATGATTCAACCATCGGCGGCTTTGCAAATAGTACTTTAGTAACCGTTGATGTACCTCTTGAAGTAGCCGTAAAAACCAAAGGTGGTGAAAACAACCTTACATTTGAGGCAACTGCAGCAACTTATATTTTTACTATAGATGCAACGACTTCAGGTAACAATTCACTGACAATAGCATTAAAACCTTAATTAACGGTTACCTGTGTGTGTTAATTAAATATCGTTAATTAACACCATAAATTAACAATATAAACCGTGTTCTATGAAAGTAGACCACGGTTTTTTTATTCTTCTGATTTTCGTAATTGATCAACAAAACCCATTGAATACGTATGTAACCTCTGTTCAAGATATAACCAAAAGATTAGCATGATGTTATAAAATAGTATAAATACAGGATCATATTTTGATGTTACCACTCGGATTAAAGCAAATTTTATTGTGCACTGCCTTATCGACAGGCCTAGTTGCTTGTGGAGGAGGAGGTAGTACAACACCTCCCCCGTCTCCAGTCAATAAGGCACCAACCGTAAGCAGCTTTACCGCTGAAATTAGCGCAACATCTTCGTTAGACGTTACTTTTTCTTGGGCCGTTGCCGATGCCGATAATGACGCATTGTCTTGTGTAGTAAACCCTGGTGGTAATGTGAACAGCGTTACGATTAGTGATTGCAAAGCAACGACATCAACCACCATAACTTATCCTAATGCAGGCGATTTTACGGCTAATTTAGCGGTTAGTGATCCTAGCAATGCTTCTGCCAATAAAGATGTTACTTTAACGTTAGCAGATACGAATAGTGAATTACCTGCACCTGCGGTTACCGCTGGCGAAAATGAATTAGTTATTTTTTACAATCGTCCTGATGCAAATTACAGTGGTTGGATATTACATTTATGGAATGACAGCAGTTGTGACTCTTATGCTGACTTTGCTTCTGGTGCTGGCACCGACTGGACAATAGGACAAGCACAAACAGGTATAGATCCTAACTATGGTGCGTACTGGGTAATAAACCTTAAGGGAGCACATAGCAACTGTGCTAATTTTATTGTACATAATGGCAACGATAAAGACTTGGGCGGTTTAGATCAACGTGCAGACTTAACTGGCGCTCGTATGGTTTGGACGCTCTCTGGTATTAGCGATTTATTCACTGAAGCAACCTTATTTCCATCAGGAGTGTTAATAGCCAACACTGCCGCACATTGGGTTGATACTAACACCGTATTTTGGAATGTTAATGCAACTAATGTTAGTAAAATCAGAATTTACAGTGCTGCTATCGATGACTTAGGTTATAACGGTGATACAGGTATTTCTGGTGATAATTTTATTGAATTTTCACCACAATCTGGTGGCACTCATCCATCAGTCACTTTAGGTATGCCCCGTTATAAAGATTTATCTGCATATACTGCTAACGCAACGTCAAGCGATAAAGCAAAGCAAATGTTAACAGGAAAATTACTTGCTATAGCCTATCATAGTGATGATAGTGTCGCCGCAGCAACTTATGTACAAACACCACGCGTTATTGATGCTTTATACACTGCAGGAGCTAATGATGCCAATGAAGCCACGCTAGGTTTAACATATAGCGGCAACGATATTAATACAACACTTTGGGCTCCGACTGCGCAACAAGTTTCATTAAACATTTACAATGCAGCTAAAGCATTACTGTCTAGTAAAACGATGATCAAAAATGATACCACAGGTATTTGGTCTACTACCATTGCAAGCACCAATGATCGTTTATTCTACCGTTATGAGCTAACCGTTTATCACCAACAAAACAAACGTTTCGAAACCATCTGGTCAACCGACCCTTATTCTGTCTCATTATCAACCAATGGTAATTACTCTCAATTTGTTAATTTAAACGATGCTGATTTAAAACCTAACGGTTGGGACGAGCAAATTATTCCAACAATTGAAAATCCAGAAGATACCGTTATTTATGAAGGACATATCCGTAACTTTAGTGTTCGTGATCAGAGTACCAGCGTAGCAAACCGAGGTAAATACTTAGCCTTTACTGAAGAAAATTCAGTGCCAGTACAACATTTAAAAGCGTTAGCTGCAGCCGGTTTAACTTATTTTCAAGTGTTGCCATCAAACGATATTGCCAGCATTGGTGAAGATGAAAGTACCCGCGTCAACCTTACTGATACAGTAGGTGATTTATGTGCCAAAAATAGTACGGCACCCGTTTGTAATGTTGAAGATAGTGCCGCAACATTAGAATCAGTTTTTGCTAGTTATGATCCAAGCAGCTCTGATGCACAAGCACTTGCTGAGTCTCTACGTGGTTTAGATAGTTACAACTGGGGATATGATCCTAAGCATTTTAATGCTCCTGAAGGTAGTTATTCATCGAATTCCGATGGCGTTGCTCGTATTCTAGAAATGCGAGCTATGATACAAGCATTACATGGAATGGGATTAAGAACCTCGCTTGATGTTGTTTATAACCACACCAATTCAGCAGGTTTGTGGGACAATTCAGTCTTAGATAAAGTAGTACCTGGATATTACTATCGTCGTGATTTAACGAGCGGTGATGTACGTAACGAAACTTGTTGTCAAGATACTGAAACTGAACATAAAATGATGAATAAACTAATGACTGACTCATTGGTTATATGGTCTAAAGAATATAAGTTTGATGCTTTCCGTTTCGATATTATGGGTAGTCATTCAAAAAATTCTATTCTGACTGCACGTGATGCAGTACAAGCAATTGATCCTGACAGCTATTTTTATGGTGAAGGTTGGTCTCGCTCTAATCAAGGTTATGAACAAGCAGGTCAATACGAATTAGCAAGCACTCAAGTAGGCACCTTTAACGACAGACCACGCGATATTATTCGTAGTGCTTCTTTATTTAACGCCTCTGCTAGCCTTAATGAACAAGACATAATGCGTTTAGGCCTCGCGGGAACATTGCAAGATTATCAACTACAAGATAAAAGTGGCACGATTAAATCGGGAAAAAATTTCTCCCAACCTTCGTATGCGAAAGATCCTGCCGACGTAATTAACTATGTTTCAAAACATGACGGTGAAGCATTATGGGATAAATTACAATATGGTTTAGCGACTAATATGTCGATCGCTGATCGTGTTAGAGCGCAAAACATTGCCGCCACCATGCCGTTATTAAGCCAAGGCGTACCATTTTTACAAGCAGGTGGTGACTTAATTCGCTCAAAATCCATGGACAAAAACAGCTTCGATTCCGGTGATTGGTTTAATCGTGTAGATTTTACTAAAACCACTAACAACTGGAATGTTGGTTTACCTTTAGCACAAGATAATCAAAATTCTTGGACAACTATCAGTGGCATTATTGCGAATAGCGAAACATCTGTACAACCAAGCGATATTGTTTTTGCTGGTGATATATTCAAAGAGTTTTTATCCATTCGCCATGCAAGTAAATTATTTAGATTAACGACAGCACAAGATATATATGATCGTGTAGGTTTCCATAATACAGGTACAAGCCAAACCAAAGGTTTAATCGTAATGAGTATTGACGATGGCATTGGTTTAACAGATCTAGATCCAAATAACGATGCGATTGTTGTTGTTATTAATGGCTCTGATGTTGAGCAATCAACAACTATTTTAACCGCCAATGGCTTTACTTTGCATAGTACTCAGCTAGCATCTGTAGATACTAGAGTACAAACGGCTAGTTTTAGTACCAGTGCGAATAGTGGTACCTTTACTGTACCAGCATTAACAACTGCTGTATTTGTTAAAGCACAAGGTACAAGCCAAGGAACTGGTTTAGCCGCAGGTGTTACCCGTGATGCACCAGATGTTGCTCCTTATGGTACAACAACTGTTTATTTACGTGGTAGCATGAACAATTGGGGAAACAACGGTTTAACCAATACCGACAGCTTTACTTACGACGGTAACGGCATATATAGCCTTAACTTTACTTTAGCTGCCGGAGTACAAACGTTTAAAATAGCTGATGATAATTGGGCTGTTGTTAATTTAGGTTTTAATGAAGTAACTTTTGCAACAAATTCTATCGCGATAACAAACGATGGTGGCAATATGACTTTTACTGTTGCTGCTGATGGTAATTATAACTTTACGTTGGATGCTTCTGGCACCACTCCAGTGTTAACATTAAGTAGTAAATCTCCTAGCGTCGACTGTACCGCACTTCCAGACTCTAACGATGCTATTCCTTTTAGCATTGCAGGCGGAGGGCAATTATATGTTAAAGGTAGTCAATCTAATTGGGGAGCGGATGAACTATACCGTTTGCATTACAAAGGCAACAATAAATACCAAGCAGTAGCTGATTTTAACGGTGACTTTCAGTTTTAA
>Ga0316202_10002203_pt1 | contig 13168 bp, 10 predicted proteins | sample 3monrhotite_MG_FD_204934 | JGI IMG/M metagenome (GOLD analysis project Ga0316202, IMG submission 204934) | Microbial mat bacterial communities from mineral coupon in-situ incubated in ocean water Damariscotta River, Maine, United States -... | ecosystem: Environmental > Aquatic > Marine >... | reverse complement strand
CCCCGCCTCGATATCCGCTTGACGGAGGCACTGACCGCTGAGCTGCTCGTCACCTTGCGCGCGCGTGAGCTCGATGCGGTGCTGATCGCGACACCGCCCGACGGGGATGATCTTATCGCAGAGGAATTGTTCGATGAGCCCTTTCTGGTCGGCATTTGCAACGATCACCCTCTGGCAGCAAGGGAGTCGATCGCGCTTTCGGATATGGAAGACGGCACGTTGCTTTTACTATCGGAAGGGCATTGCTTGCGCGATCAGGCGGTTTCGCTTTGCGGGACGAAGACCGTTGACCCCCGGGTTACAGCGTCCAGCCTCCTGACCTTGATGCGGATGGCGGCGCTCGGCCATGGGGCAACGCTTGTTCCTGCGCTCGCGGCACCCATGGCAAAGGGGCTCGTTCTGAGGTCTGCTCAAGGTGAAAACACCTCGCGCCGAATTCGCTTGGTGGCGCGACGCGCTTTTCCGCAAAAGGGTGCCCTTGAGGTGATCGCTGCCGCGGCCCGGATCGTCACAAGGGAAAAGGGCTTGATGAGAGCTGCCGAAACTAAACCGCAACGATCTGAACCGAGCACCAAAGAAGCCTAACTCCAGGTGCCCAATTTTTTGTCCGCATGGGCTTTGACTTGTTCGTAGAAAGCCAGGCTGTCGCGGATGAAGACTTCCTTGGTGAACATTTCCTCAAACGATTTCGTGCCCCCCTCAACGCATTGTTTGCGTAAAGCGGCGCTGGACATCATGCGGCGCATGGCATCGATCAGGGCAGGGGTGTCGTTGATGGGGATCAGCAAGCCGTTCTCGCCATCTTTCACAAAAGCGCCAGGCCCCTGACTTGCCGCGGCGATAAGCGGCTTCTTCGCAGACCATGCATCCACCGTCACGGTGCCAAAGGGCTCGTATCGGGACGGGAAGGCGACAATATCGCAAGCGGCCAAAAGCTCATCGCGATCATCGCGCCAGCCCAGAAAGCGCACACGATCTTCGATGTTCAGCAGGCGCGCTTGTGTTTCCAGCTGATCTCGCAAGGGTCCTTCACCGGCAATCCAGATGTAGGCGCCGGGCACTTCCGCCGTGGCATCGAGCAGAACATCAAGACCTTTTTTGATGTGCAAGCGTGCAAGCGCCAGAAAAACCGGCGCATCTTTTGGTGTGTCCAGGGAGGCCCGATCCGTTGGCGCGGCATTGTTCATATCCGCATAGGTATGAATGATATGGGCTTTGTCTTCTCGCACACCTTGATCCGTAATATGATCAAGCAGGTTGGGCGTCAGCGTAACATGCCATTCGCAATGTTTGAAGCGGGCCAGCTGATAATAGCCGCCGTACCAACCAACGTTCCGCGCGCGATATTTGGCGGGTGCATAGGTGCCCGCTCGGCGCATCCAATATTCAATGACGTCTGGCTTGAATTCTTCAATGGCCTCGGCCACGACGCGTTTTGTAGAGAAGCGAATGTAATTGTGGAAATTGGCAAAGCGAACGGGAATGCCAAGGCGGTTGAAAGTCTCCGTGCGGAAGTCATTATTGTCTCGCGTGACGACAAATTGCTCCACGCCCGCGTCGGCTAACGCAACGACAGATTCAAGGAAAATGTTCTCCGCTCCGCCCGTGTCGGCGCCAGCCATTACATGTAAAACCTTCATGGCAGCCCTCTATCGTGCCCAAACCCCGTATTCCGGGCCTTCATGTGCCATTCAGGGGCCAAAAGAGCAAGGGTTTCCGCGAATTGGGGCACCAAATGGACCCATCTATCTGGGCCCAGCGTTAACGTCGCAGGGGGCTAGAAATCTGGCGCTGGCTTTGACAGACTGAGGCTGAGGCGGATTCGCTGGGGCATCTTGTGGCCGGCGAACCGAATTGGGTAAAGACTTGAGGGATCGACGATAATGGCTGATATCGGTGCGCGCGTGCCGCCATCCGAATTGTTTCCGGCGACCAAAAGGGCTCCGGGCGCGGGCCCTTGCGAGGCCTGTGCTGCCCGAATTCTGGCCTTTTGCAACGTGTTGTCGGACCCTGATCTGGAAAAGCTGACCACGATCATGACCGAGACCAAGATGGAACCGGGTCAGGCCATTATCTATGAAGGCGACGAGGCAAACCACGCCTTCAACGTCACCGATGGTGTGGTGCGGGTTTCCAAGATGTTGCCCGATGGCCGCCGTCAGATTACCGGCTTTTTGTTTCCCGGCGATTTTCTGGGCCTCGCCCATCATGATGCCTATGCTTATACGGCTGAAGCAATTACGCCGATCCGCCTTTGCCGCTTCAAGCGGGACAAGCTGATCAACCTGTTTGATGAGCTGCCTCATCTGGAAAAGCGGATGTTGGGCATGGCGGCGGATGAGCTGGTCATCGCACAAGATCAAATTTTGCTACTGGGGCGCAAGACCGCACGGGAGCGGGTCGTATCTTTCTTTACACTGATGAGTAATCAGGCACGCAAACGTGGCGAAAGCGGCAACCCCATTGAGCTCGCCATGAGCCGCTCCGACATTGCGGATTTCCTGGGCCTGACCATTGAAACGGTCAGCCGCACCATTACCAAACTGGCCAAGGATGGGGTGGTCGAGCTGCCAACGTCGAACACGGTGGTCATGATCAATGCAGATCGCATTGAAATAATCGAACAAGGCGACGAAAACGGCGGCTAGCGCCCTGAGACAGTTTGCCTACCAGTCGCCCGTATTTTCCATGGACAACCACGGCTCTTGCGCTTCCAGCGATGCGCCTTTCTGCAAAAGCTCAATGGAGATATCATCCGGCGAACGCACAAAGGCCATGCGACCATCCCGTGGTGGACGATTGATCGTTACTCCTGCATCCATCAGTTTCTGGCACGTGGCATAGATGTCATCCACCGCAAAGGCCAGGTGGCCAAAATTGCGCCCCCCCTCCAGTTCCTCCGAATCCCAGTTATGAGTCAGCTCCACCATGCCCGCATTGCCCTCCTTGGCGGCGGCTTCATCATCGGGGGCGGCCAGGAAGACCAGGGAGAACCGGCCAGCTTCGATGTCATAACGGTTGATCTGAACCAGCCCCAGTTTGTTACAATAAAAATCCAAGGAGGCATCAAGATCGGTCACGCGAACCATGGTGTGCAGGTATTTCATAGATGAGCTCCGTCGTTAGTGATCATTGATGTGCCGGCTTCCCCAGCGACAGCCATGAGACTGTTGAAAGCCGTCCGCTCGAGGCCTAGTCTCACCGGAGCAGATTACTTGGGAGAGTGCAATTCATGTCTGAAACCTATCGCATTTTTGGCGCAGAGCCATCACCCTATTCCGTAAAAGTACGGTCTTATATGCGTTACAAGGGCATTCCCCATAAATGGGTTCCGCGCACAACGGATGTGATGGAAGAATATCAGCGTTATGCCCGGCTGCCCTTGATCCCTTGTCTGGTCGCGCCGGATAATACGGCGATGCAGGATTCAACGCCCATCATAGAGGCATTGGAAGCCCAATTTCCTGATCCCGCAATCCTGACTGGCGATCCCGCCGCGGATTTCATTTCCGCGCTATTGGAAGAATATGGCGATGAGTGGGGCAACAAACACATGTTCCACTATCGCTGGACCTATGAGGAAGATCAAAAAGCCACGGCGAAATGGATTGCGGCGGAAACCGTCGCCGATGGAAATGAGGAAATGCGCGATGGTATCGAAGGCATGATCATGGGCCGCATGCCCGGCCGCTTGTGGTTCGTGGGCTCCTCCGAACAAACGCGGGATCAGATCGAAGGCTCCTTCAAACGCTTGTTGCAACGGCTCGAAGATCATTTGCGCAATCGGGAATATATTTTCGGCGGCCGGCCCGCCATGGCAGATTTCGGCATTTGGCCCCAGCTATATCAAACCTCCATCGATCCCACCCCGCGCAAAGTGATGCTCAGCGGCTTTCCCGCCGTGCTGGAATATGTGGATCGCATGCTCTTCCCCGAAGCCATTGGCGAGTTTGAAGCACTGGATGATCTCATGCCCACGCTTGGGCCTTTGCTGGAAGATGAGGTCGGTGGCTTGTTTCTGCCCTGGTCTGATTCCAATGCCCGTGCACTGGCGGCAGAGGAGGAGAGCTTTACCGTTGCGCTTCAGGGTTCTGACTTCTCGCAAAAGCCGCAGAAATATCACGCTCGGTCCCTTGGCGCCTTGCGGGCGAAATACGATGCGGTGAGCGACAAATCCTCTCTTGATCCAATTCTGGAACGCACCGGTTGCCTGCAATGGCTGAAGACGAAAGACTGACCACATGAATTTTTCATCAGACAATGCAGAAGGCTGGGCACCTCAGATACTGGAGGCGCTGGTTGAGGCCAATGAAGGTCCCATGGCTTCTTACGGCGCTGATCCGCTTACGGATCAAGTTGGCAAGGCGTTCAATGATTTGTTTGAAAAGGAAGTAGCCGCCTTTCTGGTGCCCACGGGGACGGCGGCGAACAGCCTTGCCTTTGCCACCCTGTGCCCGCCTTACGGCTCCATTTATGCTCATGAGGCCGCTCATGTTCAAATTGACGAATGCGGCGCCCCTGAATTTTTCACCGGCGGGGCAAAGATGATGCCATTGGCGGGGGAGAGCGGCAAGATCACGGCGGACACGCTTGCCCATGCCTTGGGCTTTTCAATGAAAGGCATTGTGCATCACTCCCAGCCCCATCTGATCAGCCTGACCCAAGCCACCGAATGCGGTACGGTCTATAGCCCCGCCGAAGTGCGCGCCGTTGCCGATGTGGCCCATGAGCGAGATTTGTCCGTTCACATGGATGGGGCACGATTTGCCAATGCCATAGCGCATCTAAAATGCTCCCCTGCAGAAATGACCTGGAAAGTGGGGGTAGATGTGATGTCCTTTGGGGCCACGAAAAATGGCTGTATGGCGGCGGAGGCTGTTATATTTTTTGATCCGGCCAAGGTTGGTGCCTTTGAATATCTGCGCAAACGGGCAGGGCATCTTTTCTCCAAGCACCGGGTGTTGGCCGCCCAGATGGCAGCTTACCTCAAAGATGATCTTTGGCTTGAACTTGCGACCCATGCAAATGCGCAAGCGCAGCGCCTTGGCAAGGGGCTTTCGGATCTGGAGGGCGTTCGCCTTTGGTATCCGGTTGAGGGCAATGAAGTGTTTGCCTCATTCCCCGGTGATGCCGCCGCTCGCCTCATGAGCAAAGGCGTATCGTTTCATCCGTGGATTGTTCCGGGAGACCCGGCGCAAGGTCAAATGTGCCGAATGATCACGTCCTTTCGCACGCAAGAGGCGGACGTTGATCAGTTTTTGAAATTGGCAAAGAAGGAATGTGTGGAAGATTGATCAGCCTACTGATTGCTGACCTTGATCACTAAACGCCTCCCAAACCCGCTGAATTTCATCTTCCAGTGCGACCAATTGGACGGGCTTACTGACATAACCGTTCATGCCAGATTGCAAATAGTGATCCCGCTGACCCGCCATGGCATTGGCAGTAACGGCTATGATAGGAATTTGCGCCTTGGCATTTTCAAGACTGCGAATAACCTTGGTGGCCATAACACCATCCATCCGTGGCATTTGAACGTCCATCAACACTAAATCATAGTCACCGGCCCGAATGGCCTTCACTGTGTCAACGCCGTCGTCAGCGATGGTAATGGTGTGCCCCAGCTTTTGCACAAACGCTTTCATGAGCGATTGGTTGACCGGGTGATCTTCGGCCAGAAGAATGTTCAAGCTTTTGCTCAAGGTCTCAGGATCGAGTACTGGCGCGCTTGCAGCAATATCGGATGCATCCTCAGTAACTGGTTTCGTGGTGGCGGTTACTTTTGTAGCAGGTTTTGCGTTTTCTGGTGCGGTTTTTCCTTCCACCGCAACAAATGGAATTTCAAATGAGAAAATGCTTCCCTTGCCAACTTCACTTTCCAAGCGCACTTCGCCGCCCATCAACCAGGTCAGTTCACGGCAAATGGCCAGGCCCAGTCCGGTGCCGCCGGACGCGGTAGCGGCGGTTCCACCTTGCTCATACCGTTCGAACAAGGTTGCCTGAGTTTCTTCCGCGATCCCAACACCAGTGTCGACAACTTCAATTTTGAGGTGTCGCCCCTTGCCGCCTGAAATAGGCACGCTAGCCAGAATCCTGACCGATCCCTGATCAGTAAACTTGACTGCATTGCCAACAAGATTGAGGAGGACTTGGCGAAGGCGACCGCCATCTTCGAGAATGTGTTTCGGCACCTCATCAGCAATGTCGACGGAAAGCTCCAAACCCTTTTCACGGGCACGAGGCCCCATGAGATGACACACGGAATTGAAAAGGCGATGAGTATCCGCGGCCTCTTTTTCCAGGGTAATCTTTCCGGTTTCGAGTTTCGATAAGTCTAAAATGTCGTTTAATATGGTCAGGAGCGCGGCACCACTATCCTTGATGGTCTGGATATAATCCCGCTGAGAGGCGGATAGTTCAGTTGTCAGAAGGACGTCCGCGATGCCCAGCACGCCGTTCATGGGGGTGCGGATTTCGTGGCTCATGTCGGCCAGAAAGTCTGACTTGGATTTGTTACTGCTTTCCGCCGCTTTGCGCGCAACTTCAAGCTCAGTTGTTAGCAAATCCTGTTTGATACGAGCCGCCTCTAAATCTTCGACGTGGCTGGCGAGTTCAATTTCTGTTTCTCGTCGTTGGGTGATATCAGCTGTTACGGCGATCCATCCTGTCAATTCACCGTCTTCGTTCTTGACCGGTTGAATTTCGGAGCTGATCCAATAGGTCGTTCCGTCCTTGCGATGCGACTGTGCCTCGAATGTGGCCGGGCGCCCCTCCTCTATGAGTTTGTCGACCATTGCAGCTGTTTCCAGATTTGTATCCGGCCCCCGTTGAAAGCTGCTTGGCCTCTTTCCCATGACATCATCTGGGGAAAAGCCGGACATGAGTGTGAATGCGTCATTCACCCACTCGACATAGAATTCCTTATCCAGAACAATGACAGCATTCTTGGTGTGCTCTGCTACCAGAGCGACCCGTTCCAACTCGGATTGGGTGGATTTCAAGCGTTCAAGCCAGCTGGAAATACGATTCCCAAGCCAGCCAATCTCGTTGCGGGGGAGGGGCTTGTCCAATTTTAGCTCAAGGGTTTCTTCGGCATCGCTCAATGCTTCGCTTAACCGATGAATGGGCCCGTGCAACATGCGGCGGCTCAGTAGGTAGGCAATAATCATGGCCGCAAGGACGAGGCCGGTTACAGCCGGCCATTTGTTCTGCATGAAGCGTTGTGTTCGAACAACAATTTGAGGCCGATAGAATAGAGCTGCAAAAACATCGCCGTCGCTCAACCGACATCCGGTCAGCGTAAATTCATTTGCCGGAACCATTGCGACGGGAGCTGTGCCGCAGGCATTTACGGCTGCCATCATCTCCGTTAGATTTGTGTTTGAGATTTCGAAATGACGATTATTCGGATCAATTCCCCCCGTTATGATATTGCTGTTAGCTGTCCAATCTGCTGGGAGATAATCTGCCCATTGGATGGCTGCGGTGCCCGCAAACGACTGAGATAATTGTTGGTGGACTTCTTCATCAAGAAGTCCTGATTGGATTTGCCGGTCCAGAACGCTACTCAGGGAATCAAGGCGTACTTCCATGCTTGAAATGACGAGCTGATCCAGGTCCTCGCGATCGCCTGATTCTTCCATTAGAACAACCGTCAGGCTGAAACACGCAATCGCTACCAACGCGATAGCCGTTGGGCTGAAGCGCGACGTGTAGATTTTCATTGATGCCGACGGCATGCGCGCCATGAAAACATGCTCTCCCCAAAACGAACTCGTGTTCGCGGGCACTCCAGCCGCAAAAACAATAGGAACGTTACGGCAATTTGAAAAAGAAAGAATTAATAGTGCGGGGCGCTCGTTTCTCCCGGTGTCTGGGGAGGAGAGTGTTGAGTTAAGAAATAATTGGGCATTCTCAGCAATAATCATGTGGCAAGAAATTGTTAAGCATAGATTGCCGAGAAGGTTTGCAAATCCAATGATGCCTAAGCGTGAAGGTATTTCCTATCACCGTGTCTCCCAGGAGATGGCGGACCAAATTTCGCGTCGGCATGAAATGTTGACGTCCGGTCGATTGGGCGGAGCGCGTGCAAACTTTGCTTATGCAGATTTAACCGGCATTGATTTGTCCGGCCGCCAACTTAACGATGCTGACTTTACCGGTGCCATTCTTAGCGAAGCGCAACTTGACGGAACGCAGCTTGAAAGCGCGATCCTGTTTGGTGCCGACTTTCGTCGGGCATCCTTGAAGGGGGCAAACCTGCGGCGTGCGGATTTGCGTGGAGTTTGCATGCGCGGTGCGAATTTGGACGGCGCTGATTTGTTCGAAGCCGACTTGCGCGAAGGCATGATCGCCGAGCGAGACCGTCAGGGCAGTTTAAAATTTCTGCGCCGCGAGCTTGGTCCGTCGGAAATGCCCGCCGCAATTCTGGCCCAGGCAAACCTACAGCATGCAAAAATGGGCGGTGTGGTGGCCATGCAGGCAGATTTCGCCGACGCCAGCATGCGCGAATGCAATTTGTCGCGCGCGAACCTGCGCAATGCTTCCATGCGCAGTGCCATTTTGGAAAACGCAGATATCACTGGGTGCGATTTAACCGGTGCTGATCTGGAAGGGGTCGTGATGACTGGCGCCAGATTGGAAATGGCCATCTTCGATGGGGCGAACATGAAGGACGTTCTGCGGGACGATGCCATGGGTCGGTCGGTCGAAGAGCTTCCTAAACCCATTGATGAGTTACTGGATGATCACGAAGCCTGGGCTAAAACCGAAGGGGGTGAAGGGGAGCCTTGTCTGCTCGGTGACATGGATTTGCGCAAGGTTCAGGGTCTTGCTCACCGAGATCTGACTGCCCTTGTGGCACCGGGCGCAACCTTCTTTGGCATGGACCTGTCCGGGGTGCGGATGCAGGGGGCGCAGCTTGCCGGTGCTGATTTGCGAAATGTGAAGCTTGTCGGTGCAGATTTGCGCGGCGCCAATCTTTCCAATGCAAAATTGTCCGGCTGTGATCTGCGCGACGCCAACATGGGACCCTTGGTTATCGGTGACAATCGCATCATGCCCATTCAATTGCGCCGGGCCAATATGCGCTATTGCGATCTGCGCGGCGCGGACGTGCGCCATGGGGATTTGAAAGAAGTTGATTTGTCCTATTCCAATCTGGTGGGCGCAAACTTACGCAATACCAGTTTCTCAAACGCCACAATGACCGGGGCTGTGATCACACACACGGCGTTCCGCGATGTTTTTGCCGATGGTGTCGTCGGCGTAAAACTTCTTGCGCAGTAATACCGGGAAATAAACTAAAGCACCGGCGTTTTCGCCACAGCGGCGAGCACGGTTCGGGAGCGAATAAACGATCCCAATCGTGCAAGGGAGGCTTCGGCCTCTTTCAGCGGCAGGGCCTGGAAGACATGAACCATACCGTCCCAAACCTCAACACTGACATCCACGCCAGCGGCTTCCGCCCTTTTCGAAACGCGCACCGCATCATCCAGCAAAACTTCTGTTGAACCCACATGCATCAGGATCGACGGTAGATCCTGAAAGTCCCCATAGAGGGGCGAAGCGTGCGGATCCGTAGGCAGATGACCATTCAGATAATTGTAAGCGCCGGTCGCCAAGTCAACAATATCGAGAAAAGGATCGATGCTTGATTTGGTCAGCATGGATTTACCGCTTTGCGTAAGATCTACCCAAGGAGACAAAAGAACAATGGCGGCCGGTTGCGGTAATCCTTCGTTGCGCACGGCCATGGCCGCGGAAAGGGCGAGGCCACCACCGGCAGAATCTCCGGCAAAGGCAATACCGGCTGGGTCGATCCCGCTTGCCAGCAGCCAGCGATAACAGGCAATCGCATCATCAAAGGCGGCGGGAAATGGATTTTCAGGAGCGAGGCGATAGTCCGGCACAAGGGCGCGGGCGTGGGCCTGCTCGCACAGTTTCGCGATCATTTGACGATGGCTCGCGGGCGATCCGGCGCAATATCCGCCGCCGTGGAAATAAAGAATAACACGGTGGGCGCGGCTGGATTTTCCTTCGACCCATTCACAAGGAACATTTCCTGCGGTGACTTGCGATACTCGGACATCGCTTCCCAGTTTTTGGTTCTTGGCGCCACCGTCGATTTGCTTGCGGGCAACAGCAGGCATTCCTGAAATGCCTGATTTGTGACGTTGAGCGCGGGCATAGCGCAAGATCAGTCCTAGGATTCGGTTTTTTAGGCCTGACATTAAATCAGTTTTCCTTCCGCGGGTTGGAACCAGCTTCGATCCCAGCCCCTGTCATTGTGAGGCGCAAACCTAGACCAGCTGGGCCTTTGAAGGCAATCGCGGGAAGCTTTTCATTCGGTAAAAAATTTACCCTAAAGAGTAAACTGGGCGCAGATCATCGCTGAGGTGATTTAGATCAAAGCTTCAACCGGACAGATTGAAGCTAATGGGGCATTGCCAATTTCCAAGGACGTCCTCGTGCCCTACAGCATCCACCCGCTAAAACAAGAAGACCGGGGACGGGCATATGCGCTGGTGCGGCTTATGAAGCCAGGATTGGCGATTGAACATTGGCAGGCCTTTTTGGATAGCGCTCTTGAGCCCGGCGCATCGAAGCGGCCCCAGGGGGTTACGGTCGGCACCGTGGGAGAGGATGCCCTGGTGGGGCTTTATACTTGGGAGGTGCAGCCCAATCTCGACTACGGGCATGTGCTCACCGTGGACAATATGATTGCCACGGGCCCGCTTAATCCCGAACCGCTATTGAACGATATGATGGCCAATATTGAATGCCAGGCAGCAGCTCATTCCTGTGATGCGATTCAAATCTTGCTGCCCGCTAGCGAGGATAACAAATCAATCGATCCGACCGCCCAACCGCTGGTCTCCGGGTTTGTGAAAAACGGCTTTTCCATTGTCGACAGAAAGCTTATCAAAGTTCGGGAAAGTAGAAGCTTCAAACAGTCGGGCCAACAAGAAATATGAAACGCGCCCGAAGACAAATCTCCAAGCCCGCTCCTCATAGTTCAATGCGAAACGCGCCCAAGGCAGTGCCTTGGACGCGCTCCACTGGGGCCGCGTAAGTGCTGGGGGGACGCATTACCTCTTGGGGAGGAGGATTTACGCGGCTTTGTTCTCGATTGTCTTGGCCTTGCCAGTGCCGCCACTTATCTCAATGCGGCGAGGCTTCAGCGCTTCGGGAATAACCCGTTCCAGCTCAAGGGTCAGAAGACCATTCTCAAGGGCAGCGCCTTTTACTTCCACATGATCGGCAAGTTGGAAGCGTCGTTCAAAGCCGCGCGTGGCAATGCCTTGATGAAGAAAGTCGCGTTCCTTCACATCTTCCTTATCCGTATGCTTGCCTGAAACAGTCAGGGCATTTTCCTTAATCTCAATAGAGATATCATCTTCGGCAAAGCCGGCAACCGCCATGGTGATGGCGTAAACTGTGTCACCTACACGCTCGATATTGTAGGGCGGGTAACCGTTGCCAGCCTCTGTCGTTCCTGCACCGTCCAACATATTGAACAGGCGGTCAAAGCCAACACTAGAGCGATAAAGTGGGGATAGATCAAACGTCCGCATGGGAACATCCTCCTTTGAGCGATGTGATAATGGGCTCACCTCATGGTCAAACCCGAATTTAACGTTTCCGCAAAAGCCTCCGCTGGAGCACTCTTGCCTAACTTAGGTAAGAAGGAGATTTGGAAGTTCAAGACCCTTGGGGGTGGAGAAATGACATGAGGCGTTTTCGCCACAGGAGCGCAAGCGTTAAGGCCGCTCCGGCCACAGAAACCTGCCACAGGTCCCATATGGGAAGGGCTGCCAGGCCTGCAGTGGCAGCAATCCCGCGCACGGCAAGGGAAAGCTCGCCTTCCAGCCATCCCTCCAAGGCCCCTGCGAGAGCGAGGAATGCAATCAAGCTCAGGCCGGCAATCGCGGCGATTTCCAAACCCGTGCCGCCAACAATGTTGGTGTAAGCAAATAGTAGAGGCACAAGGTAAAGCCCCTTGGCCAGCTTCCAGGACGTGAGCCCGGTGCGCATGGGGGAGCTTCCGGCAATGGTCGCTGCGGCAAAGGCCGCAAGGGCCACAGGGGGCGTTACGTTGCTGTCCTGGCTCAGCCAGAAAATGATCAAATGCGCTGATAGCAAAGTTGAAACTGCCAAAGTAGGCGAGATCATGCTTTCCGAAAGAAGAGGTCGCATCTCCCCGGGCACCTGAGCGAGCAGAGCACGGGCGGCATCCCCTGACAGGGGCACGTCTAATGAGGCACTTGGATCAATCAGCATAAAGATGGATTGGGCTGTGTCGCTAATGTTTCCGGCCATGAGCAAGCGCACCAGTTCCGCGTCCTGTATCAACAAGGTGATCGCCGGGGCGGCCAGAGTTGCCAGCACAATATAGGCAGCGGTCACCGGCAGGCCCATGCCCAGCACTAATGATGCCAAGGCGACCAACCCCATGGTCAGCAGCAAGCTGCCCCCGGCCCAACTGGTGATCATCAGGGAAAAAGTATTACCTACGCCGGTCATGCCTATGACGTTGATGATCAGGCCCACGGCGATGAGCAACACGGCAGTTTGCGTCATGGTGCGCACGGCATTTGTGGCGGCGCTCAAAATCTCAGCTGGCCCCATTTTGGGTCCGGTGACCCAGGACAGGGCGATAATGGAAAGGGTTGCCACCCCGGCTGCATAGGTCGGCGTAAAGCCGAACATCAGGGCGGCGACCAACACGAGCAAGGGCAGTAGAAGCGTCCACCCGGCGGCAAGCACCTGTAGTGTCGTCTCCCCGTCGTGGTGATCTGGGGTCAGGCCCATTTTCTGTGCTTCGATTCGCACAAAGACGCCAACGGAAAAGAAGTACAAAAACGCTGGCACGATAGAAACGGCAACGATCTGCAGGTAGGAGATCTGCGTGAAGGTGGCCATCACAAAAGCTCCGGCCCCCATGACCGGCGGCATTAACTGTCCGCCGGTGGAGGCAGCGGCCTCAACGCCTGCGGCAAAGCGGGGCGGGAAGCCTGAACGCTTCATCATGGGGATGGTAACGGAGCCTGTGGAGACCGCATTGGCCACGGCGGACCCGGTTACCGACCCCATCAGGCCGGAGGCCAGCACCGCGATCAGGCCAGGCCCTCCGGTCAGGCGATGGGCGGCAGCTTTTGCAAGGCGC
>Ga0316202_10002202_pt1 | contig 13172 bp, 23 predicted proteins | sample 3monrhotite_MG_FD_204934 | JGI IMG/M metagenome (GOLD analysis project Ga0316202, IMG submission 204934) | Microbial mat bacterial communities from mineral coupon in-situ incubated in ocean water Damariscotta River, Maine, United States -... | ecosystem: Environmental > Aquatic > Marine >... | reverse complement strand
AATTAGAAAGCTATAAATGTGCCGCAGATGTTTGGACAATAGGATACGGACATACAAAGTATGTAGAAGAACATCAAGAGATTACACAAGAAGAAGCAGACTCAATATTATTAACTGATCTAGAAGTTTATGAAGATGCAGTAAAAAAATCTGTAACAGTTCCATTACATCAACATCAATTTGATGCTTTGGTTTCATGGACTTTTAATTTAGGTGGTGCAAATCTAAATGCTTCCACTATGCTAAAAGTTTTAAATAAAGGTGAATATGAAGAAGTGCCTTCACAAATTAAAAGATGGAATAAAGCAGGTGGAAAGGTATTACAAGGTTTAATTAGAAGAAGAGAAGCAGAAGCATTATTATTTGCAGGATTAGATTGGAGTAATGTCTGATCAATGGCATGGGGGTAAAGGCTCTCGTAGAAAGAAAGGTGATGAAAAAGCTTATCTAGATAGTTGGGAAAGAATATTTGGTAAAAAGAAAATTAATATTAACGATCTTAAAGAAATAGTAGAAACTAAAAAAAATAAAAATGGCATTAAGTAAAACACAAACAAAAAGACTAGGTGGAATATTGGCAATAATGTTTGGTGATGATTTGCCTAGTGAAAATCTAACTGCTTTAATAGGAGAAGGTTTTATTAAAGTGGAAGGACAAAATTATAAACTAACAGAAAAAGGCTTAGACGAAAAGAATCGCCTATGTACCTTATGTGGTCTAAATATTAAATATAGTTCAGAAAAATCTAATTAATGTAAATCACCATCATTTAAAGGATTTTTTTGTTTTTCATAATTCATAACAATTCCAGTAAATATTTCTAGACTTTCGTCTTTACTTAAATTATTCAATAAAAAATTTACCCTGTTTTTATCACGATGACTTAATTCTTTGTTCTTATTAAAAAACCTTATTGATCTTTTTAAAAATTCTATGTCAGCTCCACTTAAAAATTTAAGCATTATTTCTCCTAATTAATAAAAACCTTAGACTCTAGCTGTTTATATCCCCACATCTTTTGAAATGTAAGTTCAGCTTCATTAAAAGGCATTTTTTCTTCTTTATACATTTCTCTTTCAATAGTATTAGCATGATACCATCTATTAAAATTCACCCCATAAGGTGCTTCATCATCATAATTAAATTCATTCATTTTTGTCCCCCTTGTCATTAACAATTTGATTTAATTTATTTAAAAGTATTTTGTACTCTTCATAATTTATCACTGATTTTTCATGCAAATCAACTATTTTTCTATTTAGTTCAAATAATAAATTTGCATAATCATCGTTGGTAACAGAAAATTTTAGTTTTTTATAGTCTTCTAGACTTACTACTTTGCTCATCATCCACCATATTGTTGTGCATATTTAACCAGTCAACATCTTCTTCAACCTTTGTTCCTGCTAAGTAGAAAAGTACAGAGCATACTTCTTTCCACTTTCTATCTAGAAAACGATCTAATCTTTTAAAAAACTTTTTAATCATAAATTGCACCTTGTCTATAGTTGTTAGATTCCTGTTCTTCTAAGTGGTTCATATATCCCTCTAGAACGCCTTCAGGAGTTTGTCCTAGCCTTATATTATAAAGTCTATGCTTTATTATTAAATCAATTAATTTACTCTTAGAGGTCTTATATTCCCATAAATCTAATTCACCTAATGTTTCGTTTAATTCTTGGATTTGCTCTTTTGTATCTAACATAATTACTCCTGTATTTGTTTTTGTGCAACTCTATATGAGTCACTAGATATTATTTTTGTTTGGAAGCCTTGTTTTTTAAACTTCATGCTTTGATCATCAATCATTCCGTATTGATTAGAACGCATTCTTTGAAACCAGTCTGAGTCAGTAGGTTTCTTAATGTATAAGTGAAAGGTCTTAAGGTTTTTGTTGCCTACTATCTTGGTCATTACTTCACCTCATTATGAAATAGTTCATAAGGTAAGTTGTTTAGACTTTCCTCTGCATTAACTATATTAGAATAAGTATTAGAATATTTAATTCTTGCATCCTGTGACAACTCGTTTTCATATTTAGATATAGCTTCATCTAATAACAGAGTTATCTCATTTAAAGTTTGTAAATTTTTGTTTTTTTGTAAGTTTCTCATTTTATTTTTCCTTGCTCTAAGAGCATCAATTTATCGTTATAGCGATATTATAACCCCAAAACGGAATACATAGCAAGTATTTTATTAAAGTAATTTAAAATGGAAGATCGTTATTATCTTCTAAATAACAATCGTTTTCTTCATAAAGTTGTTTTGCGTACTTTTTACCTGCATCTTCTTTGATACCATATTTTTTGAAAAAAGCCTTTTCACTACCATATCTAGTATGTAGTAAATGATGGTGCATTTGACAAAGTGGTATAACTTGATCATCCCCATTTTTTAATGACATGCCACGACCATTAACCCCTCTAGGCGTATCGTAACCTTTAAGAAGGTGATGTGCTTGTACAGAACCACTACAAGATAAAAACCCTGCTCTGCTTATAAAACAGGGCAAGGTTCTAACCCACATAAGATGTTTCTTATCTACAAGTCTTTTAGACACTAGAAAGGAACTTGGTCATCATCAAAATCTTGACTAGGTGGAAATATCTCGTCTTCAGATGTTGCTTCTTTATTTCTATTAGAATCTACAAGACCAACGCTTAGATATTGAGTTCCTTTTTCTTCGTTAGTTTGTAACCAACCACCGAATTTTTGACCTACGGTTTGACCACTTCCAAGATCAACTGTAACTGGGCCGCCAATATCAGGTGGATTACCATTAGTATTGAAATTATCATCTTTTAAATAGAGCAGACCAACAGATTGGACAAGTTCAAATTTAGATTTTTCATTCCCGTATTTATCCTTCATTACAGTTTTTAAGATACTGTAATATTTGTCTTGACCTCTATCATTAGGGTCTTCAGGGTTCTCCTTGTGGTGCATAGAACCTTTCCAAACTACTTTACAGTTATTTTCTTTCCACATAGTGCCTTTACGGTCTTTTTTTACATATTCACCCATTCTATTCTCCTTTAGTAATTAATTTATATTCGTAACCTTTGCTATTCCAAATTTTTCTTTTTTCTATGACTTCCCCATACATAGGTAAATCGTAGGCTTCCCTGCAATAGTCTTTTCTCATATTTCTTATAGAAGCTGAGATTGTAGGTTCGCCATAGAACTTACCTACATTTTGTTTAATCATTCCTTGTATATGCCAAAAGCTCATATACTTTCCTTTCCTAAGACATAGGAACACGCAATCATCTACAGTTAGTTTGCTTTTAGGCTTCTCTTTAATGCTTTGTGGTACTTCTCTCATTATGCTACCTCGTAAAGACTTATAAGCTTCTTCAACCTAGTGTTATTAGTATCATCATTGCTTGTAGATGCTAACGCTACCTGTATATTTGCTTTGTTAGTTGCAAAAGACTTCTTGTGTAAAACATTATCAGGGTCTTTAAGGTTAGAAGCTAAGATAAGAAGATAGTCTTCTATATCATTAGTTGATACAGTTTCCCCACCCGTTTTTTCAAACTTAAACTTTTTTACTTCTACAGGAACAACTTTTGCTTCTGCTTCGTCTACCTTACTATCAGGAAGCTCCTCACCTGCATATATATAGTGACCTAGACCAAACATAGCCATGCACTTAACCAAACATCTCATTCTAGTATCAGATACCTGTCTAGAGGTTGGATTAGCTATTGAATTGTTTTTATAATCCATTACAGGTAAAAACATGCTTCTTTCTAAGTTACCTATAGTTAAAGTGCAGTTAGTCATAACAGTTCCGTTAGAGCTAGTGGCTTCTTCGTCAAACGTATAAGTGGCGAAAGGATAATGCTCCATTAAGATACCCCAAGCCCAAGCCCAAGATAAATAAGTAAGATTCATCTTCTTATCAGTTTTTTCATTTACATTAACACTAGATAGTGTTTGCCATACTCGTCCAAAAGTTAATTCATATTTCATTTTATTCTCCATAAGTCTTTAGCAAATTCAATATCTGATAAACTCCACATCCAGTCAGGATTAGGATAGAACTGATCTACTAAAGAATAAATATCATTATTTTGTAAAAGGTTCATCATTGCTGATGCAACCCTATACACCTCGTTTAATCTCATGTCTATATCGTCTACCTCTAGAGTTATAACCTCTGCTTTCGTTTTGGTTACATAAAGGTAATCGGCATAGGCACGATCTTTTTCTAAAGCAGTAGCATAAATTGCTATCTGCCTTTGAACTGGTGGTAGTAATTCAGAAGGTTTTCTTGCAGTGGTCTTTATATCCCTAATGCAATCTTCATACTCTAAATCAACATACCCTATAACTGGTATTGGTAGATCATCAAACTCTAGTTCTACCTTTTTTTGATAAGAAACAGGCTCACCTAACTCTTCATAGAAAGGTAAGCCAACTTCTAAATACTTTTCTATGTTTTTATATTCCGTTTCTGCTTTCACCTCGTCAAACGTAACGCCTTCCTTTTTATGGTAGTTCATAAGACTCATAAACTCTTTCTGTGCTTCCTTGACGCTGTGCTTCTCTCCTATAGCATGATCTATAACAGTTCCTCTAAGCATTGCAGGATTAGTAGGTGATTTATGTTTAGCAAGATACCTAACTATAAAAAGTGGTATGTCTTGCATATAAAGATTAATAGAACTTGCTGAAAGATGCTCTATATCAAATTGGTCAAATGGATTGTTACTACTCATTTTATGTCCTCATTTTATAGTTTGTTAAAATTTATAAGGCAGAGTATAATCCAAATTGGTTTTCAATACAATATAAAATATATAAAAGGTAAACGTATGAAATTAAAAGAATATTTAGAAACAAAAGAATTAACACAAGAAAAGTTTATTCAAGAAATGGAAGATGAAACTGGACATAAATTATCACAAGGTGGTTTATCAAAGTATGTACTTGAATATAGAATTCCTAGAAAAGCAGAAATGGTTGCTATACACGAATACACAAAAGGTGAAGTTGAGCCTAATGACTTTTACTTAAAATAAGTCTAGTTGTGCTTTCATTTTAATATCTACACAATCATAGTTCTTATTTAATCCTTTGGGATATTGCTCTATATCCCATCGCATATCTTTTACTAGATTCTTTTTTTCACGCTTGTCTGCGTGTATGTATATGTATCTGTAAGTAGGCAACATCTCTTCTTTGCTTACCACCTTGCCTTTCTTATCAATACCTCTTCTTATATCAAAAGTAGAGCCATCTTCAAAAGTATATTTAAACTTCTTTGTACTAGTTCCTGTGTATAGCCAATTTGTTGCTTGATATACATAACCATGATGGTTTTGATTAGCATCAGCATAACTAACAATAGCTAATGGTTTTGGGAGCTTGTTTATTGATTTCATAATAAAAAAACTGGCTGAGTTTTTGGGGGTATCAGAATTAAGTACAAGTCTATTAAGTTCAAGAGTTTGTACTTTTTGAGAACTAAAAATACATTTACCATCATTATATTCTTTGTTAGGTGGACACCCAAAAGTAATCACTCCAACTACGTTCTGATCTTTATCAACAAGACCAAATGCATAAGAAACTGAACATAGTCTTTTTGCATAATGTTTTTGTAATAGCCAATCTCTGTACTCGTTATTATTAAGCTGTCTTACATCGTAATCTTGGAGCATAGTTTATACGACTTCTAAATCATCAAACCAGTTGCCATCAATGGTGCTTTCAACTTCAGAAACTATTTCTTGCATTTCATAATCTTCGTAATCCAAGAATCTTTTTTGATTTAACCAAGTGGTGCAGAAAGGTATGAACTTTTTATCTTTCTTTTGGAACTCAATATCATTATTGTAACTCTCTACATAGGTGATCATCTGTTCATGGCTAAACTTCTTCAATATAGCTTTATAAGATTCTTCTGCTTTAGCCTTATTGTCCTTTCTTGGATACAAAGACCAAAAGCTTTTAAAATCAGAATCATAAGCTTTAGTATTATCTTTAGTATTATCTTTTGTGTCTTCTTTAGTATTGGGGGGTGTGGAGACCAGTAGGGTAGGGGTATCAGGACTAGGGGGGGTGGGGGTCTCTAGACCCATAGGGGGGGTGTCTGTAGACCTAAGGGTCAGGAAGTACCTATTTGATGTATTACCTCCATCATCTTTAAACCTTCTTTGAATCTTTAGTAGACCTAAGCTTTCAAACTCTTTAACGATCTTAGCAATATGCTTTGGGTCTTTTAGACCTGCCAATTTTGCGATATGAGTATAACTTGGATAACAACTGTTTTGATCATCACAGTAATTGGCTAGTAAGATTAATATTAATCTCTTGGTTGGTGTTTGACCCTCAAATTGAATCTTCAGTGCTTTGTTCAGACATTCTATAGACATAACTCTTTCCCTCGTTGTTTTATATTTTGGTTAGTAAAGATAATCCTAATGTAAATTTAAGTCAATACAAATCGGATTAAGAATAAATTTATTCATCCTCCCATTGATAATCTTCGTGTTCATGTAGCTTTTGTTCAATTGCTTCAAGCAGACATTCTTCTACTTCTTTCCATGTATCCAATTCAACACCATATTGTTTTTCATTTATGTTGACGAGCTTGAATCCGTAATGATCATATTCAGCAATACCATAATAATCACTCCATTGTTCTAAAAGTTTTTGCACCCTCTGTTTGGGTGAAGTTCTTTTCTTAATGTATCTTTTAGGTTCAGGTATAGGAGTGGTGCATACAGACTGAAATGGTTTTAGTCTTCTACTTAATCTTTTATTACAAGTGGTTCTTTCAAAATCATAAAATTCAACATTAGATTTATTCATACTTGCAACCAAATCTTTTATAGATGGTTGATCAGGATGTAGGTAATGTAAAAGCAAACAGTACTCTGAAACAAATTTACGACCATGTAAATCAGCACTAAGATGATGTGCATATTCATGTAGCAAGACTCCATAAGACCTACCCCATTCATTTCTTATGACAATCTCATAACGATTAGCAAAACATTTACCACGACCATTTTTAAATCTAAGGGTTATCTTACGTTTGAAGATTTTATTTAATCTTTTAATTACTGCATGACATTGATCTTGAGTCAGATAACTTTTCTTAACCATCCATGACTGAGAATCTTCCCAGTCATAGACTTTTTGTCTTTGTTTATCCCTCATGCAACCTCCAATACTTTGAAGGTTTTGCATTCTTGGATTCTATCCCAAGCAGACCTTTTGATTTTAGTCCAGTGGTTCTCTCTAAAAGTGCTAAGTACAGCAGGTCTAATCTTGACCCACTTCCAACCTATTTGACCAACTTGGAAATGATGATAACCATGAGATAATCTATTAGCTCTCTGAGGGTCATTGTAAAATCTTACTATGTCTCTCTTCTTTTTTGCTTCCTTGTGTAAGGAAGGCATTTTGTATCTTTTTTTCATTTGATTCTCCTTTTTCATTTTATTAAAAATACTTCGTCCTATAACCATTATAACACATCTTAAACCAAATTGGAATACTAAATTTATATGATGGTTTTACGTTTTGGATTATTATGTGGTAATATCAAGCCTAAATGGAGATTCTATGAAAGTTACAGATGTAAATATAAATCTAATAAAACCTTATAACGATAACCCTAGAGTTAATGAAGATGCTATTGAAGTAGTTCAAAAGTCTTTACAGGAGTTTGGTTTTCAACAGCCTTTAGTCTTAGATAAGAACTATGAAATTATTGTAGGTCATACTAGGTTTAATGCTTCTAAAAGATTAGGTCTAAAAGAAGTGCCTTGTGTAATAGCAGAAAATCTATCTGAAGAAAGAATTAAAGCTTATAGAATCATGGATAACAAATCTGCTGAGTTTGCTTCATGGAACTATGGACTATTAACCAAAGAAATGACTGATTTATTACAAGCAGATTATGACTTAGATTTTACAGGTTTTACGGATGAGGAATTGGCTGATCTAGGTTTAGATTTTGATTTAGATGAATTTGCTGAAGAAGGACTAACTGATGAAGACGAAGCTCCTGCATTAGAAAACGAACCTATTACTAAATTAGGTGATGTTTGGGTTTTAGGTAATCATAGAATTATGTGTGGTGATAGTGGAAGTATAGATAATATAGATAAGCTTATGGATAATAATAAAGCAGATTTAGTATTTACAGACCCACCGTATAACATAGACTATCAAGACCTTAAAGGTAAGCATGAAAAAATCAAAAATGACAAAATGTCTGATGAGGACTTTGTAGACTTTCTTACTCAGACTATACATGGGTGTGAACAGATGTATGTGTGCTGTTCTTGGCAGTATGTACATTTATTCAAAGAAGCTATGATAAAAATAGGTAGAAGCCCTAAGGCTATGATAGTTTGGGATAAAGTTAATCCTGCACAGCATCTAGATAAATACTATAAACAGCATGAGTTAATACTATATTACGGAGACTTTGGTGGTCATAAAACCCTTAGAGGAGATGTGTGGAAGATTAAAAGACAAAGGAACGAGTTACATCCCACAATGAAGCCCGTAGAGTTAATTGATATAGCATTGAAAGATCAAGAGGGTAAAACTAAAGTAGCAGATTACTTTTTAGGTTCAGGTAGTACCCTAATAGCCTGTGAGAAGAACAGAAGGGTTTGTTATGGAATGGAGCTAGACCCTAAATATTGTGATGTAACTATAAAAAGATGGCAGAACTATACGGGTAGTCAAGCTATATTAGAATCATCTAACGAAACTTTTGACGAACTATTAGAATTACATAAAGATACAAAAAATGGCGAATAAAAAACCTAAATATAAAAAAATAACATCTGATATTAAAGAAAGGCTTAGAATATCTTATGTGCAGGGAGACCTAGACCCACAAGGCTTTAGAAGATGCTCTACTATAGAAGAATTAGCCTTAGATAATAATTTATCTAAAAATACGCTGTATAAACTAGCACAAAGAGAAAATTGGAAGTTTGCTCAAGAAAAGTTTCAAAGAGATTACGAAGAAAAATTAGATGCCCAAAGAATAAAAGAATTTTCTGTAGAAGCTAAAAAACTTGACTCAGCATGTTTAAATATAGCTAAAGCACTACTTTCTAGGGTGGGCGTAGTAATAAGAAACACACAAAACGCTTCTATTCAAGAATTTACACCACAACAATTAGACTCAATGGCAAGTTCTGCTTTAAAAACTCAGAAATTTGCAAAATTAGCTTTAGGAGAATCTACGGATAACATTAATATAAATGGAAACATACAAGAAAATGACACCTTCGCAAGAGCTATGGAACTGCTTGACACAATTGAAGACAGCAGAAGCAAAGGCGATAGCACTACGCACTGAATGGTTAGACACAGCTAGAGATAAACAGTTACAACCTAAAGTAGAACATTATATTTGGCTTATACTAGCAGGACGTGGTTGGGGTAAAACTAGAACAGGCGCACAGGATATAGCTCTATATGCTTTAAGAAACTCTAATGTAAATTGTGCTGTAGTAGCACCTACGCATGGAGATTTAAGAAGAGTATGCTTTGGCGGTCCGAGTGGGCTTGTTTCAATTATTCCTAGAGAATGTTTTCTAAAATCTAATGATCAAAAAGGTTACTCATCTAGTGTATCTGAGATTAGATTATTTAACGGTTCTAAGATTACAGGTTATGCGGCACAAGAGCCTGAAAGACTTCGCGGACCGCAGTTTCATAGAGCTTGGTGTGACGAGGTAGCGGCATGGCGTTATCCTGAGACTTTTGATCAGTTGATGTTTGGACTTAGATTAGGTGAAAAACCACAATGTGTTATTACTACTACACCTAAGCCAACAAAACTTATTAAGGATTTGGTAGAAAGAAAAGATGTTTTAGTCACATCAGGTAGCACATTTGAAAATGAAGCAAACTTAGCTGATAGTGCTTTATCTATGCTTAAAGATAAATATGAAGGTACTAATCTAGGTAGGCAGGAGTTATATGCAGAGATTATAGAAGACTTTGAAGGTGCTTTATGGAAACCCGAATTAATTGATAAGGCTAGAATAGATGAAGACAGAGATTTATCACAGATTATAGTTGCAATTGACCCTGCTGTTACAGCTAATGCAAATAGCGATGAAACAGGTATAGTAGTAGTAGGCAAAGACTATAATAATCATTATTATGTCTTAGAGGACTTATCAGGCAGACATCCCCCTGAGAAATGGGGTAGAATAGCTGTTAATGCTTTCTACGAATGGGAAGCAGATAGGATAGTAGCTGAAGTTAATAACGGTGGAGATTTGGTAGAAAGGCTTATACGAAACATAGATAGTCAAATATCTTATAGAAGTGTAAGGGCAACTAGGGGTAAAATACTTAGAGCAGAACCAATCTCAGCTTTATATGAACAAGAGAGAGTTCACCATGTAGGTGCATTCTCGGAGTTAGAATCGCAAATGTGCAGTTATACAGGAGATACAAATAGTTCGCCTGATAGATTAGATGCTTTAGTATGGGGATTAACCGAACTTAGCAAGTCTAAAGGACAAGTAAACTGGAGAATAAGCTAATGGCACAACAAACATTTTTACAACGACTTTTTAACGTACAACAACAAGAAGTCAAACAATCAAACATGATGGGTTATTTTGGGGTTGGTACAGATCAACCTAAGAATTACAAATATGCAGATTTAGCCAAAGAGGGATATCTAAAAAACGCAATCGTTTATCGTTGTGTTAATGAAATATCCAAAGGTGCTAGTGCAGTACCCTTTGTAGTTAAAGCAGGAGATCAGATAATTGAACAACATCCACTCATTGACCTTCTTAATAGACCCAATCCTCTACAATCCTACTCAGAGTTCTTTAATAGCCTGTTTGGTTATGTGCTTCTTAGTGGCAATGCATACATACTTAAAGTAGGTGGAGAAACAGGCTCACCTAAAGAGCTTCATCAGTTAAGACCTGATCGTATTAATATAAAGGGTAGTGGTAACTCTATTCCTGATAAATACGAATATGTTATTAATGGTAGGGTTCAAAATACCTATGATGTAGATCAAGATAATGGCTTTAGTGAAGTAAAACATGTCAAACTGTGGAATCCATTAGATGATTATTACGGTTTATCTCCTATGAGTGCCGCGGCTATTGAGATAGATCAGTTTAATATGGCTAGTAAACATAATGTAAATTTACTTAATAATGGTGCTAGACCTAGTGGAGCTGTTATCTTTAAGCCTAAGGATGATGCAGGTTTTGCTGTAAACCTAACAGAATCACAAAGACAGCAATTACTTACAGACCTTAATAATAGATTTAGTGGAACTGCTAATGCAGGTAGACCTATGCTCCTTGAAGGAGACTTTGACTGGAAGGAAATGGGTTTAAGCCCTAAAGATATGGATTTCCATGCATTAAAAAACATGGCAACTACAGACATAGCCCTATGTTTTGGAGTTCCTAGTCAATTAGTAGGCGTTCCTGATGCTCAGACATATTCTAATGTAGCAGAAGCAAGACTTGCTCTATATGAGGAAACTATTATTCCACATTTAAGAAAGATAGCATCTGATCTTAATGAGTGGTTAGTACCGTTATTTGATGACAGGCTTACCTTAGAATTTGATATAGATTCTATACCTGCTCTAGCAGAAAGAAAAAAGAAGACTTATGAGAATGTTACCAGTGCTGTTCGTGAAGGTATTATGACTCGTAATGAAGCAAGACAAATAATAGGTCTTGACCCTGTAGATGGTGCTGATGATCTTTATATATCAGCTAATCTATTTCCACTTTCAGATAGTGATGTTCCTAAACCTGAAAATCCTTTAAACGAAGAAGACTTAGAAGACTATGATGATGATGAGGTTGATAAAGAAATAGACTTCCTTTTACAAGAAGAGAAGGCTTTAGCAGACATAAATACAATTCCTACCAGTGAAATGGCAGAAGAAGCTAAGAGAGGGCTTGAACTTAGAAAAAAGTTTAAAAGGGGTGGCACTTTAGTGGGTGTTGCTCGTGCAAATCAGTTAGTAGCTAAAGAAAGACTATCAATATCTACAATTAAAAGAATGTACAGCTTTTTTAAAAGGCATGAGGTAGATAAACAAGCAGAAGGATTTAGACAAGGTGAAGAAGGATATCCAAGTGCAGGAAAAATTGCATGGTTGCTTTGGGGTGGAGATTCAGGCTTTGCTTGGGCTAAAAGAAAGCGTCAACAAATAATCACAGAAGAAGATAAAGAGTTTGCTTCACAAGATCATGTAGAATCTAAAGAAGATGAAAAGGCTTTATCAGGAAAGGTAAAAGAAGCCTTAGAAGGTAAAGTAAAAGATCACAATGAAAAGCATGGTGGCACAAAAACAAAAAGGGCTACTTTAAGAATGTTAGAAGCTGTATTTAGACGTGGTGTAGGTGCTTATAGAACAAACCCTAGTTCAGTTAGACCAAGTGTTAGTTCACCTGATCAATGGGCTTATGCTAGGGTAAATAGCTTTCTAAGAGCCTTATCCACAGGTAAGTTTAGAGGTGGAAGGCACGATACAGACTTATTTCCCAAAGGACACCCACTATCTAGTAAAACATGAAGGTAGAACGTAAAAAGTTCAATACCTTTAGGCAAGGTAGGATAAATGTAAGAAAAGAAGCTAGAAAACAGCTTGTTTTAAGAAATAACCTAGAAAAAAGGTTTTATAAACAGCTTTATTCTTTATTTCGTAAGTTTTTAGGCGTTCAAATGTACTTATACAAGCAATATGGCTTATATGAGCCACAAATAGCAGAACAAACACTTAATGAGGACTTATTCCCTATTATCCATGCACATTACAAGCGTGTTTTTAAGGTTATGTTTAAATATAACGAATCTAAGTACAATATTGATAAAAAACAAGATGAAGCTTTTGTATTTGGTAGATCAATAGACTTTGAAAACCTAGTAGAGCAATATTTTAATACTAGGCAGTTAGTTCTTGCAGGTATTAGTATGCGACTAGCTACTCGTATTAGTAGTGTTATAGAACAGGGTAGGGCTGATGATCTTACGTTAGCACAGATTACTAAATTGGTATCTGATAAGTTTTTACCTATTAGTAGAAGTAGATCAGCACTTATAGCTCGTACTGAAACACATAACGCCGCAAGTTTTGCTAATAACCAATATTTCCAAAAAGTAGAAGAAGACTTAGG
>Ga0316202_10002200_pt1 | contig 13181 bp, 4 predicted proteins | sample 3monrhotite_MG_FD_204934 | JGI IMG/M metagenome (GOLD analysis project Ga0316202, IMG submission 204934) | Microbial mat bacterial communities from mineral coupon in-situ incubated in ocean water Damariscotta River, Maine, United States -... | ecosystem: Environmental > Aquatic > Marine >... | reverse complement strand
TACCAGAAAGTTTATCATTAGTTATACCACAAGATTATGTTAATTACGTTGCTTTATCTTGGATAGATGTAAATGGTGTTAAAAGACCATTATATCCAAATAATAATTTAACTATAAACCCATACACAAAACTACTTCAAGATTCTAAAGGAGTACCAACTCAAGATAATTTTGGTGAAGATTTAGAAGGAACTTCAATAACCGTTGAAAGATGGAGAGAAGCAAATCCTAATAGATTATTAAATAATCAAGCTTTAAATGAACTAGATAATTTAGCATACGATGTTTATGGTAATGATTTTGGTTCAGGTCCTTGGAATTGGGGAAGATTATACGGTTTAGATCCCCAATATTCCAACGTTAATGGTTGGTTTGGTATAAACGAAAGAGAAGGTAAGTTTACTTTTTCCAGCAACTTGAGAGATAGATTAATAGTACTAGAATACATATCAGACGGACTTGCTTATGACTTAGATACTAGAGTACCTAAAATGGCAGAAGAAGCTATGTATATGAGTATATCATATAACTTATTAGCTAACAGATCTGGCGTATCAGAAGGTATGATAGCAAGATTTAAAAAAGATAGAAGAGCAGCGCTTAGAAACGCTAAGATAAGATTGTCTAACATTAAACTTGAAGAAATAGTTCAGGTAATGAGAGGTCAATCTAAATGGATTAAACACTAGAATTTAATGGCAAAAGTAAGTAACAATTTCATTAAAGGAAAAATGAACAAAGATCTTGATGATCGATTAATTCCTGTTGGTGAATATAGAAACGCAATAAACGCTCAAGTGAGTAGATCTGAAGGTCCTAACGTAGGTGCTTTAGAAAACGTATTGGGTAACATACGTGTTAGTGATCTTAGAACAGTGTCTAGTATAGTTGATGGTTTTACTATAGGTTTTTGTACTGATGAAATAAATAATAGAGTTTTTGTGTTTTTAACAGATAACAAATCAGCTTCTTATGAACCAACTGCTAAAAATGCTATTGTTGTTTATAATGCTACAGATAATTCAACTACTTTGCTAGTTCAAGGAGCTTTTTTAAACTTTTCTACATTAAACCCCATAACAGGTGTTAATATTTTAGAAAACTTACTATATTTTACAGACAATAGAAATCAACCAAGAGTTATAAACGTTAACAATGCTAACCCTTCTAATTTTAAGGCGCCTACATATTATACTACAGAAGATCAAATATCTGTAGCTAAATATAACCCCTATAAATCTATAGAACTATATAAAATATCTAGTGATTTAAATCCTACAGAATATGAAACAACGATGTATGATGTTACTAGTAAGTTTTATCCTGACGGAGGTTTAGGTTTATTAGAAACCGATGCAACAGCTGGTGATACAAGTATAAACATATTAAAAGCAAGTTTTCAAGGTGACTTAATTGTAGGAGCAACTATAGCTTTTATAAATACAACATCTCCAGGTGAGTTTACACCCACAACGCTTACAGTGGATTACGTGCAAGATGATACTACTTTTTGGGAAGTTGGTGTTACCCCGGCTTTACCTGAAGATTTATCAATAAGTAATACTGAAGTTGTATTTAATTATAATTATTATTATGACATTGCTTACAATGGTGATGAAAATTTTTTAAAAGACAAGTTTGTTAGATTTGCATATAGGTTTAAATATGAAGACGGTGAGTATTCTATAATTTCTCCATTTACTCAAGAATGCTTTATACCAAAGCAAGATGGGTATTTTATGTACAAAAGAAACCCTATACCAAGTGGAAATCCTCCAAATTATGGAAACCTAGTAATAACTAGTCCACCATTAGAAACACAAGACGAAGAAGATACTTTTAGAACTACTACGGTAGACTTTATGGAAAACAAAGTAAATAAAATATTACTAAGAATTCCACTACCAGAAACTAGCAATATTTTAAAAGAAACTTTTAAAATAACAGAAATAGATATACTTTATAAAGAATCTACATCAAGCAATATAAGAGTTGTTGAAACAGTTCCTATTGCAACAGTTAAACAAGGACAAGGTAGAGGTTCTGTTAATGGCGCTATAGTATCTAGCGCGACTGTTGTTATAGACGGTGTAACAGGTTCTATAAAACCAGGTATGTTAATTAGTGGTAGCGCAACTATAGTAAACAACCCTGTAGTTGTAAGTTTTAACGGGGTAGACACTGTTGTAATGAGTAGTCCTCAAACAATAGCTGATAATGATAATTTAGTCTTTGGTCAAAGGACACATTTTGAATACGAGTATCAATCTACTAAACCTTATAAAGTTTTACCATCAAGTGATACAACTAGAACTTATGATAAAATTCCAGTAAAAGCTTTGTCACAAGAAATCATAAGCAATAGAGTTGTTTATGGAAATTTTTTAGACAAACATACGCCACCTGCTTCAATAAATTACAGTTTAGCTGTTAGTGAAAAAAGTGCTTTTAATTTAGGCACAGGAACTGCCACGACAAACGGTACTAATAATAGCGGAGTTACAACTATAAATATAAATACAGTAACAGGATCACTAGAGGCCGGATATGTAGTAACGGCAGCTAGCGGAATACAAACAAACAGCGTTGTAGTAAGCTTTACAGCATCGTCAGTAACAATAGACCAAGCTACTAACGCTACTATTGCCGCTGGTTCTACGCTTACATTTACAGCTCCAAGCAGTGTAAGATGGACAACTAGCACGGTAGAATATCCTAATTCTTCGTTAAAACAAAATAGAAATTATCAAGTTGGTATTATATTATCTGATAAATTTGGTAGATCATCTACTGTTATTTTAGCTGACGGAGATAGTTCTGTAACATTTAATGATGAGCAATATTTAGGCTCAACTGTTTATTCTGATTATATACAAGGAGAAGTAGAAGCTTTACAGTTTCCAGGTAATTCTTTAAAAATATTATTTAATAGCACAATACCAGGAGGAGTAACAGGTATATATAATGGAGATCCTACAAGTAATGACTATAATCCATTAGGCTGGTACTCTTATAAAATTGTTGTAAAACAAACAGAGCAAGAATATTACAATGTTTATTTGCCAGGTATAATGGCTGCTTATCCTAACGAACCACTTAAAGAACTTGGTAAAACTTCTCATGCTGTTCTATTTAATGATAATATAAACAAAGTTCCTAGAGATTTAGCTGAAGTTGGTCCTGAGCAAAAACAATTTAGAAGTAGTGTAGTTCTTCATGGTAGAGTACAAAACACATCAACGCAAGATGTTTGGCAAAACAACATACAGTATTACCCAGGAGCTTTCCCTGCTTTAGTTAGTGTTATAGCAACTGATGATGATTTATTTAATGGTATATCTGAAATTGGTTATGTAGGTAGTCCAGATTTTTATAACGTAGAATCTAATCCTTTAATAGCTAGAATAAACACACCTTCTAAACAATTAGGAGTGGTAGTAACACCAACAACAGCAACTGTAGACACAAACACGACTGGTCTTTCATTAAACCAAGTAAACATAACTATAAGCTCTATAAGTCCTGGTTACCCGGTTAATAATCCAGCGCCAAGCAATAGTTTAATACCTGGTCAAACGGTTACAGGTAATGGTGTTCCTGAAAATACTACTCTTGTTTCTAGAATAGGTAATAGTGGTGTTGAAAAACTTACATTTAGTAATAACTTAGAAGGAACTTCAGCTGGTGATGTGTTAACTTTTACACCTACTAATAACAGTATTAATTTTGATTGGGTTACTATACCAAACAATTTAGCTGTTATGGAAACAGAACCTGTTGAATCTGAATTAGAAATATTTTGGGAAACAACTACCGAAGGATTAATAACTGAATTAAATCAAGCTATCTTAGGTGGCACGGCTGACGCTGTGTCATTTAGTGGGTTTAACACAGATTTATTTAAAGAATCTTTAGCTCCTGAAGGGTTAATGCTTACTACACCTTTCAGTTTAAAAGATCAGTTTGGTAACACTATAAGCTATGTGGCAACAACACCACCGCAGTTACAGCTTGTTAGCGTTTTTGATTTTAATGGAGATGAAGTACAAAATAGTTTTGAATTAATTGACCCTGTTGCTAGTGCTCCAAACTCTTATAACGTAAAGACAAAAGTGCCTTTTTATTATAGCAATCAAGCAGCTACTAAAGACACTTTTACTTTTAATTTTGAAGTGAACTATAACGGAGTACAAAGCTTTGTTACTCAACAGCCAGTATCTTTGATAAATGTTGTTCCAGATATATACACGCCATGTACTGATGTGATATACGTGCCAGGAACTAGCGGTAGCGGAATTGGTACTATAAAAGACTTACAAGCTGAAAATGGAGCTAGTGGTTTAAGCATAGGTTTTGATCCTGTTACATATCAAGACTTATCATGGACAATAAGCGTCGCGCCAACTGGTTCAACTACTTACAATCCACCTAATGGAACTATATTAGTTGATCAATCTAAAGTTAATAAATATTGGAACGCTAGAATATTTTTTCAAGGTGGTGATCCACCTAATACTATGCCTGATGGTGAATATAATATAACTGCCGTGGTTGAAGACGCAGGATCTTTAACAGACACTTGTATTTTTAAATTAACATTAGATAGAACACCTTGTTATACATATAAGTTTACATACACAGGAAGCAACCCTCCTATTAACGTAACATATATTGATTGTAATGGCGATAGTTTAGTAGAAACTATAGCTGCAAACACCCCACCAAATACAGGTTTAGGCTACTCAGCAGTATGTGCTCCAGACAATACTACAGCTTTAACAACTGTAGGTTTTGTAAAACTAGCTTTAGATAACCCAGATCCAGCAAACGTTTGTAATGTTTAAAAAAAATAAGTAATAATAATAACTATGGCGGCGATAATAGAAGTAAAATATTTCAATACATTCCTTCTCAAGAAAGTAAACAAGTCTGTTACTAATTTTGGTAACATAGCTGTGTGGAATGGTTCGACTGGAATACCTACGTCTAAAGGTGGATATCCAAACACCACTGCTGACCTGCCAAATGCTTGGGTTATTGAAGAGTCAAGAATAAAAGGAGGTTATAATAACACGTCTGTTTCTTTTGGAGCTAAAGCTTATTTAGTTGAAGAAGAACCTAATGGAAGTAGAAGATCAAACTCTCTTATATACTCTGGTATATTTAATTCTAGAACAGGAATAAATAGAACAAATGTTTTTTCTGTAGCAGATGATATAGTTAAATCTTTAGATCCAGCAAATGGTTCAATACAAAAATTATACGCAGAAGATACTAATTTAAATATATTTCAAGAATTAAAAATAAGTAGAGCTTTAATAGACAAAGATGCTATATATTCTGCTGAAGGTGGCGGTACAGTAACTAGTGCTAATTTAGTTATCGGAGCAATACAACCTTATATAGGTAAATATGGCATAAGCACTGACCCAACTAGTTTTGCTATATATGGTAATAATAAATACTTTACTGATAGAAACAACGGTGTGGTGTTAATGATGTCAGGCGGTGGTTTAAATGAAATATCTAAAGCTGGAATGATTGATTATTTTAGAGATAGGTTAGGTTCAACTATAAACATAGGCGGTGTTAATGGTAAGATAATAGGAGGATATGACATACATAATAAACAATATGTTTTATCTACTCAATTATCTGGAACACAAGAATTTACTTTTGACGGAGGTTATGAAACACTGTCTTTTGATGAACTAGTTCAAGGTTGGACAAGTTTCTTTTCTTATAAACCTGATCAAGTTTTTAACTTAAACAATAAATTTTATAGTTTAAAATTTGGCTCTTTATACGAGCATTATTCTGAAACAGGAACTAGAAACTTATTTTATTCTAACGATGCACCATCAGGAACAGTAGCAACACCAACTTCTATTACTTTTGTATTTAATCCAAACGTGTCTCAGTCAAAAACATTTAAAACAATTAACTACGAAGGAAGTAGTGGTTGGCAGATTACTAGTCTTGACTCTGATGCTACAGGTAGAGATTTAACTTCCGGAACTACAAACTGGATAAACTCTGATGATAACGCTGCTATTGTTTATAGCTACGTTCAAGGTAGATACGACTCTGCAAACCCACCTAATACAGGTTTAGCAGTTACCACAAGACCTTTTTACCAAGCAGGTTTTGATAGAAAAGAAAACAAATATGTAGCTAACCTAATAAACAAAAGCACTTCTTCTCAAGGTGAAATTCATTTTGGTGGTCAAATATCTGGTATTAAAGCTTTTTACGCAACGGTTACAATAGCTACAGACGCCGTTACAAATCCAGGTGGTGAAAAAGAATTATTCTCTGTTGGTAGTGATTATATAGCTAGCAATGGATATTAAAAAATTAATTAAAACAATAAACAAATGGCAATAGGAGCAATAATAGGTGGTGTAGCTAAAATAGCTGGAGGTATTTTTGGAGCTAGAGCAGCTAGAAGAGCTAAGCGAAGAGCAGCAAAGCAATTAAAAAAGATGAATGCTAAGATGGAGCAGCTAGAAGCAAACAGACAAGAGATAATAAATCCTTATGAAGGTGCTGAAAACTTAAGTAGCATGATGAGTAATCCTATGGCTAACTTAGGTGTTGCTACGCAAGCTACTGAAATGCAAATAGAGCAAACAGATCAAGCTTTAGCAAATACTTTAGATACATTAAGAGAAACTGGTGGTGGCTCTGGTGGAGCTACTGCTTTAGCACAAGCCGCTTTACAATCAAAACAAAACGTTGCATCAGGAATAGAGCAACAAGAAAAAGCAAATGAAGATAAAAGAGCAGCTGGAGAACAAAGACTACAAGATGCTAAAATAAGTGAAGAACAAAGAATGCAAAACTTAGACGCTGCTGGCAAACAATTTGTTTATGGTGAAAAAGACAAAAGAGAAATGATGCAGTTAAATAGATTACAAGGTCAAATAGATAATATGCAAGGTATACAAGCCCAAGCTTCAAGAGATCAAACTGGTGCAATAACTGGGGCAATAAGTGGTTTAGCATCTGTAGCAGGCGCGGCGTTTAGCGGCGGCGGTGATGATAACGGCTAAAATTAAATAAACATGGAAAATATAAACATTAAAACAAATCTTTTAATAAAACAAATATTACGAAGTGACAACATGGCATATGCTCCGGGTTATTTGTCTTCTAATGTAGATGTTAATTTTAAAATTTTAGATTATGCTTACCAAGACACTGGTAAAAAATATGCAAAACTTAAAATAGCTATCGAACAAGGTAAGTGTGGAGATTGTATAGAAGTAAACCGAATGATAACTATGTTAGAAGCTGCGCCTAAAGTTTCTATAGATTTTCTTCAAAACGTAATGAGTGAGTTAGCTATTGTCGAAACACCTACTTATGATCCTAATAATTACTATGGATTTATGGTAGCTAACTGTATTATGACAGAAAAGCCAGGTTTTTCTAAAACAGATGGCTATAGTATTTCTTTGTTGTTATTAGATAATGGATCACAAGAATTAACTTTTGATGGACCTGCTTTTAACAGCCAGCCTTTTGTTATTAATAGCTCTGCTTTATCTGCACTGTTAGATTCTGACACATCTATGGTTGTTGAAACTCCAGATATAAATGTAAGCATGACAGAATTACTAGTAGAGACTCAATTGTTTTCTCCAGACATGGTTGGTGAAAATAAAAAATTATCTTCTTCAGCTAAAATATCAGAAGAATTTATTTTAAAAGTTAATGGAGAGCCTGATTATGAAATTATTGATATTGGAAATGGTAAGGGTAGAAATATTCTTAGATATGATATGAATAAAATTGAAAATAAAATAAAGCCTTTTATAAACGCTGAGGTTTCTGGATTATTAAGCGCAGAACAAGAAGCTGTAGCTGCTTGGAATGTGTTTTTAGCAAAAGGGACTAGCTCTGAAGAAGATGATCAAATGGTTGAAAACGCAAACGCGGCAGAACAATCATGGTCTTACGAAAATGATCTACCTTTAATGCAAGACAAAAAAATTGCATTTGCTGAAAAATATAAAGAGTACTTTTTTAATAATTATTTAAAGCAATTTTTAACAAACAAACTACCTAGTGTAGAAGAAGATGCTGCGGTTTTTGATTTAGAAGAAGGTAGACAAGCTAAGGCTGATAAATTTATAGAAGCTAATCAACAAAATTAAATTAAATGACAAGAGAAGAATACGTAAGAAGTTTAGTTAATCAAAACGTTCCTGGTGATAAAATGTTTGAACTAGTCAAACAATGGGAAATAGATAATCCTGAAACTAAAGAAGTTGAAGAGGTTGAAGAAGTAAAGACAGAAGTTGTTGCGGGCCAAACGGATGCAGCTGTAACAACTACAACAAACGAAGCGTCCGAAAATACGGATTCTCAATCAACGGATGGTTCTTCGGGATTTCAACCAACAATTAACCCTGGTCAAACTATCACAAGAAATGACGGTTACGAATATAAATTTGAACTAAATCCAGAAGATAATTCTCAAGGAATATATTATAGTAGAAAAGCAGGATCTAACAGCGAATGGACTAATGCTAATAAAAATACTAGCGACAAAGGTTTAATAGCAAAAGCATCAATAGCTAATTTATTTGGACATTCTGATTTTGATGACGCAAAAAGAGAAGAGTATTTTAAAGCTATAAAAGATCAAAAAAAATACAATGAAGATTTAAAAAAGAAAAAAGCAGAAGCAGTAAAACAAAGACTTATAAGCGATAAAAAAGGAATTGTTGGTACACTAAAAGGTGATGACGATGCTTTTTTTGGAAACTTCGGTTTTGGTGAAGGCAAAGAATTTAGTTGGGAAGCTTTGTCAAAAGATTTTTCTGATTTAAAGTTTACTGAAGCAGCTGCTAAAGCTGCTGGCGAAGGAGTAGAACTCGCGATTGATGTTCAAGGTGGTTCTATAGGTCAAGGAGCAGAAGCTATAGCTGGGGCTTTAAATTTTATCGGCGTAATGGATTTTAGTGATTTTGAAGATGATTCTTGGGATGGGGTAAATTTTGACAATGCTATTAATGATATAATTACTAATTTTGCTTTAGATGAAGGCGCTACGCCTGGCGCTTATGGTGAAGGTTACGATTTTGCTGAAGAAACTGGAGATCAAATAGAGTCTGGAATTTTAAATATAGCGGCTAATATGATGGCTGTACCTAAACTAATAGCTGATACTAAAAAAGTAATAGGTGATACTGTTGGAAACGTTTTACCTGAAGGTGCTCAAAACTTTCTTAACAATCCAATAATGAAAGGTATTATACATGCTGCTTTACCTGGTTTAGGCGTAGTAGATATGTTAAGTCAAAAAGACTTAGTTGAAGCTGGGGAAGTTGCTTATGATAATTTTAGCGAAAAATCAGAACAACTAAATCTTACTTTGATGGATTTTGGAAATGTAGGTATGGTTGAGACTGGTTGGAAAGGTATTACAGGTCAAGAAAATAAAAAAGATGCACAAGGAAATGACATACTAGGAGAAGATGGTAAACCAATAAAAATTGATTTAACTCCAGAGCAACGTGTTGGCGCTTTTGTTACAGGAGCTGCTAGAACTACTTCTGCAGCTTTAGGATCTTTACCTTCTGTGGTTCAATCATTTATACCGTATGTTGGAATTGCTTCTATAGTTGCTGGCGAAGCAGCTGCTGCAAATATGCAGAGCGCTAAAGACGGTAGGCCTTTAGATTACGCAAGACTTGGTCACTCTTATTTTGTTGGTGCCGCTGAAGGTTTGTTAGAAATTACTACTAAAAGAATTGGTGGTAGAATGTTTAAAAACTTAAGAGGCGGACCTCAGGATCAAGTGAAAAAAAGTTTACTAAAATATGGAATTGAAGTAGTAAAAGATTTTGGAGCTGAGGGTTTATCAGAAACAGGTACTTTATTACTTACTCAAGCCGCGGATTATTTATATAAAGATGAAGTAGAAAACTTTTTACCTACATTTAGTCAAGTTTTAGATACATTTATGATAGGTGGTTTAATGGGTGGCGGTATGGCTTCTGTTGGGGCTGGCGCTAGTATTATAAGAAACACTATAGGTTATAAAAACATAAAAAGTAATTTAAAAGAAACTGAGTACAAAGATTTAAGTGGCATGTTTGATCCAGCTGGAACTGTTGATGCTGGTACAACTGCTAATACTACAGTTGAAAATCAACCATCAACTCAAACAGAAGCAGAGTCACAAGTTGATAAATCTACAGAGCAACCTTCTTCTAATAAAAGTTCTAAAACGTTAGAAGAGTCTTCTAAAATAGAAAATGAAGTTGCTTTTATGGACAAGCAAACTGAAAATGATGCTGTTAAAAAAGATAAAAATCAAATTGAAACTAAACCGCGTGTCACAAACGCAACACCTGATCAACAAGCGGACAATGCTTATAACGTTCTTCAACATCCTCAAACAGAAATGTTTTTAAACACAGAATTAAAAAGAAAAGTTGATTCAGGTCAAATGACTACAGATAAGTCTAATGAAATTAAAGCTAACTTTAAACAAAAACAAGGAGCTGCTAATCAAATTGCTGGCTTAGGTTATTCTGGTCAATCACGTCAAAAAATTATTAATCTTTTACCTGAAAGAAATGCGTTATCTCGAAAAATAAAAAACGCAGACCAAAGTAGTTTAACAAAACCTGAGCAAGATAGAATTGCAGAGATTGACACTGAGTTGGCAGCGTTACCTAGAACAGACGCTCAACAAGCTAAGATAGACGCTGATGTTGAAGCAGATATAGCTTTTACAGAAAAGTTTGGAAACATAGGTAAAAAAGATGGTGAGTTTGAAAACTTTATTGGAGAAAACAAAGCAGTTGTAACTTACAATACAACTAAAGAATTTATGGAAGCTACAAATGTTACTGATGGTAATGTAGATGCTTTTATAACTCCAGAAGGTCAAATAATAATAAACAAACAACACATGAGAGAAGCTGGCGCTATTGGCGTTGGTAGACATGAGTTGTTACACAAAATACTTAAATCACAATTTAGTGGACCTAATGGTGAAAAATTAAAAAATGATTTTTTAAAAATATTAGAACAAACAGATCCAGCTGGATATAAATTATTGATGGATAAAATAACTCAAGTTGACCCTACAACTGGAGAACGAATTTATTCTGAACAAGATTTAAAAGACGCACCTGACGAATATCTAACTCAGTATGCTTCGCTGTTAGCTGAAGGTCAAATACCATTAGAAACATTTGTAGAAAAACCTTCATTAGTAAAAAGATTAGGTAATTTCTTTTCTAATATATTTAGTGACGCTGCTAATGAAAATCCAGTAGGACCTAATGTTAAGCCAACTGACGTAGGTTTTAAAGACGGTAAAGATTTATATGACTTCGTTAGAGGTTATATTAAAGATTCTGAATCTGGAGTGTTGTCTGATAGAGCTACAGAGTTAGCAGAGCAAGGTAAAGATATAAAAACAACTGAAGCACAGTCTAAAACTCTTACGCCACTAGAAGCTATTAACGATTTAATACCTGCAGAAATACAAACTAAAGAACAGTTTGATCAATTTATGCGAAGTGAAAAAGATGCTAAAGCTATTGCCGATGCGTTACAACCAGGTGGTGTTATAAATAATTATATAAGATCTAGAGAAACAAGTAGAGAGCAAGGTGATAAAATGATTGACGAAATGTACGAACGTATATTTAACTTTAATCCTGAAGCAACTAGAGCTGATGGAAGTAAAGTAGGTCCTGAAGGCTTTGGTGAATCTATATTTGCTAATACTAGATTTGCTAAAATGGTAGCAAACAAAAAGCTGGCAGAAAAAAGCGAAAGACAAAAACAAGAAAAAAGCATTGATAGTGGAACTTTACAAATAGCAGAAGACGCTACTACAAGTAAAAAAGATGATACTAAAATAGCTAAAAAACCTAGTGAAACTACAGGTTTTGATGAAGCTACTGAGTCTAGAATTGATGAAGCAGTAAATAAAAGCTTTAAAGGTGACAATATTAAGTTTTCTGAAACTAAAAACGTGCCTAAAGAAGTTGCTAATGTTTATGGTGAAATGTTTGGAATAAATCCACAAACAATAACTGATAAAACAAGAAATTATTCTAAAAAAGACGCTGAAGGTTTAACTAAAGCTAAACAGTTTTTACTTAAAAATGCTAAAAATGATTTTGCACGTTTACCTGAATTAAAAGATGACTTTGGCAAAGGTACTTTTGTACCTAAAAACGTTAAAGATGCTTTATATACTGATGGTAAATTAACTGGCACTCTAAAAGACTACATGGATCTTATTAGAGAAAAACCAGTTAAACCTATATACAGAGATCGCGTAGGTCAAACTATTAGAGGTTTATTAAATCTAGCTATTAGAAATCGTATACTTGAAACAGCACAGCCTTTACAAGCAAAAAGAATACAATCAGGTGCTAAGTTTAGTAAAACTATAACGACAGAACAAAACGAAGTTCTTTCTAAAATAGGAGCAGCACGAAACAAACAACAAGCTAGAAAAGCTGCTGGTATCAAAAACACTGTTATTAACATCATTAACAGGGTTAAAATGCAAAAAGAATTTCAAGACGCTATTGATACAGGAAAAATAAGTACAGAAACTTTTGATGCAGCTAAGCTAGGTAATTCTGGAGCTAAAAGAAGCAGGCTTGCTAATGGTGATGTTGTTTATGATTTAAGCAACGGTCAAACAATACCGGGTGTTTTAAAAGAAAGTCCAACTGGCGAAAGATTATTTGATCCACCTACAGCTAAACAAGTTGAGGCATTTGCTGGTACAGGAGTAACTTTAGTTGCTGAAAATAATAGACTATATTATGGAGTTAAAGATCCAGCTTACATAAAAGCTAGAGCAGCCACTAAACCTATGTCAGATTTAAAAGCCATAAGGGTTAATGTAAAAAATGCTTTCACAGAAACAGGGCAAGATCAAGCTAAGCAAAACCAAGATATATTATATAACGTAAGTAAAGAGTTAGAAGCAGCGGTAAAATCAAAAGACATAAGCCCTGAAATGATGGCTACAATTATAGAAGGAGCTTATCAAGCTACCACTGGATTAATTAAAATATCATATCCTTTTGTAGGTAAATCTGTTAAAGGTGAATATGCTTTAACTGGTAAATTAAACCAAAGAACTGGTCAGTCAAAATTTAGAGAAGAACACAATCCACCAGCCT
>Ga0316202_10002198_pt1 | contig 13199 bp, 12 predicted proteins | sample 3monrhotite_MG_FD_204934 | JGI IMG/M metagenome (GOLD analysis project Ga0316202, IMG submission 204934) | Microbial mat bacterial communities from mineral coupon in-situ incubated in ocean water Damariscotta River, Maine, United States -... | ecosystem: Environmental > Aquatic > Marine >... | reverse complement strand
GTGAGGGTGCTTGGAGAGATGGGGGTGTACGCCACATCGCCTGTGTCGCCTGTGTCGCCTGTGTCAACCACCGCGGAGTCGCCCGTGTCCGTCAGGGACGGGAGCGCCTTCGTGGGGGACTGGCCGCGGCAGCCGAGCAGCAAGAGCACTGTGAGAGGCATCGGGGCCAGTATGGCACGCTGCTGCGCGTTACCCTCGGGTCTCTATGGGAGGGTGGCGGTGCTGTCTTTTGCGACCATCGGTGATCCACAGGCCGAGTCGGCGGTGGTCTTCTGCCACGGCATCCTCGGCTCTGGACGGAACTGGCGCGGCTTCGCCCGCCGGCTGGTCGCGGCGCGGCCCGGCTGGTGCGCGGTGCTGGTCGACCTGCGCAACCACGGTGACTCGTCGGGCGAGCCGCCGCCGCACACCGTGGCCGCCTGCGCGCAGGACCTGGCCGCGCTGTCGCAGTCTCTTCGGCCGTTTGATGCGGTGGTGGGGCACTCGTTCGGCGGCAAGGTCGCCCTCGCTTACACGGCGACCCTGCCGGACGAGCTCGCGCTGACCTGGGTGCTCGACGCCGATCCGGGGCCGCTGTCCGGCGCGGTGGCCGATCACGAGGTCCCGCGGGTGATCGCCGCCCTGCGCGCGGTGCCGCTGCCGCTGGAGCGGCGGGAGCAGGTCCTGGAGCACCTCCAGCAGGCCGGGTTCTCGGAGGGCCTCTCGCGCTGGATGACCACCAACCTGCGCCGCGGCGACGGGGGGCTGGTCTGGCGCTTCGACCTCGACGCCGTCGAGGAGATGATCGCCGACTACTTCCGGCTGGACCTCTGGGACACCCTGGAGGTCCCGATCATGGACCTGGACATCCACCTCGTCCGCGCGGCACGAAGTGAGCGCTGGGACGACGCGATGGCCGCGCGCGCCGAGGGCTCGTTCGCGACCCTGCACACCCTTCCCGACGCCGGCCACTGGCTGCACGTCGACAACCCGGATGGGCTGCTGGAGCTGATGCTGCCCAGCTTCGTCTGAAGTCTTCAAGACTTCCTGACGCAACCCGGCCCACAGATCCGGCACAATACCCACCAGCCGGAGGACCTGTGACTGCACGATACCTGCCTCTCTGCCTCGCCGTGCTCGTTGCCTGTGGTGACAAAGACACCGAAGACACCAGCGCCGAAGCGGACACCGACACCGACACGGACTCAGACACGGACACCGACACCGACACCGACACCGACACCGACACCGACACCGACACCGACACGGTCGACTGCAACCGGGTCGACACGGTGGTCGAGACGGTCGTGCTGCCGGCCTGCGACAAGGAGACCGGCCGCTGGCAGATCGACCTGACGCTGACCGGCTGGAGCAACGGCGCGCTGGTCCACGTCCGGGACACCGCCAAGAACGACTGGGGTGAGGTGCACACCGTCAACATCTCCAACGACGACGAGTGCACCAGCGTGGCCAACGCCTCGCTGCGCACGACCAAGAAGTCCGAGGATGCCAGAGACGGCTACTCGTACTTCGCGTGCGACAACGAGACGCTGACGTGGTGGTTTGAGGTCTACAACACCCACTCGTCGATCGCGGACTGCGTGGTGATCGGCCACGACCCGAGCAGCGTGGCGGTGCCGAAGGACGGCACGGACCCCTACGCGCCGCCGGGCGGCTGCCGCGTCTTCAAGTAGGCACGCCGCGTCGCGTCAGGCGAGGGCGGTGTGCATCGCGGCGATGACCTGCTCCTCGGTGGGGAAGCCGTCGTAGTCTTTTCGGGCGAGCATGTGCTCCCCGAGCCAGACGGTGAACTCGCCGCGCCTCCCCGGGATCAGCTCGACCTCGTCGATGGCGTCAAATTCGCGCTTGAGTGCGTCTGCCACACGGGCAGCCCTGGGCTTGTAGTTTCAAGACAGGCAGTAGCGGATCGAGACCGATTCCATCGCACGCTCCGGTAGTGGGTACACCGAGCATGTAAGCACGCCCGCGGGGAGCGCCTACTCGCTGGCGCGGGCCTGCTCCTGGCGGAGGATCGCGGCGACGGAGCGGCCCTGGGCCTGCGCAGAGCTGGGGCCGTAGCCACCGGCCAGCACGTGGACCAGCGGCGTGCCCCGGTCGCGGACCGCGCGGGTGACCATCAGGTCGCGCTGGAGCAGGCCATCGGGGGTCAGCGCGAGCCCGGCCAGCGGGTCGTCTCCGAGCACGTCCGAGCCCGCGACGTGGAAGACGAGGTCGGCCGGCTCGCGCAGCAGCTCGCCCAGCGCCGCCTCCAGCGCCTCCAGGAACGCGGCGTCGCGGGTGCCGGCGTCCAGCTCCAGGTCGCGGTCGCCGCGCAGCTTGGGGTGGGGGAAGATGCTGCCCTGGTGCATCGAGAACGAGAACACGTCCGGGTCGTCGGCGAAGAAGGCGTGGTTCCCGTCGCCCTGGTGGGCGTCGGTGTCGACGATGAGCACACGCCCGCGGAAGCCGCCCGCCCGGAGGGTGTGGATGGCGTAGGCGACGTCGTTGTAGATGCAGAAGCCGTGGCCCATGCCCGGCCGGGCGTGGTGGAAGCCGCCGCCGAGGTTGATGCCGAGCCCGTGGTCGAGGGCGCCCTGCGCGGCCAGGGCGGTCCCGCCGACCGCCCGGCGGAAGGCCGCCAGCACCCGCCGCTCGATGGTCGCCGCGCTGAACACGCTGGGGACCGCGACCTCCAGGGCGCGCGACAGGTCCGCCGGGTCGCGCAGCGAGGCGAGGTAGTCCGGGTCGTGCACCGCCGCGAGCTGTGCGTCCGTCGGCGGCGCCGGGATCGCGAAGTCGTCCCACGCCAACAGGCCCTCCCGGCGGAGGTGCTTCGCGATGCGGTCGTACTTGGCGATGTCGAACGGGTGGAGCCGCTCGAGGCCGAAGAAGCTGACCCGGTAGCCCGGCGAGTAGGCCACCAGCGCGCCCGACACCGCCCGGCCCGGCTGCGGCGGTGGGGCCGGCGGCGCGCGGACGAAGCCCGCGATCAGCGCCACCAGCGCCAGGAGCGCGACCAGTCCGATCAGCCAGGCCATCGTGCGTTCTCGCCTTTGGTGGGCGCGCCATTCGTCCGTCATCGAGAGATGCTGACCACGCAGCGGGCGCGAAGTTTCAGTACAGATCGATGCGGTAGAGGTTCTTGTTCGAGCCCGTGCCGACGTACAGGAAGCCGTCCTCCGAGACCGTGCAGGTGCCGTTGTTGCCGTGGCTGCTGGGCAGGTCAGGCAGGGCTGACCAGGTGTCGATGTCGCCGGTGTCGACCTTGTCTTCGAGGTCACACCCCACGAGGAGGAGGATTCGGTTTTTCACGGTCTTTTCCAGTGCCTGGGGGGCTACATGGAGCCGGAGCAGTCACTGTTGATGGTATTCACGAGCTGCTCCTGCTCGCTGGAGGCGGCTTCTAACTGACTGTGCGCGTTGTCGGTAGACTTCTGGAGATCCTGGATCTGGCTGTGCAACGCGCGGGCCTCGTCGAGGGTGTCTGCGAAGCGGTTGACGGCGGCGTTCAGGGTGGCGTCGCTGCCGCGTGTGGCGCGCACGGCCTCGGCGTGCGACGCGATGGCGTCGGGGTCGCTGAAGCTCTCGGGGATGTCGACGAGGGCCGCCATCACCGGCCGGCAGGCCGCAGCGCGCGCGGTGTCCTTGCACGCGGTGACCACGCCGTCGACGGCGCCCTGGAGCGCCGCGTCCATCTGGGCGGCCTGCGCGGCGGTGTCGGCGGCGGTGACCATCGCGCCGGCCAGCTCGCCGGTGAGCTGGGCGATGGTGTCGCACAGCGTGGCGTAGCGGTCGGCGTGATCCTGGAGCGTGCTCGCGCGCAGGTCCGCGCGGAGGGCGCGGGTGTCGTCGGCGGCCTGCTGGGCGCGGGCCTGCATGCGCTTGAGGCGCTGCTGCCCGGCCGCGTAGTCATCGACTGTGTCGTCGGCGGCGTCTGCGAGCTCCGCGATGGCTGGGTTCATGATCGCGATGAGCTGGTTGCACTCCACGACCGGGTCGCCCTGCCCGCAGGCCTGAAGCATGATCAGCAGCCACCCCAGCATCCAGACCTCCTTTCTCCAGCATGCCATAGCCTGCACGGTACAGTGAGCGTGTGTAGGCCGGAGGCGCGGGATGGAGCTGAGCGGACGGGTGGCGGTGGTGACAGGCGCAGCGAGCGGCCTCGGCCGCTCGCTGGCGCTCCAGCTCGCCCAGGCAGGGTGCAGCCTCGCCCTGGTCGACATCCAGGCCCAGGCGCTCCGAGAGGTCGCCGCGGACTGCCGAGGCCACGGCGCCCAGGTCTCGACCCACGCCGTCGACGTCGCGGACCGGGCTGCGCTCTCGGCGCTGCCGGCGACGGTCGTCGGCTTCCACGGCCAGGTCCACATCCTCATCAACAACGCGGGCGTCACGGTCGCCGACACGGTCCTGGAGCAGTCGATGGAAGACTGGGACTGGATCATGGGGATCAACTTCTGGGGCGTCGTCGTGGGCACCCGCGCGTTCCTGCCGCACCTCCTCGCCGCCGACGAAGCCCACATCGTCAACGTCTCCAGCATCTTCGGCCTCGCCGGCGTGCCGATGCAGGCCGCGTACTGCGCCACGAAGTTTGCCGTCCGCGGCTTCACGGAGTCCCTCGGCGCAGAGCTGGCGAGCACCCGCGTCCGTGTCAGCAGCGTTCACCCCGGCGGCATCAACACCAACATCGTCGGCGCCTCGCGGATGCGCGACGAGACAGCCCGCGGCCGGGTCTCGATCCTGTTCGATCGCCTCGCGCTGTCGCCGGACGTGGCCGCGGCGATCATCATCCGGGGCATCCGCCGCCGACAGTCGCGGATCCTGATCGGCTGGGAGGCCTACCTCCTCACCACCGCGCGACGCGTCGCGCCGACGCTCAGCATGAGCCTTCTCGGTGCGATCGGCCGGGCCTTCGGCGTCGGCAAGAACCTCCAGGTGTACACCGAGGCTGCCGAGCGGTCCTGAGCGCGCTCAGGCGACCGCGGCGTCTTCTTCTTCTCCGGGCTGCCAGCGCAGGCAGCGGTTCCGGCCGCCGTCCTTGGCCTGGTACAGCGCCTCGTCGGCCTGCTGCAGCAGCACGGCCCAGTCGTGCGGGGTGTCCGTGCTCCGCCACACGCTGCCGAAGCTGGCGGTGATGGTCACGGTCTCGGTGTCCGACACCACCAGCGGAGAAGACTCCAGCGCGGCGCGGAGCTGCTCGCAGAGGCGGTCGAGCACCGCGGGGCCGGGGACATGGGTGATGATGACGATCTCCTCGCCGCCGTAGCGGAAGGCCTCGCCCAGCTCGCCCAGGTTCTCGTTGAACACGCGGGCAACCTGCTGGAGCACGTTGTCGCCGACGTGGTGGCCCCAGGTATCGTTGAAGCGCTTGAAGTGGTCGATGTCGGCCAGGCACAGCCCGTAGGCGGTGCTCTCGGCGTGGCGCGCTGAGACCGCAGAGATGAACGAGCGGCGGTTTCGGAGGCCGGTCAGCTCGTCGTACGACGCCTGCCGCTGGAGGCGGATGTTGAGCGCCTCCAGCTGTCGGTTCTTCTCTTCGATCTGCTCCTGGTAGCACTCGCGCTCGGCGAGCCGGGCAGCCCGGCGGGCCTGCTCCAGGGCGTCGGTGTGGTAACGGGCCTTGAGCACTGCGACCGCGCCGAGCGCCGCGAGCACCCGCATCAGGCGGGCGGCCTGGAGCATCCGGCGCCGGCTGGCGGTCTTGCTGTCGACGTAGATCGCCCCGATGGCCTCGTCGCCGCGGACCAGCGGCACACACAGGACCGCGCGCAGGTCGAGGTTGACGATGCTGTCCCGCTGGGCGAGATCGTCTCGGTCTGCGAGGTCGACCGCGAGGACCTCGCTGCACTCCTCGATGGCCTGCTCGACGACGGACATCGACAGGTTGTGCTGGCCGCTGTCGTCTCCCCAGGCGCTGGCGACGGTCGGGGGCTGCCCGAGGAGCACGAAGGCCCGGTCTCCCTGCAGCAGCTCCGCCGCCGCGCGGGCAAGCTCCTGGAGCAGGGCCGGCTGCTCGCGGGGCGTGCCGATCCGCTGCGCGAGCTCGATGATGTGGTCGAGGGTGTGGTTGTCGATCCCGCTGCGCCGGTCGAGCTGGGTGCGCAGCTTCTCGGCCTGCTGGGCGAGGGGCACGACCTTCTGGCGCTGCGCCTCCTGCGAGGCGGACTCAAGGGCCTTGTGGGCCTCGCCGTGCTCTCCGCGCGCCGCGAAGGCCCGCGCGAGCCAGAGCTGGCCGCGGGCCCGCTCCAGGGGATCGTCGATCGCCTCCAGCGCGCCCCAGACGGTGCTCGGGATGTCGTAGGCGGGCTCGTGGCTCCGCGCGCAGGCGATGAGGACCTCTGCGAGGCACGCCTCGATGTTCTGGTCGGCGACCTTGGCGAGCTGCCGTGCGCGCTCGGCGCGCTGCCGTGCCAGGCTGGGCGGGTCGAGCAGCGCGGCCGTCTCGGCCTGCCGCAGCGCGATCTCCGCGCGCGGGCCCGCGAGGGCGCCGGGGTTGCAGGCAAGCACCGCGTCGGCCCGGTCGAGCAGGCCGCGGGCCTCCTCGGGCTTGTTGCGCGCGAGCGCGAGCTGCGCGAGATTGTCGGCCGCGAAGATCTCCAGCTCTGCCTCTCCGGCAGACGCGGCCGCCGTGAGGGCCTGCTGGCCGATCTGGCGGGAGCGCTCCCAGCGCCCGAGGTCGAGGTACCCGAGGCACAGGTTGACCTGCGCCCGCACGGTCTCGGTCTGGGCCCCGAGGAGCTGGAACATCGCCAGCGCGGTCTCCCAGTCCGCAGTGGCGTTCCGCCGCGCGCCGTCGCGGTAGTGGATCGCGCCGAGGTTGTTGTGCAGCCGGGCGCGGTCGACCAGCGGCAGGGCGTGGTTGTCCGCGGCCCGCTGCATGACCGCAGCAGCCTCCCGGTAGCGACCGGCGAACCAGTACAGCCGCGAGAGCGCGCCGCCGACGGCGCTGCTGCTGTCGATCACCTCGGCCGGGATCTCTTCGAGCAGCGCGACCGCAGACTGCAGGTCGCCGTCCGCGTGCACGGACTGCGCCCAGATGTAGCGGGCCTGCAGCCAGTTCTTCTGCGCTGACTCGCTGATCGGCATCGGGCCGGCACCGGCCTGCTCGGCCAGCCGGATCGCGTCGCGGTGCCGGCCGACTGAGAAGTAGCCGCTGGCCAGCGAGAGCTGCAGGATCTGGCTGGGCGCTGCGGAGGCGCTGAGGGCGGCCTCCAGGGTGCGGACCGCCGCCTCAGCGTCTCCCTTCTGGGTGCCCTGGAGCGACGCCAGCTCGATGAGCAGCGCCTCGTCGTGCGCGCACGGCTTCGACAGGAGCGTCTCTCCGAGCGCCAGCGCCTCCTCGGTGCGCCCCGCGCCGCTGAGCGCGAGCAGGCGCACCGCGAGGTGCTCCGGCTCGTCGCTGTCCGCCCAGAGCGTGTCAGCGAGCCTCGCGGCGCCCTCGGGGTCGACCGCGCTGGCGTACCGGACCACCGCGGGGGCGCGCTCTCCGAGGAGCGTGACGTCACCGCCGCCGAGCGCGTGCCGGGCGAGGGTGCTGGTCGCGGTGGCGGGATCGGACACGCGCGCCGCGAGGCTGGCCGCGTGGAACGGCGCCGCCTCCGGCTGCGCGGCGATGCGCTCGGCAAAGACCGGCTCTGCACAGCACAGCCCGCCAGGCCGCTGGGCCAGCAGGCCCGCGTCCGTGAGCTCCGCCGCGGCGCTGGCGAGCGCCGCGGCGCTGCACCCGAGCCCGGCGGCCAGTGTCGCGGTGGGCACCACGCCGCCGTCGACCGCGAGGGTGCGTGCGACGTCCTGGGCGAGCGGCGAGAGGCCGTGGAGGGCGCAGAGCTCCTGCGCGCGGAGGCGCTGGGCCGCGAGCGGATCCCAGACCCAGCCGACCGTGGCCCGCTTCAGGGCGCCGGTCGTGATCGCGTCGATGGTGTAGCGGCACGCTGCGCCCGGCCACTGCCGGGCCTCCTCGCTGAGCCCCTTGCAGAGGGCGACTGGGAGCTGGTCGATGCCGAGCAGCGCCGCAGCCATCGCCTCTCGGCGGGCCTGCGACCAGGGCCGCAGCACCAGGGCCTCGGCCCAGTCGGGCGCAGACGCTGCGCAGAACGCGATCGTCCGCCCGCGGGCGGCTGCTGCGGCGATGGGCGCCGGGTCTTCCGGGAGCGCGTCGAGCACCAGCGCGGTGCTTGTGTCGTCCGTGGCGTCCACGGTGAACGGGGTGCCGCGCGCGGCCAGCTCGGTGCGAAGGCGCGCCATCAGGCGCCGGCGTCCAGAGCCCTCGGGGCCAACGATCGCGATCACGCCGCCGTGGTGCTGCCAGTGCCCCAGCACGGCCTCGTGCGTCGGGTCAGGGAGGTACAGCCGCGCAGCGGCGGCGGCCAGGCGGGCCGGCGTCTGCTGCGGGATGGGGTAGCCGTGCGCCGCGAAGCGGTCGGCGAGCTGATCGGCGCTCGGCCGCCGCGCGGGCCGGGGCGAGAGGACCTCAGAGAGCAGCTCCCGGAGCCACATCGGGCCGACCTTGGCCGACGGCGTGGTCACCAGGCGCGCCTGCAGGCTGTGGGGATCCCACGGCAGGCTGCCGTGCAAGATCTCCCAGAGCACCAGGCCAGCCATGTACACGTCGCCCTCGGACGACGGCGTGCAGCCGTCGAGGACCTCGGGGGCGAGGTACGCGAACGTGCCCCCGCTGTGGGTCATCGCGAGGCCAAAGTCGACGAGCTGGACCATCAGCGCGCCGTCCTTGCGGTCCACGATGAGGTTCTCGGGCTTGATGTCTGCGTGAACGACTCCGGCGCGGCGCAGGGTGGCCAGTGCATCAAAGAGCTGCACGCCGATCTGGGCGACGTCGTCTTCGCTCAGGGCGTCTGCTTCGAGCCAGGTCCGCAGGCCGTGGCCCGGCGCGCGCTCCATGACCAGGTGGGGGACCGGCTGGCTGCCTGCATCGAGAAGCGCCACAATTGCCGGGTGAGACAGCCGCGCGAGCGTGCGCAGCTCGTCACCGGGCTGCGAGGTGAGAACCTTCAGCACCCCGTCCTGCCCGTCGGATCGTTTTGCGATCCAGGTTGTTCCCTGACCACCACGCCCGAGCAGCGTGCAAAGCTCCCAATCACCGATTTGTGTGCCTGGAGCCATGGGCGTCGTCTGTTGCATCGTTCCCGCCAAGAGCCTGATGAGCGACCGCTCAGCGGATGGATCGGATCCAGGAGCGCAGGCGTTGACCTGCTTCAACGGTCCAGGACACCGGAACCTTGATCAATTGCGGTGCCGCGTGGGATCTCTGGCTCAAAATAGTGTTCAAGATCCGAGCGCACGGCGCAGCAGCGCGTGGAGGCGCTGGCCCGCTGGCCCCAACGGCCGATCCCGGCGGGACGCGAGCGCGACCGGGAAGCGGCGCCGTGATCCCGCGGCGAACGGCAGCTCCACGAGCACGCCCGACGCCAGCTCTCCCCCGACGGAGCCGATCGGCATCCAGCCCACGCCGAGCCCCCGGAGCAGCCCTTCCTTCTTCGCAGCGAAGTCGCCCACATAGAAGACGCGGGCGCCGGGGATCAGGTTGGTGTCCTGCGCCCAGGTCGACTCGTCCGAGTCGTGGACCGACAGCTCCAGGTGCCGCTGCAGGCCGCCGAGGTCGATGGCCGTTTCCTGGGACAGCGGGTGCGAGGGGGCGGCGATCAGGACAAACTCGATCGCCGACAGCTCGGTGACCGACAGCAGGCCGCTGTCTGGCATCGACAGGGTGACCATGAGGTCTGCGCCGAGCGCATCGAAGCGGCGGGACACGCCGCCGAGGTACTCGGTGCGGAGCTGGACGTGGGTGGGGATCTCCTCCTCGCCCAGCGCCGTCAGCGCCTCTAAGATCGGGCCGGTCGGCAGGGCGCCGTCGACGACCACCTGAAGCCGCGCCTCCCAGCCCTCGGCGAACCGGGCGGCGAGGCTCTGGATCCGGCGCGCGCGCGCGAGCAGGAAGCGCCCCTCGTCGAGCACCGCCGTGCCGGCCGGGGTCAGCCGCGCCCGGTGGCCGCTGCGGTCGAACAGCTCGACCCCGAGGGCCGACTCAAGCTGCCGGATGTTGTAGCTGATCGCCGACTGGACCTTGTTGAGCGAGCGGGCCGCGGCGGCGAACGAGCCCGTGTCCGCGATGGCCTCCAGGGCCTCGACACCCTCCAGGGTCAGCTTCATCGAATATCCTGATAGAGTGGTTCAGAACTTTATTCTATCATCTGATAGAGGCTGGCCCTACCTTCCCCTCACACACAACGAGGGGCTCATGTACTTCTCCCAGGGCCGCGTTACCCGGCAGGCACACGTCGACATCCCCGAGGGGACCGTCGAGGAAGAGTACGCTCGGAAGGGCTTCTTCGGCCGCACCGCGCACCTGTACCGCTCCCGGCCGCCGGTCGGCTGGGTCGACATCGACGGCCCGCTCCGGCCACACGCCCTCAAGACCGAGGCCCTGCCCGGCCTCGGCGGCGACTGGATCGAAAACCGCGTCATCTTCCTCCACAACGAAGACTGCGCGATCGGCTTCGCCACGCTGCGCGAGGAGATGCCCTACTACTTCCGCAACGCCGACGGGGACGAGGTCCTCTTCGTCCACGCGGGCGCCGGCCGCCTGGAGACCGACTTCGGCAACCTCGACTACCGCCGCGGAGACTACCTCGTCATCCCGCGCGGCACGGTCTACCGCCTCGCCCCGGCCGAGGAGAGCCGCTTCCTCGTGGTGCTCTCGGCCGAAGAGGTCACCATCCCCGACCGCGGCATCGCCGGCCAGCACGCCCTGTTCGACCCGGCCGTCCTCGACGTGCCGCAGCTCGGCGCGGTGCCCCGCCCCGAGGACCGCTGGCAGCTCAAGGTCCAGCGCCTCGGCCAGATCACGACGATCACGTACCCACACAACCCGATCACCACGGTCGGCTGGCGGGGAGACCTGACCGTCTGGCGCCTGAACGTCGACGACATCCGCCCCATGATGTCGGAGCGGTACCACCTGCCGCCGACGGCGCACATCACCTGGCTGATGCCGAAGGTGGTCATCTGCACCTTCCTGCCCCGTGGCCTGGAGACGGGCGACCCCGGCGCGCTAAAGGTGCCGTTCTACCACTCGAACATCGACTTTGATGAGGTGCTCTTCTACCACGACGGAGACTTCTTCTCGCGGGAAGGCGTCGACGCCGGGATGGTCACCTTCCACCCGCAGGGCATCCACCACGGCCCCCAGCCCGGCGCGGTCAAGGCCGCCGAGGGCAAGCAGCGGACCAACGAGAAGGCCGTGATGGTCGACACCCGCCGCCCCCTGCACCTCACCGAGGCCGGCAAGGCCGCCTCGATCGAATCGTACTGGACGTCCTGGATGGAGAAGAGCAACCAATGATGACCCCTGAGAACCCCTGCGGCCTCCTTGGAATCGAATTCGTCGAGTTCACCTCGCCGGACCCGGCGTGGCTGGACGCGCTGTGGATCGCATTCGGCTTCTCGCGGGTCGCACAGCACCCCACCCGCGACATCGACCTCTACACGCAGAACGACATCCGCATCCTGGTCAACCGCCAGCAGGACTCGTTCGCCCTGGACTTCCAGGGCAAGCACGGCGCCTCGGCGTGCTCGATGGGCTGGCGCTTCGCGGACCCGCAGGCGGCCTTCGAGGCAGCCGTCGCGCGCGGCGGCCGCCCCTACGACGGCGCCCTCGGCGCACCGACCGTCGACGCGCCCGCGATCTACGGCATCGGCGACTCGCTGATCTACTTTATCGGCCCGGACCAGGCCCGCGGGCGGCTCTTTGAGCAGTCCTTCCGCCCCCACCCCCAGGCCCGGCTGGTCGCTGACAAGGGCTTCCTGATCATCGACCATCTCACCAACAACGTGCGAAAAGGCACCATGGAGACCTGGGCGCGGTTCTACCGCGAGGTCTTTGGCTTCTCAGAGGTCCGATACTTCGACATCCGCGGCGCCAAGACCGGCCTCACCAGCTACGCCCTGCGCTCGCCCGATGGCAGCTTCTGCATCCCGATCAACGAGGGCGACGAGTCCAAGTCCCAGATCGAGGAGTACCTCCGCGAGTACCACGGCCCCGGCATCCAGCACATCGCCTTCCTCAGCGAGGACCTGCTCGCCAGCCTCGACCGGATGGACGACAACATCGTCGAGACCCTCGACATCGATGACGAATACTATGCCGAGGTCTTCGACCGCGTGCCCAACGTCTCCGAAGACCACCGCCGCATCCGCGACCACCAGGTCCTCGTCGACGGCGACGAGGAGGGATACCTGCTCCAGATCTTTACCCGGAACCTGATCGGCCCCATCTTCATCGAGCTGATCCAGCGCAAGAACCACCTCAGCTTCGGCGAGGGCAACTTCGGCGCGCTGTTCCGCAGCATCGAGCGCGACCAGGAGCGCCGCGGCGTCCTGTAGCCCTGCTAGTAGACGGCTGGGGCGCTCCAGGACCAGAGGTCCCACAGCAGCACCTCGATCGTGGAGAGCACCTCCACAGGGCGCTCCGGGGCCTCAAGGGTGAGGTATTTGGCGTCTGCGCCGACCATGTACACCTCTACCAGGGCTCCCGTCTCGTTGGCAGACTGGAGCGCGTGGGCGAAGTCATCCGCCTCAGAGCCCACCCGCCACAGCGTGCCGTCTGTGGCGCGGACCTCGGCCTGTGCGACGCCGCTCGTAGTGTAGGTGATCCGCTCCACCTGACCGGTGAAGCTCTGGTCGTACTGGATGTAGCAGCTCGCTCCCGAGACCTTGCAGACGCCAGCGTGGGCAGGGGCTGCCGCAAAAGCAGCGGCGAGAAAGGCGGCAGTGAGGGCAGCGCGCGTCATGGGACGTCTCCGTGATGGTTGCCCACAGAGGCACAGCCCATCCGATCCCCGCTTGAGGTCTCTGCGTGGCGCGGTCCCGCGCACGACGATCACATCCACGCAGCGTTTTCGTACCAAACGGAAACAGGCGGTGGCCGGTTTGACGGATTGGTGGCGACGCGGCGGTGTGCACCGGACGGGCTGCTCGCCGGGCGATGAACTCCAGAAGGCATCGCAGGCGCCGCAGCCACCGTGGCCCGTGCCGCTCCTGCGCCGGGCGGCATGGATCTGTCAGGTACCTGACAACCTGCGCGGTGGCCCTAAGGATTGTGGGGTGTGCTTCCCGATCTCCGGAGCAGGTGTTTCGCACCTCGCTCAATCACGGAGCATCCATGACGCGCATCCGGACGGGACTGATCAGCGGCACGGCCTTGCTGG
>Ga0316202_10002197_pt1 | contig 13200 bp, 20 predicted proteins | sample 3monrhotite_MG_FD_204934 | JGI IMG/M metagenome (GOLD analysis project Ga0316202, IMG submission 204934) | Microbial mat bacterial communities from mineral coupon in-situ incubated in ocean water Damariscotta River, Maine, United States -... | ecosystem: Environmental > Aquatic > Marine >... | reverse complement strand
TCGCCGCTCACAGCGACGCTGCTACCTTTCGTGATATACTGCGCGACTGCCTCTCCCGGTTTTCCCCAGTATGCCACCTCAAAAAACAGGGCTTCCTTTGTGCGACGGTCATTGACGGCCACGGTAAAGCCGCAAACCTTCTGGCCCCCCTGCGTCGTCCGCAGTTCGGCGTTCTTCGTGCAGTTGCCGTAGATGCTGATATTTTTCATAGTCCGAGTTCCGTCTCTCTAGTTGTCCACATAAATTCCAGCCGCGCTGCGAACTCTTCATCGACTGTTTTAAGTTCTGCGATAAGCGCGTTCGCCTTGTCAGCCATTCCGCTCAGTTGCTCCGCCGTTGCCCGCTCGATAAAGCGCGACAACTTCTGCGCTCGCTCCATGACGTCAGGCTGTTTCACCTGTTCCGGCTGCGCACGTCCTGTTGCCCGGTTGGCATCGTCATCCTCCAGAAATACGCCAGAAACCGCGCACATTCCATAGCGGCGAGCGTAAGAGATCGCGCTACCGAGCGACTGCATGTCACCCTGCTTGAAGGCAAGATAGACCCGACTGGTGAACATATCTGGAGCAGCAGCTTGGTGGATGAAGCGCGTCTCTATGTACTGCCCGTACTCATCAGCGCCTCCGGTCTGCACGATGGCGAACCCGTTAGCGTGAAACGGTGGATATACTGCTGATTGTACTGCGCTTAGATCAGCATAGTTGCTTTTGAAAAAGGGGTTCTTCGCGCTCTTGAGCGCAGCCCCCATTTCGCTCTGGGCCTTGATGAAGGCCTTAATTGCTTCCGTCATTTGATCCTCATGGAGATAGTGTCGGCTCCGATGTCGAGCGTAGCGCCCGGCACATCTTCCCCGGCTTCGAGTTGTTTTTTGATTGCTGTTTTATCCGCAGTGCGGACGGTCTTGGTCAGTTGTGTGGGTATCTCCTCCTCGTTGGTTATAGTGACGCTGGCGCGTCCCTTGCGCTTGCTGATGGTTGCCAGCGGGTGCGGTATCTTATCCTGCCCAGTGGCTTCCATAACAGCCATGATTGCATCATTCACTGCCCGCCGCTTCATCTGCAAGCGTGACGCCCGGTCAGCAAAAACCTTGGCCATTTCCTTAGCGGCGGCAGCATGGTGATCAGCTTCGACCGCCTCACAGATCAGGTGTTTGACGACATCCATCACATCTGTCTCGCCGTCGAGCGTGTCCCAATATAGCGTTTCGTCGTCGCTGTAATCGCGCAGCATCTCAGCCACCTGTTCAATGGTTGCCAGATCAAGCCTCATTGTGTTTCTCCAAGCTACGCTTAATGCCTCGTGAAATTACGCCGAAAGCGTTCGCCGGGAATGTGGATCGCAGGAACTGATCATATTCAATGTCGCCAGCATCCAACCGCGCAGCTAAATCTGCGTTGTGCTCGTGCATTGCAAGCAGGATTTGACTTTGAATTTCATATGGTGCGGGTTGTTTCATGTTTTTTCCTCCGGTTGTGTTGCCACAGATACAGCGCCCTGTTACTGACTGCAACAGGCAAAGCAAAGGAGACACTGAAAAATGTCAGATCGAATTGTAATTATGAGCCCGGATGAACTGCGCGAAAAGCTGACGGACCGTCGAACGTCAGTGGTCGCGGAGCGAAGCGGATTGACGTATATGACAATCCATCGTCTAAAAAACGGGCAGCAGACATCGCTCAAGACGTTGCAAAAATTGACTGAATATTTTGAGCAGCATCGGTAATATTTTATGGTAAAAGGGGCGGGGGCATTCGCACAATGACCCCCACCCGATGGCCGGAGCGGCTGGGCGTCCGCTTACCGGCAGAGCGCATGGAGAGGATGCGCTGCCCGCATAGTAGCAGAGCGGTCAGCATATCCACAACAGAAAGGAATGTTATGAGCCACAAAGCTACGGCGTGGGCATGGACCGTTCGGGGCTTAAAGCCTGCGACTAAAATTGTGCTGTTGCATTTAGCAGACAGGCACAACCCTGACCTTGGCTGCTTCCCCAGCATCAAGCGTCTGGCGGCGGACTGCGAGATGTCAGTGCGGTCAGTGCAGAACCATCTGCAAGGGTTGGAGGACGCGGGACACGTCAGTCGTAAGCATAGGTTCCGCGATGATGGCTCGGCCACATCAAGCGAATATATTTTGCAGGGGGTGGTGCAGAATTTGCAGGAGGGTGGTGCAAAATCTGCGGGAGGGGTGGTGCAGAATTTGCCTACCATTAACCCTGTAAGTATTAACTCTGTAAGTTTAACCAATACGTTTGATGCAGCATGGTCGGCATATCCCCGGAAAATCGGCAAGGCGGCTGCGCGCAAGGCTTGGGGAAAGGCGGTGGCAAAGGTTGCCCCGAATGTTCTCAGCGCCAAGCTGGCGGAATACGTTGACAGTCTTGTAGGGGCAGACCCAAGGTATATCCCGCATCTAAGCACATGGCTCAGCGGCGAGCGATGGGAAGATACAATAGAAAAGCGCCAGCAATCGGGTTTCCGGTCGATGGTGGCAGAACTCGCAATGGGAGGTGAGTGATGGTCGATGACAGGGCAAAGCACAGAGCGTGGATTGCAGTGAAGGCGCAGGCGCTGATGAGCCGGTATTTTCAAATGCCGCAGGATGAGTTGGTAGAGCGGGAGATACTTAAAGGCTGGATGGATACGCTAGAGCCGTTTAGCCGTGAAGAGATTGAGACAGCGTGCTGCAGGTATCTTATCAAATACCCTTCTAAGCGCCCGCATGAGGGGCTGCTGCATAATATGATAGTACAGCGCCGCCGCGATCTACAACCGGCTTCAGCGGCTGTGTTGGAGCCTCCAAGGCGACGCGAAGCGGTACAAGATCGGCGCAAGGCTGCGGCTGAGATTATGGCTAAATTCAAGGGCCGATAAATAGAATAGTCAGAGTTGGGCGCCCCCAGCGCTCGATTGGTGCGGAGATGTGGTTACGCCCCAGTCAAATGTCTCACGGACATACAAACTCTGATTTAGGCCGAAAGGCTGACCCCGGCGCTGGACACCAAGCAACGTAAGGCGTCGGGGAACTTAAAAGGGAATAGATAATGGTTGATCGAACAAAACGGGCTGAGACGATAGCTGAAGCGCACGAACTGATCCATGGTGATCGGCAGCGTGACTACGGCGTTCCATCCATAAATTTTGACAGGATAGCGACACGCTGGAGCCAAACGCTCGGGCATAAAATCACGGCATATCAGGTTGCAATTATGATGGCAGATTTGAAGATGGCGCGCGTCACCAATGGCCGCTATCATCACGACAGCATTGTGGACGCCATTGGATATCTGGCGTTGGCATCAGAACTCAAGCTAGACGTTGATGAATAAAGTTGGCAGGCCATCCAACTGATAACCATGCAGCCATCCAAGCGATTGCAAAAAAGCTAGAGGAGGTTGAGACGTGATCGGGGATCAAGCACTGCCAGAACGCAAGCTGTGGACTGCTGTTCTAGAATTTGCCGTCAGAGACGCTCTGAGGCCGATGCCAGAAGATGATCCGGGTTCTTACGCTAACGGCATGAATTGGCAAAAGGACCGGGCCTATATTCGGACATCTGAGTTTTCATTAGTATGTTCCATGGCAGGACTAGAGGACACCTACGTCCGTAGGCAAGTAATGGCAAAAATGACTGAGGATTAAAGCAAGATGGGTAAAGCAGCAGAATTTCCCGCATATAAAAAGGCTAAGATGGTATATATGAAGAATGCGACAAGCGTTATCAGGAGTTAGCTAGTGTCTCGAAACCCTCATAAGCCAACCAAAGACAGCCGACAGCTTGTGCAGCTTCACGCTACCGTAGGAACGCGACAGGACACCATCGCAAGCATTCTGGAGATCGACCCCAAAACCCTCCGCAAGTATTACAAGGCGGAACTGGAGCAGGCGAACGCCAAGGCCAACGCAACTATCGGCGGGGCGCTGTTCAATAAGGCAAAGGATGGCGACACCGCTGCCATGATATTCTGGATGAAGACGCAAGCGAAATGGTCAGAGCGCCACGAGGTAGACCACTCATCAAGCGACGGAACGATGGTGCCAGATACAATCATCATCCGCGCAGCAGAAGATATTCATATTGACGAAGCAGATGACGAAGAGCGCCTCCATTGACCTGCCGCCGAGCCTTGTCCCGGTCTACGCGCCGCTGAGAGGCTCCGCACAGTACCGGGCGACGTATGGCGGGCGAGGCTCCGGCAAGTCACAATCAGCAGCACTGATGGCGGCGGTGTGGGGCTTCGCAGAACCTCTGCGCATCCTCTGCACCCGCGAACTGCAAGTCAGCATCAAGGACAGCTTCCACCGCGAGGTGAAGGACGCCATAGAACGAACACCGTGGCTGGCGGCTCACTACGACGTCGGCGTTGATTATCTTCGCGGGCGCAATGGCACTGAGTTCATATTTCGCGGGCTTCGTCATAATAGCAGCAGCATCAAGTCACTCGCGGGCATCGACCTGACCATCGTGGAAGAGGCTGAGGACGTGCCGGAAGATAGCTGGCTGGCGCTAGAGGCTACGGTGTTTCGGAAGCCCAAATCGGAACTGTGGGCGCTCTGGAACCCGCGCAGCGATGCTTCCCCGGTAGACAAACGCTTCCGACAGACGCCGCCAACCGGAGCGATTATTAGAGAGATAAACTGGTCTGGGAATCCGTTCTTCCCGCCAAACCTGAACCTGTTACGGCAGAGAGAGCAGCAGCGCCTAGACCCAGCAACCTATGCCCACATCTGGGAGGGGGCATATCTTCAGAACAGCGATGCGCAGGTATTCGCCAACAAGTTTGAGGTTAGAGAGTTTGAGCCGCAACCACAGTGGGACGGGCCATATTACGGGCTAGACTTCGGCTTTGCCCAAGACCCGACCGCAGTTATAGAGTGTTATCTGTACAACGATTGCGTATATATACGCAGAGAGGCTGGCCGCGTCGGCTTAGAGATTGATGACACGCCAGCATTCCTGAGAGAGCGGATGCCGTTGATCGAGCAACACACTGTTAGGGCAGACAGTGCTAGGCCAGAGTCCATAAGCTATCTGCAACGTCACGGCATCTCCAGCATCAAGCCAGTAAAGAAATGGGGCGGCAGTGTAGAAGACGGCGTTGCCTTTATAAAATCGCGCGACCGTGTTATCTTACACCCTGACTGTGCGGAAACTGCGCGAGAGTTCCGCCTTTACTCGTATAAGCAAGACCGCCTGAGCGGGGATATAATGCCGAAGATAGTCGATGCAAACAACCACTACATCGACGCTCTGCGATATGCTCTCCAGCCGATGATTGGCGGGACGTCTCAACAAGTCTTCGGAGTTCTCTGATGGTCTGGCCTTTCAGCAAAAAAGAAACGGAAGTAAAGCAGCACCCAGCGGGGCAGTCTTTTCTGGTTAATGAAACTGTAAGCTGGCAGGGAGCGAACGACCGACGCGCCTACATCCGCGAAGGCTATCAGCTAAACGTCGTCGTGTATCGCGCCATCCGAGAGATCGTCGAGGCGTCTAAGTCCATCAGCTTTGATCTGTGCCAAGGCGACGAGGTGCTGACAGAGCATCCGGCTCTGACGCTCATGGCTCGCCCTAACCCGTGGCAAGCCTATGAAAGCTGGCTATCGGAAATGATGGTCAACCGAATGCTATTCGGGGAAACCTTCTGCGTGGGAACCCCAGAAGGCCAGCCTGCTGAACTATGGCCACTCAATCCGATTGACATGGTGGTCAAGCCGGGGGCGCATGGACTGCCGAAGGCGTACTGCCACAAGAAGGGTAAGTCGGAACAGTATTTCGCAGTAGACCAAGTGACGGGCGAAAGTCAGGTTTTCTACATCAAGTCGTATAACCCTGATAACTACTGGCGGGGACAATCGCCCCTGATGGCGGCTGCGCTCTCGGCAGATACGCATAACGCTGGCAGCAAGTGGAACTACAGCCTGCTGAAGAACAGCGCCCGACCGAGCGGCCTTGTTCGGTTCAAGGGTGGCTATCCCGGCGGTGAGTCCATCCAGAGAATGCGCGAGTATTTCAAGAACGCTCTTAGCGGTGAGCGTAACAGCGGCGAAATCCCGATGCTGGCTGACGATGCTGAGTTCGTCGAGATGAGCAAGACGCCGATGGATATGGACTTCATCAACACGATGAAAGAGACGTCTAAATATGTCTCTTCTGCGTTTGGCGTTCCGCTGCCGCTGATCGACAACGACGCCAGCACATTCAACAATCTGGAGCAGGCAAAAGAGCGCCTGTATACTGATACCGTTATCCCGCTGATGGACGAGTTTTTCGGAGGGCTGAATAACTGGTTGCTGCCCCGCTTCGGGGAAGACCTTCACTTCAAGCTGGACCTAGACAGCGTTTCTGCGCTGGAAGGTATCCGGCAGAAGCTGTTTGACCGTGCAGTGTTGGCGTTTGAAAAAGGCGTTCTGACCCGCGAAGAGAGCCGCGTGATGATGGGCTTTCCATCCGAAGGTGATGGAGAATACACGCCACTTCTGGCCCCTGTGATGGAGCAGAAGAGCGCGGAGCAAAAGCAATCATTCAAGCCGCCTGCTGACGTGGTGAGCAACTACCGCAAGGGACTTGAGATGCACGAGGAAGGCTTGACCGGGGACGGTATTGAGCCAGCCACAATCCGCACGGCCACTCGCATCGTGAACGGCGGCAGCGTGTCTGACGAATGGGTCAGGAAGGCAAACAGATGGTGGGGAAGAAATGAGCGCTTTCTTTCTGAGGAAAGAGATAGCGCAGCCTACGCTTCCGCGATGCTATGGGGTGGCGCGGCTGGTCGCGATTGGTATCGCACCCGGTACAACGAACTGGAGCGTGAGAGCAAAGACGAAGACATCAGCGACGCGGTTCGTGAGGGCCTCAAAAATAAAGTTGATGAACACAACGAAGATGTTGGCGACGTTCCCTCTAAGCGTACAAACCTCCGCACGTTAATCTCAGTTTTCCGTCGTGGGGTCGGTGCCTACAATACAAACCCCGGCAGCGTAAGGCCAAACGTCAACAGTGCTGACCAATGGGCATATGCGCGGGTAAATAGCTACCTCTACGCTCTGCGCAATGGCAAGTTCCGCAGTGGCAAGCATGACACGGACCTTTTGCCGGAAGGCCACCCGATGACGACGCGAAAGAGCGCCGGGGCTGAACTTCTCCGCAAGATCGCATATGGCTACTGACCTAGAGGAAATGGAAGAGGCGGCGACGCCTATCGTTTCCAAGACGCTCACAAGCCTAATGCGGGACATGCTCGCTCAGTATGAATCGGACGACATGGTGAGCCTGCCGACCGATGCGAGCGAGCGCGTGGGCAAGATGCTCAATGACGTTTACGAAATCGCAATGCGTGAGACTGGTCAAAACTTAGTTGACGACCTAAAGGACTGCTTCCCTCAGTTAGAAACCAAGCAGGACGAAGAGAGCCTGTTTGAGAAGCTGGTCGCGGAATATCTGGAACGATTTGGCGCAGCGAAGATATTCCAAATCACTGAGACGACCCGCAAGCAAATTATGGGCGTGATTAACGAAGGACAGAAAGAAGGATTGGGAAGTCAGCAAATTGCTGACCTAGTGCGAGCAGCCATCCCTAGCTTCAGCCGATCTCGTTCGATGCTCATTGCGAGAACTGAGACGCATGGCTCCTCACAATTCGCATCATTACGCACAGCGCAGCAATCAACCCGCCCGCTCGTCAAAACATGGAACAGCGTTGAGGATGCGCGAACTAGAAGTATCCTGATGGACGACACGCATGACCATCGCGTCACAGATGGGCAGAGAGTCGCGCTTGAGCAATCGTTCATGGTGCCGACAATCTTTGGCACGAAAGAGCCTTTGTTATATCCCGGCGACCCAAATGGCACTGCTGGCAACGTCATCAATTGCCGTTGCTCTATGACCTATCGTCGAGCGGATAGAGACAGCGCAATAAGTGTGCCAACGGCGTCAGCAACTAGACGTTCTGGGCCGTTCGAATATGAATCCTTTGTTGCTCCGACGAGCGTCGCGGCAATGAATAAATTTATTACAGATAAAGGTCTTGCAGATTCCGCTGATCTAAAAGGCCTAAACGTAAAAGCCACTGCTCCACAACTTAAAGCGATCCTTGAGGTAAAGGAAAGGTTTGGGTTGAAGCCGATCGCCGGAATCGGGCCAATAAGCAGATACCTGCCGGGGGAAAGAACTGGGAAAAATGTCGAAGCGTCTGTGTATACTAATATCACGAACAGAGACACCGGAAATCGCGGCATTCTAAACCTACCGACTAAGTTCGGGAAAGACTCTGACCAAATAGATTTGGCTAGGGTAGCGCGGAATAGCGTCTCTCTTTATCAAGACAAACAAGAAGATAGCTGGCGGAATATATCCGCCACAATAGAGCCAGAAGAGTCACTTTCTGAAAGATACAACCAGATGAGAAATACAAGCCGCAGCGAGTATTTGTTTACGGTTGGCAATACAGAAGAGCCAGAGCGCCGCCGAAATAGCACAATTTTTCACGAATATGGTCATGTCATTCATCTTACTGAGCGAGATTCCGACCTGTCGCGGGAAATTAATAAGTTCCTAAAAACTAGAGAGCCAAGAAAAAACCATTGGGACATATTGGTGTCAAAGTACAGCAGCCAAGACGATGACGAATATATCGCGGAAACCTTTGCGCTCTACATGATGGATGAGAGCGAGCATTACCGAATCCACCCAGAACTCCTAAAGCTATACAAGAGATATGATCGTGCAAATAACAATTGATGAAGCTATGGACATGTTGAGAGCAGCCAAGTCCGGCGAAGCCTTGAGCACGGTTGATGAGATACGGAGTCTATATAGAGAAGATGATGCGGACGAGGTTTTGGGATGGCTGGAGGAAAATGCAATCCTCAAGGATGCAAAAGCCGAAGGCGAAATCTTTATCTCTCTTTGAGGAGATAACCCGTAAATACGGGTCACTTTGCAGAAATGCCCATTGATGCTATAGTTCTGGGCATCTTTGCAAAGGTGCAGAATGCCAGAACCCAACCCAACGGAAAGTCGTACTGAATGGCTAGAGCGCTGCATGGGCGATGCAGAAGCCGTTGCAGACTTTCCAAATAACGACCAACGCTTTGCGGTTTGCGTGAGCAAGTGGGACGAGAGGTCAGACGACATGGAAGTAGAGCAGAAGTCGCTAAACGTCAGCGTCAAGATGGTTGGCGAGGAAGGCCAGATTGAAGGCTACGGCGCTGTCTTTGGCAACGTAGACATCTACGGCGACATCATCGAACCGGGCGCGTTCATGGAAACGCTGGGGATGCGCAAGCCAAAGATGCTCTATCAGCACCGCATGGAAGACCCCATTGGTGTCTGGGATGAATACAAGGAAGACAGCCGGGGCCTGTATATGAAGGGCCGGATTGTCACTAAATCGACCAAGGGGCGTGACGCCTACGAACTGGTCAAAGCCGGGGCCATTGACGGTCTTTCAATCGGCTACATCACAAGAGACTATGCGATGGAGGGCAACAACCGCCGCCTTAAATCCGTAGACCTCATCGAGACGTCATTGGTTACTATGCCCGCCAACAGCGAGGCGATGGTGACTTCGGTTAAAAACGCCGACGTGCGCGACGTAGAGCGCGCTTTCCGGCATCTAGGTTTCACCCGGTCAGAGGCCAAGGCCATGGCTTCGGCAGCGTGGAAGCGGCGCGATGATGTTCTGCGCGAGGCAGACGTTATCGTCCCAGAGGATAATCAGCGCGAGGTTGATGAACTCAAAGCCCTACTATCTGAAACCCTGCAAAATTTTGGAGGACAAAATGTCTGAATTTGCAGAAATCAAAGGGCTGGTTGAGCAGATCAACCAACCCCTCACCGACCTTCGTAAAGAGGTTGATGAACTGAAGAGCAACTCAAAAGATGTCGTGACGCAGGAAAAGCATGACCGCATGTCGGCTGAGATCGTCGCTAAAATGGACGAGATGCAGCAGAAGCAGGCTAAACTTGAGGCAGCTATGCAGCGTCCCGGCGCAGCAGAAGAAGCCAAAGGTTTCGGCGCTGACCATGAGGCTAAGCACCGCGATGCGCTTCGTGAATATATGGCTTACGGCAACCTGCCTGCTGGCTTCAAAGCTGGCTCGGAAGGCGTCGAAATCAAAGCCATGTCGACGGACGTCAACCCGGATGGCGGCTATCTGGTTCGCCCAGAACTGTCTGACACCATTGTTTCTCGTATCTTTGAAACCTCGCCTCTGCGTCAGGTTGCAAACGTCGAGCAGACTGGTGCCAAGTCAATCGACATCCTGATTGATGACAACGAAGCAGCGGCCCGTTGGGTTGGTGAAGGCGCTTCTGGCGGCGAAACCGACACGCCGGAACTCGGCCAGAAAGTCATTGCGGCTCACAAGATCGAAGCTGACCCGCGCATGACGACTGAGATGATTGAGGATGCATACCTCGACGTCGAAGCATGGCTGTCCGGCAAGGTAGCCGACAAGTTCGCACGGACGCAGAACAGTGCCTTTGTGAACGGTGATGGCGTGAACAAGCCGCGTGGCTTCCTGACATATGCCGCACAGGCTGTGTCTGGGACATACGAACGCGGTGCGATCAATCAGGTCAACATGGGTGCAGCCGCCGCGCTGGATGCCGATGGCTTGATTGATGTGCAGAACGCCATCCCAGAAGGCTATCAGGCTGGCGCAGCTTGGGGCATGAAGCGGACTACGTTCGGCGCTGCATTGCAGCTTAAAGGCTCCGACACGTACTTCTTCGGCCCGGTGCTTCTGCGTGACGGTCAGGCAACGCTTCAGCTTCTCGGCAAGCCGGTCATCTTCATGGATGACATGCCAGCCGTTGCAGCTAACGCTCTGTCAATCGTCTATGCGGACTGGTCGTCGTGCTACACTATCGTTGACCGTGTTGGCTTGCAGGTTCTTCGTGACCCGTATTCCAACAAAGGCTTTGTGACGTACTACACGACACAGCGCGTTGGCGGTGATGTAACCAACTTCGATGGCATCGCCATCGGCAAAGTCGCAGCGTAAGGAGACTTAAACAATGGCTGTTTTTGACACCCGCAACGACGCCGAATATGGGATGGGCCTCTCGGCCACCCTGTCCGGCACCACCAAAGCCGAAGGCGATTGGATCGACATGCAGGGCTGGCAGAGCGTAACGTTCTCTGTTGGCACTGGTACTGTCACCGACGCTGGCACGGCATCTGGCTTCTCGTTCCAAGTTGAGGAAGGCGATGACACCACGGACGCAGGCGCGACCGCAGTGGCTGACGCTGACCTTGTTGGCACCGAAGCTGCGTTGACCGTGACCTCGGACGATGACGATGACAAGATGATTGGCTCCATTGGCTACATCGGCAGCAAGCGCTATGTGCGCATGACTGCTGTTGGCACCACCGGCACCAACGCCGCTGTCAACGTCCATGCCACGAAGCGGATGGGTTCGAACATGGGTTCGGCATCCATCGACAGCGGAACGGCTGCTACCTAACTAGGGCGGGGCGGCTTCGGTCGCCCCATCCTTTCACTAATCGGGGAATACCATGTCGCAAATTAATTGGGACGAGATTCCCGCAGCGTCCGAAGACGGCAAGCGAGGTGCAGACCTCATCATTCGCACCGATGCAGGAGAAGAGCGCCGCACAGTCTATGACGGCGGCTGGCTCTATTACCACGACGATACGCACACAGTATCCAACAAGCAGGCAATCAGCGCAGATACTGAGACGCTTCTCAGCATTGATGGCGCGGCGGCTGACAGCGACACGAGTTTTAGACGAGGCGTTCCGCTTGACGTATGGTCAAGCAACACACTCCAGCCGCAGGCAACCGGCGAGGTCTACACGGTCAGCATTGACTTCAAGGTAGACAAGGCGACCTCAACACAGACGTTCGTTCACATTGCAGGCAAGATCGGCTCTGGCTACTCAACGTCAATCACTGATGAACGCAAGCCGCTGACCAAAGGTTCCGGCATTCAGGACTTCATCGTGTTCAATAAGGTGCTGTTCGTGACGAACGCATTCGGGGCTGATGGGCTGCGCTTCTTTCTTACTTTCGATGAAGATGTTAATGTCTGGGACAAGGCGATCTTCATACAGCGGACACACAGCCCATGACTGAGATTAAAATGCTACGCACCCTTCCGGTCGCTCCGAACGGCATCAGGGTTGAGGTATGGCATGAAGGCTCGTCATATGAAGTGGACGATAATCTTCTGGGCATTTTGATTGACGCAGGTGCCTGTGAGATTGTGACCAAGGCAATGCCCGCCGCACCAGAGAACAAATCGCGTAAGCGCGGAAGGCCAAGGAAGGTTTAAAGCAATGACTGACGATATTGATGAGGATGTTCCGCCTGAAGCCAAGCCGGAAGCAGTGAACGCGGGGCCGGGTGATCTATCATATTCCAGCTATGAAGATTATCTCGCCAACACAGACAGCCCCGTGAGCCGCAGCAAGTGGCGACGCGAACAGGCGATGGCAAGGAGGGCTGAAGGATGAGATTCAACCGCAAGTCTGCCTATGTAACTGTCAGCACAGATAGCCCAGCTATCAGCACAGCCGACATGAAGACCTTCCTGCGTGTCGATGGCAGCGCAGACGATGCGGTGATTTCGGCTTATGTTTCGACCGCTACAGAGGCTTGCAAGCAATATCTACGTCTCGCACTTCTTACCGAGACTTTCGTGATGAAGGCCGATGGCTTCCAATATGCTGGCGCTGATGACCGAATGCTTGCGCTTGGCCCCGGCGTCCATACTGGCAGTCGGCCATATATTCTTGGCGGCGGTGAAACCTTTGACGTAGCTTATCCGCCGCTCCAGTCGGTCACCAGCGTGGAGACGTTTGACCGCTCCAACAATGTCAGCACGTTCTCAAGTGACAAGTACCAAGTGGACCTGCAAAGCGGGCGCATATATCTGAACGAAGGCGAGACGTGGCCTAGTGACCTGCGAGCGCAGGACGCAGTGAAGATTACTTACGTTGCAGGGTACGGCAGCGGCTCTATCCCTGACCCGATCCTGCAAGCAATTCGTGGCTATGTAGAGCAGCTATATGACGGCTGCGAAGGCATGACCGCAGAGATTAAGCGTCTTCTCAGCTTCTATCGTCGGGGGGATGAACTCGCGTGGTAGCCTGCTGCTCAAAATACAATGCCCGCCAACTTCGCACTGAGGTTTCGTTCCAAAGGGAAACCGACACCGTAGACAGCATGG
>Ga0316202_10002196_pt1 | contig 13201 bp, 7 predicted proteins | sample 3monrhotite_MG_FD_204934 | JGI IMG/M metagenome (GOLD analysis project Ga0316202, IMG submission 204934) | Microbial mat bacterial communities from mineral coupon in-situ incubated in ocean water Damariscotta River, Maine, United States -... | ecosystem: Environmental > Aquatic > Marine >... | reverse complement strand
CCGACGGGCCGCCCCCTCCTTCGCCACGGCCGGCGGCAGTCCCGGGTCCTCGTCCTTGGGGGGCTTGGGCGAGTGGAACGCGCCGATCTCGCCGTCCTTGGGCCCCTCGGCGGGCGTCTGCGATTCCGCACCGCGCTCGGCGGTATCCACGCTGCCCTCCGGGGTGTCGTCCCGGGACAGCGCCAGGAACGCGACGGGCACGGCCACGACGAGCGCGAACACGACCCACAGGGCCTTGGTCGCGCCGCTGAGGGTCGCCGTGCGTCCGACGGATTCCGTCCGAGGGGTCGGGGCCGCAGGTACCGCGGCCGCCGGTGCGCGCTCCGGCAGCACGGTCGTCGGCGAAGGCGCCACACGCGGCGCCGGGCGCACCCCGGACGCCGGGCGCGGCGCGGGCGCCGCCGCGCCGTCGGCGAACATGGCCTCGACCAAGGCGGTGCAGGAGGCGAAGCGCTCCTCCGGGTCCTTCGCGAGCCCCCGCATGATCGCGTTCGCGGCCGTCCGCGGAATCGCCGGGGTGGTCTCGGCGAGATGCGCCGGAAGCTTGCTCTGTTTCTGGATGAGCACGTCGACCGCCGTCTCGCCTTCGAACGTCGGCCGCCCGGAGAGCGCCTCGTAGAGCGCGGCGGCGTACGAGTACTGATCGGACTGTCCGGTGAGGGCACTGATGCGCGGCTGCTCCGGCGCCATGTACGCGGGCGAGCCGGGCGTGGCGCCGGTGACGGTCAGCCCCGTGTCCGCACCGCCCACCGCCTTGGCGATGCCGAAGTCGGAGAGGAAGGCATGCCCGTACTCGTCGAAGAGCACGTTGTCGGGCTTGATGTCGCGGTGGACGATGCCGCGCACATGGATGAAGTCGAGCGCCTTCGCGATGTCGCGTACCCACGGCTCCACGTCGGCGAAGGGCATCGGCCCCTTGGCCTTGCGCATGCGATCGCCCAGGCTGCCCCCCTGCAGGAACTGCATGACGAGGAAGGGCAGGCCCTCGTGCTCGCCCCGGGCCAGGATCCGCACGATGTGCGGATGCTGCAGCGTGACGAGGTCACGCGTCTCGCGATCGAAGCGCTCCCGGAAGCCCGCCTCGGCGAGAAACGCGGTGTGGGGCACCTTCACGACGACCGGGATCTCGAGTTGCTCGTCCTGGGCCAGGTAGACGTTGGCCATGCCGCCGCCGCCGATCATGCGCTCCACGCGGTAGCGCCCCAGCAGGGTCTCCCCGGCGAGGGTGACGGACCAGCGGTCGGAGGTTTCGCTCATCGGGGGCCAGGGTACTCCAGGGACCCTGGTACCCCTTGGACCCGGTTGCCGGATCGGGGCTAGCCCTCGGGATCCCCCGTGTCGCAAGGCGGCCGCAAGGACTGGGGCGCGGCCGCCGCCCCGGGCGGGGCCAGGCCGGCATGAGCCCACTCCCGCGCGTCGGCCCGATCGATGCGCGGCCACAGACGCCGCAGGACGAGCATCAACAGGCCGCCGGCCGCGAAGCCCCCGAGGTGGGCCATGTGGGCCACGGAGTCGGCCCCTCCGCCGCGCAGCTGCAGCACGGTCGGGATGACGTCCTGCAGGACGAACCAGAAGAGCACCACGATCCGCGCGTTCACGTGCAGCACGGTGATGAAGAAGTAGAGCCACAGCAGCAGGCGCACGCGGTGCCGGCCGCAGGCCACGAAGTACATGCCGAGCACGCCGCTCACCGCGCCCGACGCCCCGATCACGGGCTGGTCCGCCCCGAGACCGTGGACGAGCGTCGCGACGGCGCCCACGAGAAGGTACGCCGCCAGGTACGCCCAGGGCCCGAGCCGCACCTCGATGTTGTCGCCGAACATCCAGAGGAAGAGCATGTTCCCGAGCAGGTGCAGGAAGCCCGCGTGGAGGAACATGCTCGTCAGGAGCGTCAAGGCAGACGGGTCCCGGGGCGCATAGGCCCAGCGCGCCAGCAAGGACTCGACCTCGCCCCTGGGCTGGAAGAGCAGGACCGCAAACACCAGCACGTTCACGCCGATCAGCGCATGGTTCATCCACGCGGTGGTTTGCGGATCGTTGGGTTCATCGCCGATGGGCAGCAGCATCCGCCGCGAGCCTACCTGCTTGCCGGTTCGGCGCGAGCATCCTCGGCGCCGCGGCGATCGCCTTCCGGCGCGTGGATCAGGCGGGCATGTCCCGGTCGACGAACCAGATCTGCGGCTCGCTGGTGACGCCGGCCGCCTGCATACCCGCCGCAAGCTCGGGCGCGCCGGCAAAGGCCTGGGCGGACTCGAGCGTGTCGAAGTCGTGCCAGGCGGTGACCTCGTTGCGGTCGGTCGTGCCGCGAAACACCGCGGCGGCCCGGACGCCGTACTGTGCCCGCACGGCATCGAAGCTGTCGTAGTGGGGCTTCCACGCGCCGAAGTCGGCGACGGAGTGGCGAACGAACATGCGAACCATGGTGGGCGTCCTCTCGATGTCGGGGAACCGCGAGCGTACAACGCCCCGCTCCGCCGGATCAACCGGCCCCCATGACCGGGCCGCGCGCCGAGGGCCTGGGCGAGACCGCTGGGGCCACGCCACGAGTCTGGGCCTCCCCGGCCGAATTCCGGGGAGCTGCGATGCCGGCACCTGATTCCGTACATGCCTCCCGAGCGGCGCGCGGGTGTGCGTCCGGGAGTACGACATGTTCGGCAAGATCATCATGGGCCTGGTGGGGTTCGTCGCGTTCGTCTGGGCCGTAGCCGCCCCCTCGGAGGACAGCGCCATGTCGCCGGAGGAGGCCATCCAGCGCGCCATCCCGGAGCTGCAGGTCGAAATCGACCCGGGCACGCCCATCCCCGCGCCCATGGATGCTCGCTCGTTCGCCTCGAAGTTCAAGGAGTGCAAGCTCCTCTCCAGGGAGGAAGGCCAGGTCATCGTGTCGCGGCGGTTCATCCGCCGGGGCCCCGACTCCTACCGACCGCTGACCCTTCCGCAGGACGTCGAGGCCGCCGTGATCGATCTGGGCAGGGCCTGGGAGCACGCAGCCCAGGCGTTCCCTCGCAACCGCACCCTGTACCAACTCCTCACGGACGACGAGCCCGGCGTGCGTGCCGCCCTGAACCGCATCGAAGAAGCCTACGCCGGCGTCCGCCGCGCCGCAGCAGGCCACGGCGTCCCCATGCCGGAGCCGTGGGGCTACATCGACGAGGCCAAGCTCGAGCTCGCCGAGACCCGCGGTACGCGAAGGGCCGGACGGTAGCAGTTCCTCGCAGGCCCTGCCTTGGCTCTCGCTGTCCTCGGGTGCGCACCCCCGAGGTCGCATGCCCCCTCCAGGGGGAAGATCAGCCGACCCACACGCTGAGAGCCACCGGCTCCCCCGCGAGCGTATCGCTCACCGTGTGCGCGCCCTCGGGGCCCGGGCCGTAGCGGAACTCGGTGGCGAGTACCTGCTCCCGGATGTAGCCCTCGTGGGTCTGGATGGCCGCGAGGCAACCCGCGGGCAGGGTGACGGCGACGCCGATGCGGTCGGTGACCTTGAAGTCCGCGTCCTTGCGGGCGCTCTGGATCTTGCGCACGAGGTCGCGGGCATAGCCCTCCGCCTCGAGCTCGGGCGTGACGTCCACGTCGAGCACCACGACCATGTCGTTCGTGCGCAGGGCCTGGCTGGCCTCGCCCTCCTTGGGCTTGAGGTTCAGCTCGAACTCCTCGGGCGCCAGCGTGTAGCCGGCCACGGCCACGCTGCCGTCGTCCTGCAGGGTCCAGTCCCCGGAGCGCACGGCCGCGAGCACGTCCTTCATGGCCTTGCCCAGCTTCGGTCCCAGCGCTCGGCGGTCGGGGCTCAGCACGAACTGGCCGTGGGCCTCGAGGTCCTCGCTCAGCTGCACGGCCTTCACGTTGACCTCGCTCTGCACGAGATGCGCCAGGGCCTCGAGACCGGCGGCCGAAGCGCCCGCCAGGGTCACTCCGGCGAGGGGCAGGCGCGTCCGCAGGCCGTGCTCCTCGCGCAGGGCGAGTGCCGTCGAGCAGACGTCGCGTACGCGATCCATGTCGGCCACGAGCGCCGGATCGGCCGGGAGCTGATCGAACGCCGGCCAATCGGCCAGATGCACGCTCTCCTCGCCGGTGAGGCCCGCATGGACCTCCTCGCTGATGAGCGGCAGCAGCGGCGCCACGACCTTGCAGATCGTCACGAGCACGCTGTAGAGCGTGTCGTAGGCATCCTGCTTGATGCTCGCGTCGGCGCTCCAGAAGCGCTCGCGCGAACGACGGATGTACCAGTTGGTCAGCGCATCCAGGTACGTCACGACGAGCTGGCAGGCGCCGGCGATGTCGTAGGCGTCCATCGCGGTCGTGACCTGCTCCACGAGGGCGCGGGTCTTGGCCAGGATGTAGCGGTCGAGCAGGTGCTTGCTGTCCGTGCGGAAGCTCGCCTGCACCCCATCCACGTTCGCGTAGAGCGTGAAGAAGTAGTACGCGTTCCAGATCGGGTTGATGACGAGGCGCACGACATCGCCGATGCCGGAGCCCTCCTTGTCGATCTTGAGGTCGCCCCCACGCAGGATGGGCGAGGACATCAGGAACCAGCGCAAGGCGTCGGCCCCGATGGTCTCGAAGACCTCCTCGGGATCGGGGTAGTTGCGCAGGCGCTTGCTGAGCTTCTGGCCGTTCTCGTCGAGCACGACGCCATGGCAGCTGCAGTTCAAGAACGGCGGCTTGTCGAACAGCGCCGTGCCGAGAACCATCAACGTGTAGAACCAGCCGCGCGTCTGGGCGATGTACTCGACGATGTAGTCGGCCGGCAGGTGGTGGTCGAACCACTCCTGGTTCTCGAAGGGGTAGTGGACCTGGGCGAACGGCATCGAGCCGGACTCGAACCAGCAATCCAGCACGTCCGTCACGCGGCGCATGGTGCTCTGCCCCGTCGGGTCGTCGGGGTTCGGCCGCGTCAGCTCGTCGATGAACGGCCGATGCAGGTCGGTCACCTCGACGCCGAAGTCGGCCTCGAGTTCGGCGATCGAGCCATAGACGTCGATGCGCGGGTACGTGGGATCGTCGCTCTGCCAGATCGGGATCGGCGTGCCCCAGAAGCGATTGCGGCTGATGGACCAGTCGCGCGCGCCCTCGAGCCACTTGCCGAACTGGCCGTCGCGCACATGCTCCGGGATCCAGTTGATCTCCTGGTTGAGCTCGACCATGCGGTCGCGGAAGTCCGTGACGCGCACGTACCAGGAGCTCAGCGCCCGGTAGATGAGGGGCTCATCGGTACGCCAGCAGTGCGGGTAGTTGTGGACGTAGCTCTCGTGCTTGACGAGGACGCCCAACTCCTTGAGGCGCTTGATGATCGGCTTGTTGGCCTCGAGGACGTTGATCCCCTGCCAGTCGGCCACCTCGCTCGTGAAGCGGCCGCTGTCATCGACAGGCACGACGATGTCGATGCCATGCGCCTCGCAGATGAGCTGATCGTCCTCACCGAAGCCGGGCGCCATGTGCACGACGCCGGTGCCGTCCTCGGTGTCGACGAACTCGGCGGGCAGCACACGGAAGGCGTTCGGGTGGTTGGCGAAGAAGGGGAAGAGCGGCTCGTAGCCGCGGCCGACGAGCTCGCGGCCCTTGAGCGTCCCGACCTGGGTCGCGCCCTCGAGTTCCTTCTCGAACTTGGCCACCGTGGCCGCGCCGAGGACATAGCGCACGCCCTCGAGCTCGAGCACGGCGTAATCGATGTCAGGCCCCACCGCGACGGCGAGGTTGGACGGCAGCGTCCACGGCGTGGTCGTCCAGATGAGGATCTTGTGCGGCACGCCGCCGTCCCCGTCGACCGGCGCGAGGGTGAGCATCACCGTCACGGCCGGGTCCTGGCGCGGACGCGTACTGTTGTCCATGCGCGTCTCGAAGTTGCTGAGCGGCGTCTCGGCGGCCCAGCTGTACGGCATGACGCGATGGCCTTCGTAGATCAGCCCCTTGTCGTAGAGCTGCTTGAAGGCCCACATGACGCTCTCCATGTAGGAGACGTCCATGGTCTTGTAGTCGTTCTCGAAGTCGACCCAGCGGGCCATGCGCGTGACGTAGCGCTCCCACTCCCCGGCGTACTTCAGCACCGACGTACGGCAGTGATCGTTGAACTTGTCGATCCCGTACGTCTCGATCGCCTGGCGACCGGAGATCTCCAGCTCGCGCTCGCTCTCCAGCTCAGCGGGCAGGCCGTGGCAGTCCCAGCCGAAGCGACGCTCGACGCGCTTGCCGCGCATCGTGAAGTAGCGCGGTACGACGTCCTTGGCGTAGCCCGTGAGGATGTGCCCGTAGTGCGGCAGGCCGTTCGCGAAGGGCGGCCCGTCGTAGAAGATGTACTCGTTGCTGCCGTTCTCGCCGGCCGGTCGCTGATCGATCGACTTCTGGAACGTGCCCTCGGCCGCCCAGCGGGCAAGGATCCCCCGCTCGATCGCCGGGAAGCTCGGCCGGGGATCGACGTCGGGATAGTGCTTGGTGGGGCTCTGGGGCGCATGCATGCGGAGGAAGATACCTCCAGCAGCTCGCGCCCAGGACCTTCCAACGGACCAGCCCTCACGGCGGGCGCATCCAGGCCGGCCGCGGCGGCGGCCCCGAACGGCTAGGGCACGAGCAGCCGGAGGTCCTCCGCGCCGCCGCGGACCTCCGCCGAGAGGACGCGGCCGTCGGGCAGCTCGACACGCAGGGCGAACGTGCCCCCCAGCAGCCCCCCGATGCGAAACGCCCCACCGGGCCCCGCATGCACGACCCGGCGCTCACCGGGCGAAGTCACGATGACCCGCGCGCCCTGCGCGGCGTGGCCGCGCTCATCGACGACGTGACCGGCCAGGGCCCGGCCCTCCCGCAGCGCAAGCGCGAGGCGCTGCGTGCCGCCTGCGATTCCCGCGTAGGCGGCGACGCGCGGATCCGAGGGATCGCGCGCATGGTGGGCGGTCACCAGGTACGGGCCCGCGCCGAGCCCGACGAGCTCGAAGTACCCGTCGCTGCGAACGACGCTGCTCGCCCGCACGCGCCCGGGGCCCTGGCTGTCACGGGCCTCCACCAGGAAGCCCGGCGGCACGGCACCCAGGCCGGCACGCACCCGGCCCGAGATGCGCGTGGCCGGGTCGAGGTGCACGAGCGCGTCACGGGTCCCGGCGGGGACACCGAGCTGCGGGAAGCCCACGCGTCCGGGCGCCCACACGATGTAGCGCCCCGGCGGCAAGGCGGCGAAGTGGAAGCGCCCCCCGGCGTCGGTCTGCGTGGACCACGGGCCGAAGCCGGGGGGCGGCAGGACGCGCGGCTCGGGGGGGCTGGCGTCCCCCATCCCCTGCAGGAGCCGCTCGAGGTCGCCGCCCAGATCGAGGAGCGCCGCGTCGCCCCCGACATGCGCCGCACGCACGAGCGCGGGTGCTCGGGCAGAGAGTGCAAACACGCGGACCCCGGCGTGATGCCGGCCATAGCCCGAACTGCCCTCGCCCAGCGGCGTCGAGGCGCGGGGCAAGGGGTCGCCGGAGACCACCCACCCGGACAGGGCGGGGAGGCGCTGCAGGACGACGAACAGCGGTGAGCCGCCGGGCTGGACGCGCGCCACACGCCGCATGGCGACCGGCCCATCGCTCGTGGTGCCGTCGGGGCCCGGCAGGGTCCCCTGGGCCCAGACCTCCACGTCGTACGTCTCATCCGTCGGGCGCACGTCGGTCTCGAAGGCGCCGCCGGAGGCCTTGAGGTCGGCCGCACTCCAATGCCCTGACCACACGACGACGTCGCGCCCCCCCACGCGTCGGCGCAGATGCACCTGCACGTGGACTCCCTCCGCCTCGGCCGTCGCGGCGAGGTCGATGGTGCCGCGGATCCGGGCATGCTCGGGGAGCGGCAGGCGAACATCGTGGTCGCCCACCTCAACCGTCATGCCGAGGTCGTCCGGCGCGTTCTCGAGCGAGGCGCCCGGCGGCAGGGGAATCAGGCGCACGCGGCCGGGCGGCAGTCCCTCGAGCTCGAAGCGCCCGTCCTCCTCGGTGCCGGTCATGTCGTAGTCCCACGCACCGGGCGGTGTGGTGTCGGAGACGAGCGTCGGATCCTCGGCGCGGCCGTTGGCGAGAATCGCGTAGCGGACGACCACGTTGGCCGTGTCCATGCCCGCCGGCAGGTCGACGCGCCCCCGGATGCCGTGCGCACGCTTGAGATGCACGACGTACACGTCGGCGTCCGGCACGATGCCGTGCACGTAGCCGGGCGCGATCGGTAGCGGCTCGTACTCCTCATCGACGCAGCCGTGGATGATCAGGCCAAATGGCGGCGGACTGTTGAAGTGGACGACGCCCGGCGCCGTGCCTTCCGGCTCGACCCAGCCCTCGATGCTGGACCACATCGATCCATTCGAGCACTCGGTGTAGCTCCACCGCCGTACGTCCACGCCATCCGGACCGATGACCCGGATGCGCGCCGTCCACGCCGCATCGCCGCGGGGCCGCGCGCGCATACGCACGCGCACGTCGCGCCGGCCCGAGTGGATGCCCTCGACGACAACACGCTCGACCCAGTCGACCTCGCTGTCGGACTGCGGACGTCCCTTGCGCCAGTCGCGCGTACGCGGCACCGCCCGGGAGGCGATGACACGGAACAGCCGCTTGGCGGGAAGTTCCTCGAAGAGGAACGTGCCATCTTCTTCGGTCTCGAAGGCGTAGTCGTCCCAGTCCGCGGTCGGCGGCTCGCCGTCATCGAAGGCGAGCCGGACCCACACGCCGGCCACCGGCGCCCCGCTCTCGTCCAGGACACGACCGGCGATGATCTCGGGCGTGCTGTCGGCGATCTCCTCGTCGAGGGTCAGCGCCTCGAACCAGTGTTCCTCGGCCTGGGGCTCCGCCTCCCCGCGACCGCGGGGCGTATCGGGCACGCGCGGTGCCTCACCACGGGTGATCAGCGCCGGCGGCGCCTCGAGCGGGACGCCCTGGACGGGGCCTACGCTGCCCCTCGGCGGCCGCGTCGCGTACCAGACGAGCCCCCCCACGAGCAGTGCGAGCGCCCCCACGATCCAGAAACGACGCGCGCGTGATCCGGCAGCCCCCATGCCCCTAGCAAACGACGGGATCCCGGGGCGCGACGCGTGAAATCCGCAAGCCGATCGACAGCAGGTGCGCCACGACGCGGCCGGGGGCGGCGCGGTAGAGTCCCCTGCATGAAGATGACCTGCGCGTGCCTGCTCGCACTGCTCTGGATGCTCCCCCCGCCCGCGGCGGCGCTCGACGAGGCGCGCGGGAAGGCTGGCGTCGACGCAGCACGCGAGCACCACGGCGTCACGGGACGCGGGGTGATCGTGGCCGTCTTCGACCGCGGGCTCGACCACACCCACCCCGCCTTCCGGACGGAGGCCGGGGATACCCGCGTCCTCGCCATGCTCGACCTCACCAACGACGACGGCGCCAAGGCCGAGGGCAACCCGCACGGCTTCGGCACCATCACCCGCAAGGCGCAGATCGACCTCTCCCTGAAGGCGGGCGCCGCGCTCGGCACCGAGGACAAGGAAGGCCGCGGCACGGCCAGCTGCGGATTGGCCGCCGGCAACGGGCGCGGCAGCAAGGACCTGCGCTACCGCGGCGTCGCGCCCCACGCCAAGCTGCTCTTCGTGAAGCTCAAGCTGGACCCCGACGCCTGGCAGCGCACGCGGCTGCGCCAGGTGCGCCCGATTGAGGACGGCGAGACGAAGAAGGACGTCTGGTTCGACCTCCGCCGGCTGCGCGCCGGCATCCAGTTCTGCGTGGCGGAGGCCAAGACCGTCGGCCTGCCGCTCGTGATCCTCATGAACTACGGCCAGGTCGGGGGCCCCACCGACGGCTCGAGCAAGCTATGCCGCGAGATCGACGCGCTCGTCGGCCCGGACACGAAGGGCGTCGCCTTCGTGACCGGCTCCAGCGACAAGGGCGACCGCAAGAACCGCGCGGCGGGCCGCTTGACGCAGGGAGCGTCCGTGACCCTGCAGGTCCAGAAGGAAGCCGAGGGCGAGGTCATCGTCGACCTCTGGTATCCGGGCACGGACCGCTTCGACGTCTCGCTGCGCACGCCCGCGGGCAGCGCCGGTCCGTACAAGGCGCCCAAGACGGGCAAGTCCGAGCAGGGCAAGGACTTCCAGTACTACCACCTGGCTTCGTCGCGCAACCAGATCCTCACGCTCGGAGGCAAGCGCCAGATCCGCGTCGACCTCGTGGGCGGTCCGGGTCGCTACGACATCACGCTGCGCGGGGCCACCGTGCGCGACGGCCGCTTCAGCGCCACCATCGGACCGAACCCCGAGAACCCGATGGACGAGCCCTTCAACAAGTTCCTGAACCACGTCGCCCCGGGCTCGCTGTGGGACGGCGCCTCGGCGAAGCACGCCGTCGTCGTCGGCTGCGCGATCCTGCGCAACGAGTGGCGCAACATCCAGAAGCGCGGACTCGGCCAGATGGGCGAGGGCAAGCCCGGCGCGTTGTGGCTCGGCAGCGGCACCGGCCCCACGGCCGACGGCCGCCCCGGCGTCACGCTCTGCGTCGAAGCCGACCGCGTCGCCACGACCTATGCGCGCGGCTCGGACTGGGCCGGCGTGCGCAAGCACGTCATGGCCGACGACGGGGGCTTGTACGGCATGTCCAGCGGCACGACCGCATCCGCCGCCATGGTGGCCGGGGTCGTGGCGCTGATGTTCGAGCTCGATCCGACCCTGAGTGGCGCCGAGGCCCGGGCGATCCTCCAGCGCAGCGCGCGTGCGGACGACCACACCGGCGCCGTGCCGAACCCGCGCTGGGGTCACGGCAAGCTCGACGCCCGCGCCGCGCTTGCGGCCGTCGCAGCCCGCAAGAAGGGCCGCTGAGCCCCGGGCTCGCGTAGGGTTTCGGCATGACCACGAGCGGTACGCGCCTGTTGCGCTTGGACCCGCGCGACGATGCGCAGGCAGGCGCCGCTGCGCTCGCCGCCGCCCTCGATGACGCGGAGGCGCGCCGGGGCGACATGGTCGCCGACACCTCCTTCCTGCGGATCGAGCAGCCCCTCGGTACGGGCGCACCCGTCCACTGGCTGCGGGCGTTCGCCGGCATCCCGCGCATGTACTGGTCCGATCGCGAGGATGCCTTCGAGCTGGCGGGCATCGGCACCGCCGCCGCATCCGAGGGCAAGGACCTCGCGGGCCTGGACGACCTGCGCGAGCGCGTCCTGACGGGCGAGGCTGGGGGGCGCTTCCGCCTGGTCGGCACCGTCCGCTTCGATCTCGATCGCGAACCCGACCCCGAGTGGGTCTCCTTCAACCGGGCCCGCTTCGTCCTGCCCCTCGTCGAGATGCGACGCGAAGGCGATGACATCACGCTCGCCGTGAACATGCGGGTGGCCGAGGGCATGCAGTCGGGCTGGTACGACGTGCAGCGCCGCACCGCACGCAAGGCCCTGCTGCAAGGGGCCATGCCCCTGCGCATGCCGGACACCGTCACGCCCCACGGCGAGGATGACGACCCCGCACGCTGGGGCGAGCGCATCGGCGCGCTGCTCGAGCGCATCGAAGACGGCAGCCTCTCGAAGGCGGTGCTCGCGCGGCGCATGTCCAAGGTCATGGAACTCGATCCGATCGACGTGCTCGAGATGTTGCGCGCCGAGCAGCCGCGGGCCTACCACCTGCTGGTGCAGCCCGCCGTCGGCGAGGCCTTCGTGGCGGCGTCTCCCGAGCGGCTCTACCGCCGCCAGGGCTCACGCCTGGAGACCGAGGCCCTGGCCGGCACGCGCGCGCGCACGCTGGAGCCGGTGGCCGATGCAGCGCTCGCCGACGAGCTCACCGGCTGCGCCAAGGACCGCGCGGAGCACGCCCTCGTGCGGGATCACGTCGTCGAGGCCCTGGCCCCCCTCGCCGACGAGGTGGACGCCGCCGACACCCCCGCCGTGCGCACGCTGGCGAGCCTGCTGCACCTGCACACGCCCGTCGTGGCGAGCCTGCGCGCCGAGGTCGGCGACGCCCAGCTGCTGCGCGCCCTGCATCCCACCCCGGCCGTGTGCGGGGTCCCGACCGAACGGGCCCGAGCGTTCCTGCGCGAGGTCGAGCCGTTCGACCGTGGCCTCTACGCGGGGCCCATCGGCTGCTTCGGCCAGGACGAATCCGAGGTGGCCGTGGCCCTGCGCTGTGCCACGCTGCGCGGACATTGGGTACAACTCTTCGCCGGGGCTGGCATCGTCGATGGCAGCGACGCCGACACGGAGTGGCAGGAGACCGCAGACAAGATGAAGGTGCTCGCCGATGCGCTCGAGGCCGTCGATGCTCGCTGACGCGCCCAACATCCAGAGTCTGTGGGGCGATCTGATCGTCGAGGAACTGGTTCGCAACGGCGTGGATCACTTCGTCGTCTGCCCCGGCTCGCGCTCGACGCCGCTGGTGCAGGCCGTGGCGCGGCACCCCGAAGCCCGGGCCACGATCTGGAACGACGAGCGGGGTGGCGCCTTCCACGCCCTGGGCATCGGCCGGGTCGCAGGCCCCGCGGCCATCGTGACGACGTCGGGGACGGCCGTAGCCAATCTCCTGCCTGCCGTCGTGGAGGCGTCGCTCGATGGCGTCCCGCTGATCCTGCTCACCGCCGACCGACCGCACGAGTTGCGCGAGGTCGGCGCGAACCAGAGCGTGCGACAGACGCGCATGTTCGCCGATCACACGCGCTGGGCATTCGACCTGCCCGTGCCGGACGACCGCACCCCGGCCCGCTCGGTACTCACCACCGTCGACCACGCCGTGTTCATGGCGGAGCGCTCGACGCATCCCGGGCCCGTCCAGCTGAACTGCCCGTTCCGGGAGCCGCTCGCGCCGAGCGCCGCGCCGTGGGACGCCGGCTGCCTCGAGGGACTCGACGGGTGGCTCGCGAACGAGGCGCCCTTCACCTGGACCGAAGAGACGATCGCGCCGTGCCCGCTTGGCGACGAGTGGCTTGGCGAGTTCGCCGCCGAGCTCTCCAAGGTCACGGACGGCTTGATCGTGGTGGGCGATGTCGGCTACGGCAGCGGCATCGACGCCCTGGCGCACGCGACGGGATGGCCCGTGTGGACCGACGCGCGCACGCACTATGCCGAGGGCATGGAGCCGCCGCACCGGATGGACCACGTCGATCGACTGCTCGGGCGGGGCTTCGAGCCCACGCTCGTCCTGCAGCTGGGATCGCGCCCGCTGTCCAAGCGCCTCCAGACCTGGCTCGACGCCGGCGGCGCCGAGCACTACATCGTCGTGGACCCCACGCCCGAGCGCATCGACCCGGGGCACCGGGTCACCCACCGC
>Ga0316202_10002194_pt1 | contig 13224 bp, 10 predicted proteins | sample 3monrhotite_MG_FD_204934 | JGI IMG/M metagenome (GOLD analysis project Ga0316202, IMG submission 204934) | Microbial mat bacterial communities from mineral coupon in-situ incubated in ocean water Damariscotta River, Maine, United States -... | ecosystem: Environmental > Aquatic > Marine >... | reverse complement strand
GGGTGACTCGGCCGGCGGCTCGGCCAAGCAGGGCCGCGACCGCCGCCGGCAGGCCATCCTGCCGCTGCGCGGCAAGGTGCTCAACGCCGAGCAGGCGACCCTCAAGAAGGTCCTCGGCAACAAGGAGCTGTCGAACATCGTCAGCGCCCTGGGCTGCGGCATCGGCGCTGACCTGGACATCTCTCGGCTGCGGTACCACAAGATCATCCTGCTGATGGACGCGGACCAGGACGGCAACCACATCGCCACGCTGCTGATGACCTTCTTCTACCGGTACATGAAGCCGCTGATCGACGAAGGGTACCTCTACCTGGCCCAGCCGCCGCTGTATCGCATCGACATCGGCAAGAAGACCTGGTGGGCGACCGACGACCGCGACCGCAACCGCATCCTCCAGCGCCACGGCAGCCGCGGCAAGGCCGAGATCGCCCGCTTCAAGGGCCTCGGCGAGATGATGCCCAAGACGCTGTACCAGACGACCCTCGACCCCCGGAAGCGCCGCCTGCTCCAGGTGACCATCCCCGAGGGCAACATCCTCGACACCGAGACGACGATCGCCGGCCTCATGGGCAAAGATGCCTCCAACCGGTACCGCGCGATCATCGACTGGATGGACCTCGTCGAAGACGTCGACGTCTGAAGCTCAGCGCCGCGGCTGGCAGCCTCCACACAAGAAGGTCGCCCGCCCCGCCTGGACAATCCGCACCACAGCGCCGCCACAGCGCCCGCACCGCTCGCCGGCGCGGGCGTACACATCAAAGGGGTTTGCCGCGCCGCGGCCCTCGTTGATGTAGGCGATCTCAGGGCCAGACTCCTCATTGAGCACGTGCTCAATGAAGGCCGGCACCGCCGCGGCGATGGCGTCCCAGTCGGCCGCACCGAGCGCCGGAACGCGGCTGCGGGGATCGAGCCGTGCCCGATAACAGGTCTCGGAAGCCGCGATGTTCCCGAGCCCCGCGACCCGCGCCTGGTTCATCAGGGCGCCCTTGATGTGGCCGCGCAGCCCCACCAGCCGCTGCTGCCACCACGCCCCGTCGCGCGGCTCCGGCCAGGGCTCCGGCCCCATCGGGATGGCCGCGAAGAAGGCGTCCAGCTCACCCGCCGGCAGCAGCGCGGCAGTCCCCAGCCGCCGGGTGTCGACGAAGGCGACCGGCGGACTGCCCTCGACCCGCAGGCGCAGCCGGGCATGCTTGCGGGGACCGCTGGACTCGACGACCGCCTTGCCGGTCATCCGGAAGTGGAGCACCAGCACCTGCGCGCCGATCGGCTGGCAGAGGTACTTCCCACGGCGACGAGCCGGACCCATGGCCTGCCCGATCGCACCCGAGAGGTCCACCCCCAGCGCCGGGTCGAGCAGCTCCGCGCCCAGCAGGCGCCGCCCGTCGCACCAGCGTCGGACGTTGCGGGTCATGATCTCGACCTCGGGCAGCTCAGGCATCAGCGGTGGCCTCTCGGTGGGAGGCATGTTTTTAACCGGATCGTGCTAAAATATCGTCGATGACCACGAACGAACCGACGATTTTTGCCCTGGGCGGCGGCGGCTGGATGATGGAGCCGGACAACCCGCTGCTCGATGATTTTGTGCTGTCGCTGGCCGGCACGGACCGGCCCCGGATCGCCCTGCTGCCGACCGCGACCGGGGACCGGGAGGGCGTCATTGCGCGGTTCTATGAGGCCTTTTCTGGCAAGGCGCGGCCGACGTACCTGCCGCTGTTCCGCCGCGACCGGCCGGTGGAGCTGCTGCTGGAGCAGGACGTGGTGTACGTCTCGGGGGGAAACACCGTCAACGCGCTGGCCATCTGGCGGGCGCACGGTGTCGACCGGATCCTGCGGCAGTGCTGGGAGCGGGGCGTGGTGCTCTCGGGGCTGTCGGCGGGCTCGCTGTGCTGGTACGAGGCCGGTGTGACCGACAGTTTTCGGGCCGCCGAGATGGACCCGCTGGACGACGGGCTGGGGTTCTTGCCGGGCAGCCACTGCCCACACTACGACGGCGAGGCGCGGCGCCGACCGCTCTACACGGAGCTGGTCCGCAGCGGGCGGCTGGCGCCGGGGGTGGCCGCGACCGACGGCGCTGGGCTCGTGTACCGGGGGACGACGCTGTCGTCGGTGGTCACCTCTCGGCCCGAGGCCGCTGCCTGGCGGGTCCACGCCGACGGGCGGCACGAGGCGCTGCCGGCGCGCTACCTGGGGGCGTCGGCCGACCAGTCCTGACCGTGGGCGAGGAGCAGCTCTCGGAGGGCGTGCGCGGCGGGCGGGAGCGTGGCGCCGCGGCGCTGGAGGATCCAGTAGCGGCGGTTGGGGAGTCCCTCCAGGGGGCGCCGGATCCCGCCGGGGGGAGGGGGGCAGAAGCCGTTGACGATGGCGAGGCCGAGGCCCATCGCCACGAAGTGTCGCATCAGCTCCCAGCCGCCGGCCTCGACGGCGACCTGCCAGCGCACGCCGGCCTCCAAGAGCGCCGCCGAGATGGCCTCGCGGTGGGGGCGCCCGCGCGGCGGGACGATGAGCGGCTCGCCGCTGAGGGCAGCCAGCGGCACCGGGGCGCGGCCAGCGGCGAGCGGGTGCCACGCGGGGACGAGCAGGGCCGGGCCGACGTCGGTGAGCGGTGTGGCCGAGATGTCCTCGGGGGGCTCGGACAGCGCCGCGACGCCGAGCTGCGCGTTTCCGAGGCGCAGGGCCTCGACGGTGGCGCGGAGGTCGGCGGTCATCAGGCGCAGCGGGGCGAGCTGCCGGGCCGTGAACGTCTGGATCGCGGGGCCGAGCAGGTACAGGAGGCTGCCCTCGCCGGCGGCGAGGGTGACGGGCGCGGGCGTCGAGCGCCCGCGGAGGGTGTCTTCGAACGCGGTGACCTGAGCGAGCAGGTCGCGGCCGAACGCGGCGACGCGTGCGCCCTCGCGGGTGAGGTGCAGGGTTCGTCCCTGTCTGAGGTACAGGGGCACGCCCAGCTCCTCAGACAGGCGCGCGACCTGCGCGTGGAGTGCGGGCTGTGAGATGTGGAGCGCGGCGGCGGCCTGGGTAAAATTCAGGTGCTCGGAGAAGCGCACGAAGGCCCGGAGTCGGTCAATGTTCATTAACTATCAGATAATCTGATAGTTAGACCGAAAGAATAAGTTTTCCTGATTCTTTGGGCGACTTACCCTTCTTGTGTACTCAGGAGGCTGCCATGAGCGAGCAGATTCGACGAAAGAGCAAGTACCTGTCGTGGCTGCTTCGGCATGGGGCCCGTGAGACCGGCCTCACCATGGACGCCGCGGGCTGGGCCCCCGTCATCGAGGTCCTGGCCACCGCCAGGATGTCCCGCGCGACCCTCGAAGCCGTCGTCCGCGACAACAACAAGAACCGACTACAGCTCGACGGCGGGAGGGTCCGCGCCAGTCAGGGGCATTCCCTCGATGGAACCCCCGTCACCCTCGATGCCCTGGAGGCATCCTGGGATGTCTGGGCTGGCCGCGGCCCCCTGTGGCACGGTACCCGCATCGAGGTCATCGAGAGCATCGCCCGAACCGGAGTGCGGGCCCAGTCGCGCACACACGTCCACCTCGCCGATGCGCTCGACAGCACCGTCGGAAAGCGCGCCAACATCGCGGTGATGCTTCAGATCGACCCCGCTGCCCTGCGGGCCGCCGGGCAAGAGGTCTACGTCAGCCCCAACGGCGTCGTGCTCGTCCGCATGGTGCCGCCTTCGTGCATCGTCGGCCTCCGGGCCATGACCCGCCGCGCGAAGCAGCAGCAGCCGGCGCTGCGCGCAGTGATGGGCCTCTCGGCGCCCGCCTAGCACCCCCGCCGGGTTGGTGTTGCACGTTGGAAGCGGATTGACCGCCGCTGGAAGGCTCGGGTATCGTGGCACAACCGGCTGACGTGGAGAGCACTGATGGCACCCCGAACAATCCTGTCCCTCCTGGGAGGGCTGCTGCTCTCCTGTAACGGTCCCGATGAAACCACGACCGTGCAAGACTTCGACTGTGACCCCACCGAGTCGGGCTGTGTCATCAACATCAATGTCACCGGCGAGACGGTGTTTCCTTTCGATGAATACTCCGTCGACAGCAGCGCCTTCCCCCGCTGCGAGGCCCTCATCAGCAAGGATCCCACCCTCTTGCTGCTGTCCGGTGCGACCGCCAACAAGTTCAAGGTCACCCTTGAAGGGGTCGGCGATGCCGCCACCACCGGACCAGACGTGTGGTACCGCGAGTTCGAGCAGATCTGCTCCGATGCAGGAGACATCGCCGGCAACCGGCGGACCGGCACCACCGGTGACATCCCGGTTGGGTGCGCCGGCACGCTCTCCTTCACCACCCAGAGCGTGCCCGACGCGACGACCATCTTCAACGTGACCATGGCGGCACAGCAGGATCCCTCGACCGAGGCGATCATCAACGAGGCACAGGCGTACCGGGTCCAGGACTGGGAGAACACGCTCGGGCTGACCCCTGACGGCTGCTGGATGATCTTCACGCCCGAGACCCCGATACACAATGACATGCTCTGGTTGGCGGCCATCTATGGCATGCACCACTTCAACGCGCCGGCCTACCTGGAGTACACCGACGACTGCGGAGAGCTGGTTCAGGTGCTCATCCACTCGCTGGTGCTAGAGGTCTCGTCGCCGGACCCTGCAGACACGCAGGCGTTCATCGACTTTATGAACGACCCGACGCTCAACACGGGCTTCTCGGTGCTCAACCTCACCATCGCCAGTGTCGGGTACGTGAGCATCGACGGGGTCCCCCACACCTACGACAGCCAGGCCGGTGTCGATGCGCCGTCGCAGTGCCCGACGAACGTGTGGAGCCTCGGCGGCAACCCGCTGGGCATCATCGACCCGGACGGCTCTGCGCAGGTCTTTCACCTCGACGAGATGGCGGCCCTCTTCGCCGATCGTGAGGTCACGCTGTCGTTTTCGAACTGAGCGTCCGCACGGCGCGGAAGCCGCTGCTCGTGCGGGCCTCGGTGCTGACGGTGCTGATGTAGGTCCACCGGGTGACGAGCTGAGACGGGCCGAGGTTCCAGTAGCCGCCGCGCTGGATCCGCCAGGGCTCGGTGTAGCGTGGGTCGCGGTCGGTGGTGTACTCGATGACGTTTCCGGTCATGCCCATCACGCCGTACACGCTGCGGTCAATCGGGAAGGCGTCGACGGGGCGGGGAGCCGGGCCGGCTGTCGTGGCTTTCGCGTTGTTGTACCAGGCCTGCTCGTCCTGATCGCCCCAGGGGAGCAGGCGTCCGTCGACACCGCAGGCGCTCTTTTCCCACTCGTCTCCGCTCGGGAGGCGCCACGGCTGGCCGGTCTGCGCGGCATACCACCGGCACCATGCCTGCGCGTCGTCCCAGCTCACGGCGAGGACCGGCAGCGTCGGCCCCCAGACGAAGCCCTGGGCATCGGGTCCGAGGTGGTAGCGGCCCTGCCTGAGCTGGTAGCCACCATCTCGCGGCGCTCGGGCCGTGGCCTCGTCTGCGCGTCCTTGTCGGAGCAGGTCGTTGAGGAACTGCACGTACAGCCTGTTGGTGACCGGGTATCGCATCACCACAAGGTCGTCGGTGTCCGCCCAGTGCTGCTCCAGGTCGGGCAGCGTCTTCTGCTGCTGCACGGTGATCTTGAGGAACGGCCCGCCGGGCACGAAGACCTCTCCGGCGGACAGGCTGCCCATCGGCAGCGTGCGGGGCTGGTCGAAGAACGTGTCGGGCGCGTCGGAGTCGACCACGAACGGCAGCCGGACGGTGTGGCAGCCCGGCGTCGTCAGCACGGCGAGGTAGCTGCCGCGCTTGAGGCGGGGCAGGTGGGGGTGGGCGACCGGGCGGAGGCGCCGCCGGTGGGGCTCGTAGCGGAACAGGGCCAGGGCGGTGTCGAGCGGCAGCCGAATCGGAGAGGGGTGCACGTCGTCGAGCAGCGCGGCGTGCTCGGCGCTGCTCGCGTAGCGGCGGAGCCGCCGTGCCACGCGGCTGGCCCGGAGCGTGTCGCGGACCCGCCGGGCGCGGACCAGCGCCTGTGCGTCGTGTGAGACGAGCCGCGCGCGTGCCTCCTCCAGCTCGGGCGCGAGGTCGCAGGCGCGCTCCAGGAGCGCGATCAGCCGGTCCTCGGTCATCTGCTGGGCCTGCCGGAGCGCCTCGCGCTCGTCGCTGATTGCCCAGATCTGCTCGCGCACGGCGAGGGTGCTGGTCTGTCTGTGCAGCCCCCGGAGCGTCTCCTGTAGCGCCTGGAGCTGTGCGTGCTGCGCCTGGTGGGTCTCTTCCAGCGCGGCGGCCTCGTGGACGAACTGCCGGGCCTGGTCGCGGCGGCCCTCGCCGTCTCGCCAGTCCTGGAGCCGGTCGGCGAGCATGCCGGCGTCGGCGGGGCGCTTCGCCGGGGCGCGCGCCATCGCGTCCAGGCAGATCTCGGCCAGCGGGCCGAGGTACAGGCCCGTCTGCGGGCGCGGCTGGAGCGGCCGGGGCCGCAGCGAGATGCGCTGCTTTCGGCTGACCTGGCGCGGGAACGGCTGCGTCCCTGAGAGGATCTCGTAGAGGAGGACGCCGAGCGCGTAGACGTCGCTGCGCGCGTCGGTCTGGTTCTTTGCGCCGGTGGCGGCGTGCTCGGGGGCCATGTACTGCGGCGTGCCGGGCTCGCGCCCGGTCATCGTGCCGCCGCTGGGGCCGGTGGGCAAGGCCGGGAGCGGCGGCAGATCGCGGGCGCGGGCGATGCCCCAGTCGAGCACCGTCACCTGACCAAACTGGTCGATCTGCACGTTGGCGGGCTTGATGTCCCTGTGGATGACGCCGATGGCGTGGGCCGACGCGACGATGCGGCAGATCGTGATGAGGGCGTCGATGAGCCGGCGGAACTGCCGGCTGCGGCGGTAGCCGTGCGGCATCTCCGCGAGCTGCTCCAGCTCCGCCCGGAGCGTGTGGCCGCGGACGAGCCGCATGGCGAACCAGGGGCGGTCGTCGGGCAGGCGTCCCTGGGCAAAGACCGGCACAATGCCCTGGTGGTGGAGCTTCGTCATGATCTGGATCTCGCGCTCCAGGCGGGCGACCGCCGCCGCGAACGGGCGGGCGATCTTGAGGGCGACGAGCTGGTCGGTGTTCTGGCACCGTGCCCGGTACACGTGCCCCATGCCGCCGCGGCCCAGGCAGTCGAGCAGCGTGTAGCGGTTGCTGTACGCCGGGCAGGGCTCTTCCTCTGCCGTCCGCTCCACCGGCGCGCTGCCTGGCGCGTCCGGCTCTCCCTCTCCCCATGTGATCGTGTCGTCCGTTGGCATCGCTGGATCTCAGAGGGTGAAGGCGCCGACGACGTCGAGGGTCGCGCCGAAGGTGTGGGCCGCGCCCCAGCCATCGGTCTCGTCGGTGCGGCCCTTGAGCACGAAGCCCTGGGCGTACAGGCTGATGCTGAGGTAGCTGGCCAGCGGCAGCGACAGCCGCGTCTCGGCGAGGCCGCGGAACCGGAGGTCGCTGCTGTCGTCGTCGGGCGTGCGCCCGAACAGCTGGAGGTCTCCGGTCGTCGTCCAGGTCGCCGCGGTGCCCAGCGCCTTGCTCGTCGCCCAGTCCAGCTTGCCGCCGAACTCGGTCGGCTTCTCCGAGAGCTGGGCCATGTCGCGGTTGGCGAAGCCGCCGAGGCGCGCCGCGGTGAGCATGCCCCAGGGCTTGCTGGACAGGCCCAGGGCCAGCGACAGGTCCGCCTGCCGGCTGTTGAGGCTGCCGTCTTCGTCGGTGGTCGGGGTCAGCTCAGAGTCGAACAGCAGCTCGGTGTAGGGCACCAGGCCCAGCGCTGGCGCCGGCTGGAGCGCCCACGCGGGCACGCTCAACGATGCGCTGATCCGGACGTCGTCGGCGGCCTCGGCCACCTCGTCGGCCTCGTCGGTCTGGAGGCGGGTGTAGGCGGTGCGCAGGCGGAGGTCGCTGGAGACGCTCGCGGCGCTGTGCTCGATCGAGACGTCGCTGACGGAGCCGAGGGTGAAGCTGGAGGGGCTCGTCGCCAGGGTCTCGGGCACCGCCGAGAACGCGTCGTCGCCGGTGCCCTGGAAGTCAGAGAGCTGCGCGCTGAGCTGCCGCACCCGCAGGGTCCACATCGGCGGGGTGCGGCCGGGCGCGGCGGCGAGCCAGCCAGCGATGGCCTCTGGGCCGCCGCCGCTGTCTCGGATCGACTGGAGGTGGTCGAGGGCGGTGCCCCGGAGCGGGGCCGGCTGGCCGTCGGCGCCGCGCAGCGGCACGCTGGCGGGCGGGTCAAAGGGGCGCACCGGCTTCGCGCTGTCGAGCAGCGCGCCGATGGGGTGGCCGGCGGTGGTGTGGCTGGTCGACACGACCCGGTAGAACCGGGCCGTGTCGATGCTGCGCCCCTGCGGCTTCTTCGACGCGGCGGTCGCGCCGCAGGCGACGAGCCCGCCCATGCCGGAGGCCTTGTCGAGCAGGCTGGCGTAGCTGGCGCCGGAGACGGTGTGGACCTGGAGCGTGTCGAGCACCGTGAGGGCGCCGGCGACCTGGAGGAGCGTCATCGGCCCCGGCGGCGCGTTGAGCGGGGGGAGGGGAGAGAGGAAGACCGTGTCCGCGCGCGCTGCGTCGCGCACAGCCTCGCAGATGAGGTCCTCCCACGCGTCCTGCTCCATCGGCACGGTCGCCTGGAAGGCGGGCAGCAGCGGCACGTCGAGCGGCGGGTAGACGCGGGCGCGGGTCTGGGTGACCGCCGCGACCGTCGCCGGGTCGGGCGCCTGCTCGGTGCGCACCCACTGCGGCGTGGAGGTGACCTGCTCCAGCGCCGGCCCGCTGTCCGGCTTCCAGGCAAACTGGAGGTCCACCACCGCCGCGCCGTCGAGGCTGAGGGTCAGCGGCGCGGCGCGCTGCGCCGGCGGCAGGTCGCGCAGGCGGACCGTGCGCTGGCCGACCCGGATGGTCGCGAAGGTCTGGTCGCCCATCATCAGGTCGACGCCGTGCAGCCGCCGCCGCGCCTCCTCCATCAGCGGCGCCGGCGCGGTGGTCAGCACCAGGATCGCGTCCGGCGGCGCGTCGCTGGCGTACAGCGCGTCCGCGGCGGCCTGGAGCGCGGGGATCGGGTCGGTGATCGTGATGCCCTGCGCGGCCAGCGCCGGCACCGTGGCGAGCAGGCTGGGGTCCAGCATGCCCAGGAACGCCAGCCGGACCGGCCCGGCGGGGGTGTCCACCGAGACTGTGGCGTGCCCCGGCAGCGCAAAGCGCGCCTCGGTGCTGTGCCAGTTGGTCGCGATGTACGGCAGCGTGCTGTGCTGGGCTGCCTCCGCGAAGAAGCGCTCCGGGCCGCCGACGAGCTCAGACTCGCCGGGCACGAGGACGTTGGGGCCGAGGCCCTCCAGGGTCTCGAAGACCAGCGGCCGGTGCAGCGACAGCCCGCCGCTGACGATCGCGCTCGCGCCGTCGACGAAGCTGCCGGCGTCGACGAACAGGGCGCCGGGCTCCGCGCGCAGCGCGGCGATGCGGGCAAATATCCGGGCCGCGTCGTGGATCGGCAGGCCCACCATCCACATCCCCCCGGTTTCATCCTCGACCCGCAGGAGGCGGCGGAACTCGAAGGACGACAGCGCCCAGTCGGGAGCGCCCGTGGCCGGCCCCAGGAGCCAGGCCGCGCCGCCGTCGCTCTCGCACCGCCGGCGGCTGGCCGCCACCACCTCGCCCCGGCTCCGGAGCGCCGCCGGCGGGCCGGCGCCGTCGAAGGCGATCCGCTCGGTGCTGGTCTGGAGCACGGCGACCGGCTCCGGTGCACCGCACCGCACCTCGCCGCCGCCGAGCACGTCGAGGACCGCCTGGACCCGGCCGCTGTCTGTCCACAGCGCCCACGGCCCCTGGACCAGCGCGCCGTTGTACGAGACAACCGACCGCAGCGTGCCGGCCGCCTGGAGCGGCTCCAGCGCGAGGAAAGCGTACCGGCCCGCGCTCACGCCGTTCTGGTTGCCGGTGTAGACGATGCGGATCGATGTCTTCGTGGGCGGCAGCGGGGCCGCGTCCTGGGCGAGGGCAGCCAGGATTGTCCCGAGAAGCAAGGAGGGCATGGGACACCGGAAGCGTGGGTGGTGGCCCTGAAGATACAATCTCCAGGCAGCACTGGGGGCAGGGGTGGCAGCATCGAGCGCCGGTAACATCGTGGGCTACTTCACCCTCGGGTTCATGACCATCTGGTTGACCTTCTGGTCCCTTGGGGTTGGCCTCCTGTCGAGCCTGCTGACGACCGAGGGCGGCATCCTGTGGCTCTTTATTGTGACGCACGGCGGCGCAGAGATCGGGGTCGCCTGGATGCTGGCCGCGTCGTTCGCGCGCGCCGCAGAGCAGGCTGTGGGCGGCCCGGAGCTGTCGCTGGGCCTGTCCGAGCTGAAGGCAAGCTGGGGCTTCCGGGGGCGCTCGCTGTTCTTGCTGGGCTGGTTTGGCATCCTGGGGCTGTTCATCGGGCTGGTGCTGGCGCTTGGGACGTGGCTGCCGGTGGTCGGTGATGCCACGGTGCAGCGGCTGGTGGTGGCCTCTGCGCTGTCGGTGGCCTGGGGCGTCATCGGCTGGCGGTGGGTCAAGACCCTGCGGCTGATGCGGCGCACCCTGGAGCAGGTGACCGTCGAGGCGACCTTCGACCGGGTCGAGGTGGTCCGGAGCATCGGCGTCACCGAGACCGTCCACACCTTCCCGGCGGCGGAGCTGTCGGTCAGCGCGGACGGACACCGGCTGACCTTCCAGGGGCCGGAGGAGTCGGTGTCGCTGCTGTGCGCGCCGACCCCGGAGCGAGATCAGCTGGTCGACACCCTCCGCGAGATGTCTGCCCGCGCGGTGGCCGAGCCGTTCGAGAACCCCCCGCTGCCGGAGGCGCTCGCGGCGCTCCGGCGCACCCCGGAGGCCACATGATCGAGACCCTGCCCCACCAGCTCCTCCTGCTGGAGCTGGACGACGAGACCGGGAAGTCTCTCCAGAAGGACAGCCTGCTGGCACACTACGGCGTCTGCGGCGCCATGATCGCGGAGCTGATGTGGCAGGACCGGCTGGTCCCCGCGGCTGCGGATCGCTTCGTGCTCCGCTCGACGCGCCCGCCGCCGCCGTGCGACAGCATCCGCCTCGCCGAGGAGCGCCTGTCCGAGACCCGGCCGTACAAGCTCCAGGCCTGCATGGGCCGCCTGCGGCTGCGGCCGCTGCGGCGGGCGCTGCTCGCGGAGCTGGTCGACGCCGGCGCGCTGCGGCTTGAGGAGCAGCGCTTCCTGGTCGTCTTCCGCCGCCGCCGCTGGCACCCGACGCCGGACAGCCCTGAGCAGACCTACATCGAGCACCTCCGCGCGTACATCCGCACCGTCGAGCACAGCCAGCCGCCGGGCCGGGAGGACCTGATGCTGAGCCTGCTGCGGGCGACGAAGCTGCTGGCCGTGGTGTGGACCGAGGCCGAGCTGGAGGGGCTGCGCGCGGCGATCGATGCCCGCACCGAGCGGGCGCCGATCGGCCGCAAGGTCCACGAGGCCGTCGTCGCCGCGCGCGCCGCGGCCGCGGCCGCTGCTGCGGCAGCGTCGTGATTCGCTGCTGTCGTTGCCGTTGACGCGGCAAGTCCCTACACTTTTTGTATGCTCCGCCTCCTCGCTGTCACGCTGCTGCTGTCCGCCTGCCACCGCGGGCTCCGCTTTCCCGGCCCGCTCGACTCGCTCCGCGACTACGCCAGCGAGGCACCTGCCCAGGTGCCGCAGGCCAGCGCGCCGCCGGCCGACACCGCGCCGCTGCCCGTGGCGCCTCGGGCCGCTTCCGGGGGCCGGGCTGTCGCCGCTGGGGCCGCCGCCCTGGTGGAGCGGGACCGCCTCGTCGTGGACGGGGAGCGGTTCCGCTACGACTGCTCCGGCATGGTCTCGGCCGCCTACGCCAGCGCAGGCATCACCATCGGCGGCGGCAGCCGGGACATGCACGCCCGCGCCGAGCAGGCCGGGCTGCTGCACACCCGCAGCCGGCCCGTGCCCGGCGACATCGCCTTCTTCGACAACACCTACGATCGCGACCGGGACGGGCGCCGCGATGACATGCTCACCCACGTCGGCGTCGTGGAGTCGGTCGACAGCGACGGGACCATCTCGGTCGTGCACCTCGGGAGCAAGGGCGTAAAGCGGCTGCGGATGAACCTGGAGCGCCCCGCCGACCCGGCCGTCAACAGCCAGCTCCGGGCGACCAACGGCCGAGACGGCGGCCCCGTGCTCGCCGGGCAGCTCTGGCGCGACTTCGGCAGCCTCTGGAAGATCTCTGCCTGAGCGGCGCCCGCTGCATCGCCGCGGTACAAAGCGAGCATGCAGATCGTTCGCCCGGTCGTCCAGACCACCAACACCCTCGCGCGGACGGTGCGCGACGTCTCTCGGCTGCGCGCGGTCGCCACCGTGCTCGCCAAGCACGGCCTCGGGGTCCTGGTCGCCGGCATCGACCTTCCGGGGATCTCTGCCCGGCGCAGCTTCGAGTCGACCCCCGCCCGCGCCGCCGCCGCGGTGCAGGAGTTGGGGCCGACCTACATCAAGCTCGGCCAGATCCTCTCGACGCGGTCCGACGTCATCCCCCAGCCCTACATCGACGCCTTCGAGTCCCTCCAGGACGACGTCGACGCGCTGCCGTTCGCCCGCATCGCCGAGCAGCTCGCCGCGGAGTTGGGGCCGGACTGGCGCGCGGGCCTGCGGGACATCGACGAGACCCCACTCGCCACGGCCTCGATCGCCCAGGTCCACCGCGCGACCACCGCCGACGGGAAGGCGGTCGTCCTCAAGGTCCAGCGTCCCGGCATCGGACCCAGCATCCGCTCGGATCTCAACATCCTCCGCTTCCTCGCCCAGCGCACCGTCGCGGAGTACCCCGAGGCCAAGCTGTTCGACCTCAAGGGGATCTTGCAGGAGTTCGAGCAGTCGATCATCGCAGAGCTGGATTTTACGGTCGAGGCCCGCAACGTCCGTCGATTCCAGGCTAATTTTGCCAAGATCGATGACGTCGTCCTGCCGGGGGTCCACGGGGCGCTCTCCAGCCGGCGGGTGCTGTGCATGGACTTCCTCGACGGGACCAAGATCCGCGCCGCCCGCAGCCGCGGCCACGACATGCAGGTCGTCGGGGAGCGGTACCTCGCGGTCGCCTACGCCATGCTGTTCGATCATGGCTTCTTCCACGGCGACCTCCACCCGGGCAACGTCCTCGTCTTGGAAGGCGACCGGATCGGGGTCATCGACTGTGGCATGGTCGGGCGCCTGTCGTCGACGATGAAGGACAACATCGCCGCGCTCATCTTTGCCCTGCACCGGGGCGACAACCGCACCG
>Ga0316202_10002191_pt1 | contig 13246 bp, 11 predicted proteins | sample 3monrhotite_MG_FD_204934 | JGI IMG/M metagenome (GOLD analysis project Ga0316202, IMG submission 204934) | Microbial mat bacterial communities from mineral coupon in-situ incubated in ocean water Damariscotta River, Maine, United States -... | ecosystem: Environmental > Aquatic > Marine >... | reverse complement strand
TCTTTATGATGATGGCGTGCTTGAAACTGGGGTAGAGCGTCTGCCTGCCATGCCTGGTCAGTTGAATACCGAGGCCTCAGGCTATTAACTTGCAGATAGTAGGTTTTTCTCTGCCGCCTCGGTAACACTGGATAAGGTTTCCTTATTTCTCAAATTGCTCAGCAATTTTTTCCACGCCAGTGTGGCGAACGTCTTTGCCTTCGACTAAATAAATAACGTATTCGCAAATGTTTTTAGCATGATCGCCAACGCGCTCTAGGGCGCGAGCTGCCCACATTACATCAAGAATACGTTTGATAGTGCGAGGGTCTTCCATCATAAAGGTCATGAGCTGGCGCATGATGCCTTCATATTCTTGATCGACTTTTAAGTCACGCTTGGCAACCGCGACAGCGGCCTGTACATCCATACGTACAAAGGCATCTAGCGAGTCACGAACCATGTTTTGTACATACTCCCCCAATGCTTGAATTTCATAATAGCCATTGCGTGGGCGTTCCATATCGGCTAGGGCGCGACCCATACGAGCTACTTTTTCTGCCTGATCGCCGATGCGCTCTAAGTCTGTGATGGTTTTTATTACTGCAATGATAAGGCGTAAATCACTGGCTGCGGGTTGACGACGAGCGATGATATGGGTGCATTCTTCATCGATTTCCACTTCCAGTGCATTGACTTTATGATCATTACTAATCACCTGATCACATAAGTCGGTATTGCCTTCGCTCAGAGCCATGACGGCATCGCGGACTTGTTGTTCTACCAAACCACCCATTGCGAATACACGGGTGCGTAGGTTTTCCAACTCAACGTCGAATTGTTGTGAAATATGGTGTGAGTTTCCTGATGTATCCATCGTAGCCTCCGTAATTCTTTATGATGATTATTAACCGTAACGGCCAGTGATGTAGTCTTCAGTTTGTTTTTTCGCTGGATTTGTGAACAGTGAATCTGTATCAGACAATTCTATCAGGTCACCCATGTACATAAAGGCCGTGTAATCTGAAACACGAGCGGCTTGCTGCATATTATGTGTAACGATTATGATTGTGTACGTTGATTTTAGTTCATAAATCAGCTCTTCGATTTTTAGCGTCGAAATCGGGTCCAGTGCTGAAGCTGGCTCATCAAGTAGCAAAACCTCAGGCTCAATGGCAATGGCGCGTGCGATAACCAGACGTTGTTGCTGGCCCCCCGACATGCCGAAGGCATTTTCGTGCAGGCGATCTTTAACCTCATCCCATAAGGCCGCGCCACGTAGTGATTTTTCAACGACCTCGTCCAGAAGGCGGCGATCATTAATGCCTTGAATGCGCAAGCCATAGGCGACATTTTCATAAATGGATTTAGGAAATGGATTTGGTTTTTGGAAAACCATACCCACTTGACGGCGTAGTGATGATACCTCGACGTTGCGATCATAGATGTTGTTGCCATCGAGTCGAATCTCCCCCTCAATGCGAACGCCATCAACGAGATCATTCATTCGATTAAAACAACGTAATAAGGTTGATTTACCACAACCGCTTGGGCCGATAAATGCCGTGACACGTTCACGAGGAATGGTCATGTTGATGCCATTGAGGGCTTGTTTGTTGCCGTAGAATAATTTTAAATTATCCACTTCCAAGAGAGTTTCTTCAGGGCCTTGGTCAGCTTGCTGATCATCTCGTTTTAAGGCGCTCATATTAACGCCGTGGCTGCGGTTTTCACTCATTGTGTCGTCACGCTTAAGTAATAGTTTTATTTAGATGACTTGTCATAGATATTATAGTTAATACGACAAACCTTCGTTGTTTAGTGCTCTAGTGATTTATATTTTTCGCGTAGGCGGTTACGAATAGCAATCGCCGATAAGTTTAACGCGATAATGACGATCACTAATAGCAATGCTGTTGCGTATACCAGTGGTCTAGCAGCCTCTACATTTGGGCTCTGAAAGCCAACATCATAAATATGGAAGCCTAGATGCATGAATTTGCGATCTAAATGAACAAACGGGGCAACCATATCGACAGGCAGGGAGGGGGCGAGCTTTACTACGCCCACCAGCATTAATGGCGCGACTTCCCCCGCAGCTCTAGCGACCGCTAAGATTAGCCCGGTCATGATGGCTGGGCTGGCCATTGGGATTATTGTTCGCCATAAGGTTTCTGCCTTGGTTGCGCCAAGTGCCAAACTACCCTCACGCACGGCGCTAGGGATACGAGACAAGCCTTCTTCGGTGGCGACGATAACAACTGGCACGGTCAGCAATGCAAGTGTGACCGAGGCCCAGAGTAGGCCAGGTGTGCCAAAGGTTGGGTTGGGTAGTGTTTCTGGATAAAACAGTTGATCTATCGACCCCCCAAGGAAATAGACGAAAAAGCCTAGTCCAAATACCCCGTACACGATTGAAGGGACACCGGCCAAATTGTTTACGGCGATACGAATGACACGAGTAATGGGCCCTTGGGTGGCATATTCACGTAGGTAAATGGCAGCGATGACCCCAAATGGTGTGACTAACATGGCCATGATAATAACCATCATGACGGTACCAAAAATGGCCGGAAATATTCCGCCTTCGGTGTTTGCCTCACGAGGGTCTTGGGTGAAAAATTCCCATAATTTATCGCCATAATGGCCCATTTTAGCCATGACAGACATGGCGTTAGGCTGGAACACTCGAGCTACTTTAGCGAGCTTGATTTCAACGATGCGGCCATCCATGACTTCAGCCATGAAGCTATCTCGATTGATAGCTGCATATAAGTCAACCAATTGGGTTTGTAGTATTTCGTATTCTTTTTCGTAGAGCTGGCGATCGCTAGCAATTTCAGCTCGCTTGGCTGGATCGTTGTCGTTATTGTAATCGAGCGTTTTTTCTTTCAAACGTAGACGCTCTAATTGGCCGTTTATGGAGCCAATTTCATTTTTCTCAATATTGTGAATGTTGTCACGTAAAGTTAACGCTCTTTCGACGCGCTTTTGAAGTTCGTCGTAGGCTTGCTCGCCGTCGGCAACCAGGGTGCCATTTTCTTTAACGCTGTGTAGGAAGCCATAAAAATTACCCCATTCATATCGTTCAACAGCAATCAGGTCCTGGGGTTCATTGCGCTCTTTTACAAGAGGAGATACCAGCCAACGGAAATCGAGCCCCGTTATCTCACGGTTTCCAACTTTAACTAGGTAGCGTGTAACTTCCGTTAAATGCTCTGGAATATGAGGGCTACCGGCCTCTCGTACACGCTGGGCATCAACAACTTCTTCGTCGTGAATTTCGCCAATGATGCGAACGACTTCACCAGGGCTTCGCTCATACTGGAACGATACGACATCGGCTGGCCAAAAATGACCTAGACCACGGACTGCAATCATAAGCAGCAATCCAATTACCATGATGAGGCTGATGCTGACTGCACCGGCTGTCAACCATACCCAAGGGGCACCACTCTTGATCCACTGTTTCATTACAAGGAACTATATTTTTTGCGCAGACGTTGACGGACAACTTCGGCGACAGTGTTGAACATAAAGGTAAAAGTAAACAGAACGAACGCTGCAAGAAACAGTATTCGGTAATGGGTACTTGCAACCTCAGACTCGGGCATTTCTACGGCGATATTGGCAGACAGGGTACGCATGCCTTGGAAAATACTTAAATCCATCAATGGCGTGTTACCCGTTGCCATTAGCACAATCATGGTTTCACCCACAGCTCGGCCAAAGCCGATCATGACGGCGGAGAATATGCCTGGGCTGGCTGTTAGCAATACCACAAATATCAATGTTTGCCACTGAGTCGCCCCGAGTGCCAATGAGCCGTTAGTTAGATGTTTAGGTACCCCAAATACAGCATCTTCAGTAATAGAGAAGATTGTGGGGATCACGGCAAAGCCCATGGCTATACCGACGACCATTGCGTTACGCTGATCGTAGTCGATACCTAGCTCATTAGTTAACCATCCTGGCATATTGCCATTAAATAATAAGGCCTCCATGGGACCGCTTAAACTCATCGATAACCAAACAGAGAGAATGACGATTGGAATCAGTATTGCGGCTTGCCAACCGTCAGGAAAGTGGTTGCGAAAACTACTAGGCAATAAGCTCCAAGCATAGGCAAATAGCACTATATTGAGAGGCAACATTATCAACATCATAAAGATGCCTGGCATGTAAGCTTCCAATATTGGCGCTAACCATAAACCGGCGAGAAATCCCAGGATAACTGTGGGTAGCGCCTCCATAATTTCAATCGTAGGTTTGATGGTGGAACGCATTTTAGGCGTCATGAAATAGGCGGTGTAAATGGCTCCCGCGATGGCAAGAGGCATGGCAAAAAGCATGGCGTAGAAGGCTGCCTTAATGGTACCGAAAGCGATAGGGACTAGGCTTAACTTGGGTTCGAAATCATTGCTACCCGCTGATGATTGATAAACATAATCTGGTTCTTCGTAACTTTCGTACCAAACCTTGCCCCATAAAGATGACCAAGAAACCTCAGGGTGCTCATTTTCAATATCCCAAAACTGGGTATTATTGTCGCTATCTATGGTCAATAGCGCACTCGAACGAGGTGATATACCTAAAAAGTCGATAGCTTTATCGCTAATGTTTTCCGTCAAAATGGTGCGGTGCGCTGTGGAATGAAAAATTCCGATATTGCCCTTGGTATCACTGGCGATAAAGCCTTTGCGAAAATATTCGCTGACAATATGGTGAATTGGAGCGCCTTCCAATTGAAAGTCACGAATTTGGGTAAGATCTTTGACGTCATTCTCATTGCGAACAGGAAACCATTGGCTAATTCGGCCTGTGGAGCTACCAATTAACAGTGAAATATCGCCGGTAAGAAAACTTATGGCGGTGATCTGTTCGTCTTGGTTGACGACGGACGTGCGATTTTTTAATTCAGGCTCTTCTGGGTCGGAAACGTCATAGGTCGAGAGCTGACCCTTGTTGTCTGCGACGTATAAAAGATTTTGGTCTTTATCCAGTAATAGATGGGTGACGTCACTGGGCGCGCTATCTATTGTGGTGGTGGATACTTCGATACTGATTTCATCATCAAAAAAGGATGATTCTTTGGCCAGCGTCGATAACAATAAGCGGCCATCCATCGTCGTTGCCGCGATGAGTGCTTGGTCTTCACTATCTTGAAATGCTAGGCGGGTTAGTGGATGGCCATCTTCATCAATAGTGATGGGGTCTTGTCCAAGCGGGTAACTCGTGCCTGGCGTGATAAGTCGTTTATCGTCAGGGAAAGAGGTTTTGTAATCGTGTTTGGCGATAAGGGCATCACCGTTGTTTAATCCGAATGCGACTAGACGAGTATCCATGGAGGCTTGGCTAAAGCTGCTTACAGCGGCATCCTCTAGTTCTAACGAATCGGTCAGCATCGGTTCGCCAGTATGGGTGTTGAAATAAATGAGTTTTGCATCATCGGTGATACGAACACCGACTTCGTTTTGTTCCTCCATCGAAATGGCAAGCGTGGAGCCATCTTGGATAGAGGGCATCCCGTATTGACCTACACGGTCAATATTGCCGGGGATAAATAGCGGCAAAACGACATATAGCAAATAAAAGAAAATCAAAACAATAGCAATGATGACGCTAATGCCGCCGATTCCGATGGTGTATTTAGCCGCAACGTCTTTATATCGGCGGATACGGACTCGACGAATACTCGTCGGAGAATTGATAGGGGGTAATATGTTAGCCATAGTCAACTTTGTCCCAAGGTCGGCGCATCTTAGCGTTCATTTGTGACAGTTATGTTACAAAACATCCAAAATCTAATCGAATAACTATCTTAAAGTTACTGATTGCTCATATTTGTATCTAATTTATTACAGCTAATTCTAGCTTGCTATGGTGCTTCTTTGTTGCTTTGCACCAAGGCACGAAAACGCGCATTATACGCAAACATACGGAAAAACCCGAAAGGAAATTGCTCTGTGTTTAAAAAAATAATTCTTGCAGTATCTATTTTATTGATTACAGCTACGGCTCAAGCGGAACCAATTCGTTATGTAAATGATGAAATTGTCATAACTTTGCGAGCTGGCCAAGGTGATGAGTATCGCATTATACGCACCCTCAAGACTGGTACGGCGATGGATTTATTAGAAGAGCAGGAGGTATTTTCAAGAGTTAAGCTTAACGACGGTACTGAGGGATGGGTGCGTAATCAATATATTGTCAGTGAGCCTATTGCACGGATTAAATTGGTCGATTTGACAGAAGTGTTGGCGAAACTTCAAATTGATCACAAAAATGCGCAAAAGTTGTTTGAAGAGGCGGCAGCTGAGCGAGATGCCTTGTTGAATGTTCGCAAAGAACTTGAGAAGCAAAACTTACATTTAGCCCAGGAAAATGCCGAATTAGAGGCTATTGCTGCTCGGCCGATGGAAATCGAGCGGCATAATAACGAACTGATGGTTGAAAATCAGCGCTTAGCAGCGGAGCATAAGCAGGCGAGCGAGGAGAATGAGTCGCTCCGTAATAGCACGGTTCAAAAGTGGTTCTTAGTGGGGGCGGGTGTTTTGTTACTGGGGCTTATTGCAGGCTTATTTTTGCCTAAGATCGGTAATCGTCGTCGCTCTAGTTGGTAGCGTGAGAGTTATGAGCGAGGTTGATTTCGCTCATCGATTGCTTTGGGCCACGATTTTGACTCAGCTGCGCCACTAAAGTAGCGCCAAACATAACCATCAGGCCGGTTATAGCCTGTTTCGATGTAGCGCAGCGCATTGAGATTGTTTAGTGTCCAGCTCATTTGTTCAAACACGCCATAACGTCCACAGAATAGAATTTGATCGTTTTTATGCAGTTGTTCCCTTAATTGAGGCAGGGGGATAAACGTATCTTGGCGCTTAATCAGCAAGGGAAGGGTGTTAAGGCGATGGTTTCGATTGCGTGGATCGGTAACGAGGTGGCCTAAACGGGTGTCGCTGCCGGCTTTAAAGGCTGCGATTAAGGCAGGGGCTTGTTGTTCGTTAATGCTAATGGTCCAGATATCAGGGACGGAGCCCTTGGCAATGGGTCGCAATAGTGCTACGACCTCTTTTGCCCATTGGTTTTTATGGTGACGCGCCAGGCGTAAAAAGTCACTCAGTAGTGGGGCGGTAACGAGCCCAAGTATCTTCAACGTCAGAATATGGGCATGTTCCATCACTAGGTCAATATTGGCAGCGTTGAAAATGACTTCATTGCTGTGGTTGTTTTGTCTTGCGACGGTATAAATCGATGGTTTGAGGTCTTTGGCGGTGAGCAATATCGATAAATTATCCGCGTCGTCATCTGTGCCCGCGACGATTCCTTGGGCTTGATCTATTCGCGCAGCCCTTAGGGTAACGGCTTCAGTGCCCCTGCCTTCGATGCACTGGCCTTTGCAGCCAGCCTCTTCAGGTGATGTTTCTACAATAGTGCAGGGGATGCCCTCAAATTGAAGGTATTTATGCACGGCCTTACCAAATCGACCATAACCACAAATTATCCAATGTCCATGGGGTGGGTGTTGGCGCTCAGCTAAGGCTGTTTTCGGCATGTGAGTGAGCCACTCGAAGAGTTGGTGTAGGTCTGGTGAGTGCAGGGCGATGGCAAGTTGATCGGCGAATGCGTCGAATGGGTTGATGATGTGGTCCGTATCAAATGAGGCCATATTATTTTGAATGGCCTTTGATTCAGCGCGGCAAATTACCCGTAAGCTTGGACTGAGTAGCTTGGCTGAGAGGGCAATTTTAAGGTTAACTTGATCGTCATCGGTGAGCGCCATAATACCTGCACAGTACGGTGACTCCAGGCCGGCGGCACGCAGTATTTCAGGCTCTGACGCATCGGCGCAGAGGCCCGGTACGTACAGAGCCAAATTGTCTAGGGATAGCTCATCAATGCAATTAGGCCTGATGTCTATTGCGACAGATCGAAGATTGCGCTGATTGAGAGCGCGAATGACTAGGGTGCCAGTTTCACCGTAGCCGCAAATAAGATAAAAGGGTGCTTTGATGGTGGCCACATTATGGATAAAGCGATTTTGTGTTAGTACTCGTTTGAAAGCTGGATCTTGGATGAGGCCCATAATTTTACCAATTGCGTAGAGCCAGGCAGTCACGCCCAAATAAATACATAAGGTGGCCCAAAGTCGTTGAGCATTACTGAATTCGTAAGGAATTTCACCAAAACCAATCGTCGTAGCCATGTAGCTTGCAAAATAGAAGGCGTGAAAAAAATCCATGTGCCAGACGTTACCATCAGGGTCTTGCCCGGGAACAAGCACCATACCTAGTATTGCGATGGAGTAGGCGGTGATGAGTACGATTAACGGTGCTCGCATGCGACGCATCACGAGCGAGAAAACTTTGGTTTTAGTCTGGCTGTTAGGCATTAGCGACGTAGTGTAACGGTTTCGATAATCAGTAAGACGACCGAGGTAAGGTTCGCGAGTAATGCGCCGCCTGATAAGGACACGATGCTGCTCATTACGCTGGGTGTTAGTCCCGTTTCAGTAACGTGAACGGCGATTCCCCATATAAGTGCTGCAACAATGAGCTGTAAGTCTGCTACTAGGCTAGTGGAGAGCAAAAGAGCCCCCATTTGTGTGCGGTCACCAAACTTGAGTACCGTCGCGATTAAGCTAACCACAATCGCGGCAAACAATTCATAGACATTGTGATGGTCAGGGTTATCGATTGTGCCGATAAAAAAGCCAAAATTTAGGGTCAAAGCAAGCACAATGAAAAAACCGAAGACTACTTTTTCAAAATTCATAAGGCATCCTTAAAAACGAGAGCGATCGCCCCGTTTGCTGAGAGAGCCTAAGTTTAGCGTAGAACCTTCATATCGGGGAACTTTGCTTATTTATTCCTCATATTTGCGTGTGTTTCGCCAATCTTTAAAATAATCAGGACTAAAGCTTTCGCCATCGGCGGTACAGAGTTCGTATTCGCGACGGAATCGCACTGCGGTACGAAAGGCATGAAACTCTTCGTCGGCGGTAACCGTGTCGGCACGGCCTACATGGAAGGTTTTAGTATGGGCTTTGCCACTTTTTCGCCAATGAACACTGTAGACGAGATAGTGTATGTCTTTGCGCTTGTCGTGTTGAATCGAGCGAGAGACACCGCGAATACCTGTTGTGCGTTTTGTTGAGTTGATTTTAAGGTCAGGCAAATATTTATCTATACTGCCTAGGGCAATGAGCATTTGGTCTCGCCAGTGGCGTGCGCCTGCCAATGCCTTGTTTCTACTGCCCCACTGGCGGTGCGAGAAATAACGGCTGTGTTCTTTTTTGTTCCTAACAATTCTAACTTGGAACCCAAGAGGGTCTGGTTGGGTAATGTGCTTCAATGTCTATCCTGGTTCTGTTTTACTCTATCGTTTCGTCCCTTAAATTGAGAGTAGCGTAGCGTTAGGCAGATCCGTTGTCTAATGGTAAATATTATAAAACGCTAATTATGCACCATTCTTTTGTTGTTTCGCAAAGCTTAATGCTAAAAACCCTGCGCAAGGCAGGGTTCTCGGTAGTATAAAGCAGTTACAAATTACTGTAGTTTCTTTAAAGTCTTTTCTACAACGCTACTAGGCAGTGGTACATAGCCATCTTTAATAACACCTTTCTGGCCAGATTTAGATAAGACTAACTTTAAAAATTCTAATTCTAAAGGAGGCAGTGGCTTGTTCGGGTGCTTGTTAACGTAAACGTATAAGAAGCGTGATAGTGGGTATTTACCTGAGACAGCGTTTTCGTTTGTCGCTGCAATGTACTCGCCACCGGGTTTTTTAGTTAATGGTACGGCTTTAACGCCAGATGTTTTGTAGCCGATTCCAGAATAACCAATGCCATTTAATGAGGCTGATGCACCTTGAACTACTGCTGATGATCCGGGTTGTTCGTTAACTGTGTTTTTAAAGTCCCCTTTACATAGGGCTTTTTTCTTGAAATAGCCATAGGTGCCAGATGCAGAGTTGCGGCCAAATAGCTGAATGTTACGGTCTGACCATTCGCCCTTCATGCCTAATTGGCCCCAAGAGGTGATTGATTCTTTGTGGTTACATTTGCGAGTTGAAGAAAATATGGCGTCGACTTCCGCAATGCTCATGCCTTTGATCGGGTTGTCTTTGTGCACATAAACAGCGAGTGCATCGATAGCAACAGGAACAGCCAAAGGCTTGTAGCCGTGGCGGCGCTCGAACGCTTCGATTTCTTTATTTTTCATCTTACGGCTCATTGGGCCGATGCTTGATGTGCCTTCCGTCAGTGCTGGGGGAGCTGTTGATGAGCCAGCCGCTTGAATTTGAATATTGACGTTAGGGTATTGGCGTTTAAACTCTTCTGCCCAAAGGGTCATTAGGTTGGCAAGGGTATCTGAGCCTACGCTAGATAGGTTGCCGGATACGCCGCTGGCCTTTTCGTAGGTAGGTAGATTGGCATCGACCCTTGCGTCTGCGTGTACGTTGGCAGAGGCTAGGACTAGACCTGCTGCAATGGTGGTGAATAGTGGCTTCATTTAAAAGCACTCCTTGAATGAATTATTACGATTGAATGACTAATGTTTGATTGGTCGCCATTATGGCGGTCAAATATTACGTTTTTATGACGCTTGTAATATTTGGTGATTTTATTGGTTATTTTGAATAGGGCTGTGGATTACGCGCTTGGCAGGGAAGTCACAGATAAATGTACTACCCTTGTTAACGGTACTTTTAATGCGTAGCTCGGCTTTGTGGCGTTGGAGTACATGTTTGACAATGGCTAAGCCGAGCCCCGTGCCGCCAACGTCGCGAGAGCGGCCGATATCCACTCGGTAAAAGCGTTCAGTCAGGCGAGGGATGTGTTGAGGCGGAATGCCAATGCCGCTGTCTTGTACCTCAAAATGTGCGCCATCTTCATTTCTGTACCAGCGAATCATTATCTTGCCATCGTTGGGTGTGTAACGAACAGCATTGAAGACAAGATTGGAAAAGGTGCTGTATAGCTCATTATTAACACCGTTGAGCCAGGTGTTGTCGTCAATATCTAGTTGAATGTCGTGATTTTTGTCACCACTTAGCGCCATTGCATCATCTCGAATAGTAGATAGCATGGCAGGTACTGACACTTCGCTGCCTCCGTTTAGCGGAGGGTTGGTTTCCAGGCGAGAAAGCATAAGCAAGTCATTGACAATATTACTCATTCGCGATGTCTGTTGGTGCATGAGTTGCAATGATGACTTCCATTCTTGCAAGCCATTGTTGTGATCAGCATCATCAATCATTGTTTCTAAATAACCATTGAGCACGGTGAGTGGTGTGCGCAACTCATGAGAGATATTGGCGATAAAATCGCGGCGCATTTGTTCGAGCTGTTTGATGAGGGTTATATCTCGGGCTACGAGCAAGCGTTGATTCTGGCCATAGGGGACGACACGAACCGATAGGTATTTGTGCTCGTCATCGGGCTGGGGCATTTCCAGTGGCTTACGAAAGTTACCTTGGTGAATGTATGTTTGAAATGCTGGATGGCGTATCAAGTTGGTGATGTGTTGCCCGATATCTTTTTGCGGGCTGAGTCGAAGCGTTTTATGCGCTGCGGAATTCATCCACTCTATTTGCCATTCTTTGTCTAATACAACCGTGCCGTCAGGCATCGCTGCGGTAGATTCTTGAAAGCGATTTAAAAATTTAGTCAATGTTTTCTTCCGTGCGCGATTGCGCTTTTGTAAGCGGTAGAGTTGGTCGAATATTTCACGCCAAACGCCACTGCCTTCGGGCGGCTGATAGCGGCCACTGCGAGTAATCCATATATAGAGTTGGTAGACGTGATAGAGGTGCCAGCTTAAATAGCTAATCACGGCGATTAGTAAAAATAGGACGGCTTGGCCAAATAGGCTGCCAATGATCAAACTAATGGTGGCAATGCCTATTACGCGCCACAGTTCTGTAGTCCAGGGATTCTTCAAGCGTTAGCCTCTTTCTGAAAAACGGTAACCTGCGCCTCTAACCGTTTGGATATAGCGATCATGGCCTTTCGCACCGAGCGCTTTGCGTAGGCGTCGGATATGCACATCAACCGTGCGCTCTTCCACATACACGTTATTGCCCCATACCTGATCAAGTAATTGGCCACGGCTGTATACTCGATCTGGATGGCTCATGAAAAATTGTAATAGTCGAAATTCTGTTGGTCCTAGGTCAACCGGCTCACCTTCAGCACTAACGCGATGGCTTTGTAAATCAATTTCTAAGGTATCTGCTTTGAGGCTAGCTTGGCCATGCGAGGGGGAGCTACGACGAAGAACGGCTTTAATGCGTGCAGAGAGTTCCCGAGGAGAAAAGGGCTTGGTGATGTAATCATCTGCGCCGACGTCAAAGCCTTTTACCTTGTCGTCTTCCTCGGCTCTTGCGGTGAGCATGATAATGGGGATGTCGCTGCTGTTCTCTTCTTTTTTAAAGCGTCGCGCTAAATCAATGCCGCTAATGTCTGGCAGCATCCAGTCCAAGAGAATGAGATCAGGTCGATGCTCGGCCAATTTGATGTGGGCTTCTTGGCCGTCAGCCGCCTCCATTATGTGAAAGCCATTGCGCTGAAGTGTAAAGCTGATCATTTCTCTGATCGGTGCTTCATCTTCGATAGTTAATATAGTTGTATTCATAGTTTGTGGTGTCATTATGGTTTTTCGACACTGCTATTACAATGCAACTGTGTTACAGAATTTTGACAAGATGACAAGTTTATTGAGCTTTTGTGATTGCCGATGATTTTACAAGGAACCATGTGTAGCTCAATCCAATTATTTGATAATCGTTGGTTTTAACGAGATTGCTTGATGAAAACACTGAATTTTTTAGGGAATCTCGGCGCCAATAAAGGCTAATCATACGCGCTTTATTACGAATTATTAATGAAATACTGGCGCGTACTCCTGCATAGCCCGCTTTTCCTCGATAGGGATTACGGTTTGGGGTGGCATATTGTTTATCTACACCGTAGAAATAATGATGATACTGCGCATCGCCATACAATGGACCGAGTGATATGTTGGCCTGCCAATAGTGTTCGTGTTGGCGTGTAATGTTGAATATTGCCGCCGGTGTGAAGACCCATCCCTGGTGTTCAATATTGAGTGAGTCGATTGAATAGGCGGAACGAATGGGCAGGCTGAGCCATAACGATTGGTACTCATGATCGTGTTGCCATAGCTTTACATGCAGGGCTGGTCCTATTTCTAAAGTTGGGTCGAGTTCGGGCATGCTGGCACGAGTACCATCTGGGTCAGAGGGT
>Ga0316202_10002190_pt1 | contig 13252 bp, 7 predicted proteins | sample 3monrhotite_MG_FD_204934 | JGI IMG/M metagenome (GOLD analysis project Ga0316202, IMG submission 204934) | Microbial mat bacterial communities from mineral coupon in-situ incubated in ocean water Damariscotta River, Maine, United States -... | ecosystem: Environmental > Aquatic > Marine >... | reverse complement strand
ACTTGGGGGGTAAGACACTTGCCGACAAAAAATCGCTAACGAGGGCCCCGTTGGTGATTTTTTGTCGGCAAGTGTCTTACCCCCCAAGTCTTATGTTGATATTAATGGTGTGCTTTATTTTATTGCCAACCAAGGGGCTGGTGATGAATTGTGGGTTTATGATGATACTGCGAGCCCAAAGGTTCGCAATATTACGGCGATGGCGCTTTCCAATGTCCATAATTTAATCCAGTTTCAGAATGAGCTCTATTTTCTAGCTGACGATGGTGGGGGTGACGCATTGTGGCGGTACGATCCTGCGGCATTGCCTGTTCCGCAAACCACAAATATTGTGCCTGTCAGTCCTGCTGCTGTTAAGTTATTAGGGCTAGGCGTAATTGCAGGCGAGTTAAATTTCTATGCCCTTGATGCGTTGGGAAATACTGGTTTGTGGTTGACTGACTCTACGGGCTTAACGGCGCGAAAATTAGCTGACTTGGGTAATCTGGAAGATGAGCCTCTGCCTGACCTAGGTGAGTTAAATGGCCTCATTTATTTTGCCAACCATGGGGCTGGCGTTGATTCAGAGTTGTACGTGAGCGATGGTACTGAGGCTAATGTCTCATTGTTTAATAACTTGAATGTGGCCGGTAGTTCGGGGCCTAGTGGCTTTATTTCATTTGATGGTGGTTTGTTATTTTCGGCTGAAGATTATATTAACGGTCGAGAGTTGTGGTGGACTGATGGTGTGATCGTGACTCAAGTGAGCGATACCCGGGCCGCGGCTGAATCAGCCCCTTACGGTTTTGGCAGCTTTGGTGATGCTGACGAGCAAACGCTGTATTTTTCCGCTGGTGACACCGCTAAGGGTGTGGAGTTGTGGACCAGTGCAGCCACGAGTGTTTCTACCAAAAATGCAGTTAACGCCAATATTAGTGGCTCATCCTTTCCCTCTTACCTAGCCGCGTTTGATACAGACTATGCTTTCATTGCCGAGGGTGAGGTAGGTTATGAGCTGTGGGTTAATAAGCGAGGCGATATTCATAAGGTTATTGATGTCGTTAATGACGATAAGTCTGCCATTGAAATGGTGACTGTAGGAAAGCGAGTTTATTTTGTTGGCTATGATGAGGACTTTGGCTATGAATTGTGGCGCTCCAATGGTGCGCTAGATCGAACCTCGGTGCTCAAAGATATTAATCTGGCAGGTGACTCTAATCCTCAGAATTTGCTGGCGACACCGGATGTGGCGAACGTCTCGCTGTATTTTTCTGCCGATGATGGGCGTAATGGTCGGGAATTGTGGATGAGCGATGGTACTGCTGGTGGAACGGTGCTTGTTGTCGATATCAATCCAACAGGGAGTGCTGAGCCCTATGGAATGACGGTCATGGGCGGTTATGTCTATTACGTGGCTGATGATGGTCGCTATGGTACCGAATTGTGGCGTTCTCGTTTGGGGCGTCAAGATGCGGAATTAGTCGCCGATATTCGTTTGCTGGGTCACGCCTATCCTAAGCAATTAACGGTGATGGGGGATGAGTTATTTTTTGTCGCAGATAACGGCTATTTTGGTCGAGAGCTGTGGAAAACAGACGGGACTGAAGAGGGTACCGTGCTCGTGAAAGATATTAATGCGGGAGGTCATGGCACTGAAATGAATAATTTTGTTGTGGTTGATGACTTACTTTATTTTTCAGCAGGTACTGCTAATGGCGTTGAACTTTGGGTCTCCGATGGTACAGCGGCCGGTACGATGTTACTGGCCGACATTAATCCAAGTGGTAGCTCAGATCCTTCAGGTTTTGTCGCACTGGGTGGTTATGTTTATTTTTCTGCGTTTCATGAAGATAGTGGCCGCGAACTTTGGCGTACGGATGGAACCACGGCTGGAACGATCCTCGTTAAGGATATTCATCCAATAGGTAGTTCCGAGCCGGAGGGACTGCATGTACTGCGTGACAAATTATATTTTTCTGCGACGGATGGTGTGCATGGCCGTGAATTGTGGATGTTGGATGGCGGCGGGATTCATGTTGACACCCGTGCGTATGGTGGTGGGGTCGGGAGTGTGAATCTTAATGGGCTAATGATTTTGATGTTGATCGCATTTTGGCGTTATCGGCGCTTGGTTGCGTCTTGAATAAAGCCAAACGCTAGGGTGGTTTAGAATTCTAAAAAAGCCAGCGGCTACGTCGTTGGCTTTTTTGTCTACTCATCGTGCTCGTGGTCGTCGTCAACCATGCCTTCAGGTGCTTGTAGGCCGAATTGATTTATCATGCGCCTTAGGCGTGGCCGAGAAATTCCTAAGATGTCGCAGGCTTGACCTTTATGCCAGTTGGTCACTTCGAGTACGCGCTGAATGTGAGCTTTAGTCATTTCTTCTAATGACCATTGAGATAATGGCAGTTGTTCGATGGTGTTGTTTTGACTAATTTCTTTTGGCTGGGCGTGACCAACGTCACCGATGAGGTCGCGCGTAATGACCTCACCTGGGCAGAGCGCCACCGCTTTGGCCAGGACGTTCTCCAGTTCTCGCACATTGCCAGGCCAGTTGTATTCTTGCATGCAGGTAAACACGTCCATGGAGACTTGGTTTACATTGCGAGAAAGTTGTTTATTAATTCGACCTAGCAATGTTTGCACTAGATCCATCATATCTTCTTTACGCTCCCTCAGTGGCGGGAGATGGATAGTAACCACGCGCAGGCGATAGAATAAATCTTCTCGAAACTCACCGTTGCGTACTTTTTCTTCGAGGTTAACGTTGGTGGCGGCAACGACGCGGGCATCGGTACGCTCCGAATGCTTACCTCCGACTGGGGTGAATTCTTTTTCCTGAAGTACCCGCAATAATTTTGCTTGCATGGGCGGTGAGAGTTCGCCAATTTCATCCAAGAAAATGGTGCCGTCTTTGGCGAGCGCAAATTTACCGGGTTGTTTGGCTACCGCGCCGGTAAATGCGCCTTTTTCATGGCCAAACATATCCGATTCGAGCAGTGTTTCTACCAATGCCGCACAGTTGACTGCGACAAAGGGGCCACTGGCATTGCTGTTAGCTCGGTGAATGGCGCTGGCCACCAGTTCTTTACCTGTACCGCTTTCTCCAGTGATAAGCACAGTGACGGGGCGGGCAGCAACAAGGCCGATGGTCTTAAATATTTCTTTCATCGCATGGCTGCGACCGACCATGTTTTTTTCATTGCCGGTGCTGCTGACTGGGCGAGTCTCGGCCTGAACTGTATCCAGTTGTTCTGGTGACAAGATGCGCGCCACGGTAGCGTCAAGCTCGTCGATATCAATGGGTTTATGAATATAGTCTTCTGCACCACGTTGCATAGCTTGAATCGTGCTGTCCATGTCGTGAAAGGCGGTGATCATAATGGGATGAATATTGGGGAATTCTTTTTTGAATTCTAATAAGCCATCGAGTCCTGACATCCCTGGCATGCAGATATCAAGAATAATTAAGTTGGGTTGTTTTTCGCGAGCAGCCTTAAGGCCTTCTTCAACGCTATGGGCTGTAGTGATTTGATAGCCTTGAGAGCTTAGGTGAAGCTGTAATGTTCGGCAGATCGCGATGTCGTCGTCAACGACTAAGATGGAATTTGTTGCCATTGGGGTATCTGTATTTAGTTGAATATTAGGCGCCATTGTACTCTTTCCGCTGTACTATTGCTGGGCGATATCGGTGTTCGTAGATTGGGCTGGCCCCGTCGGGAGTGTGACTCGGGCATAGCTTCCTTGGGTGTCGTCACGGCGGCCAATTTTAAACACGCCGTTATGTTCCTCGACCATTCGCCTGACGATGGGGAGTCCGAGCCCAGTACCTTTTGCCTTCGTGGTATAGAAGGGTTCGAATATCTTGGCGGCAATATCATTGGGGATGCCCGGGCCGTTGTCCAGAATATCAATTTGAATAACGGCGCTACCTTGCTTTACTACGAGTGCGCTGCGCACGGTGATAATGGGTGAGTGCTCGCAAAGTTCGTTTGCTTGAATGGCGTTCATCACCAAGTTACTAAATATTTGCTGTAATTTAGTCGCATCGGCATGAATGGCGGGCAGTGTGCCTTGGTAATCGCTAATGATTTGGGCCTGAGTTTTTTGCACGGTTTCTTGGAGCATTAGGATCGAGCTATCTAACACGCGATTAACCTGTAACCACTCGGGCTGTAATGCGTCAGGTTTGGAAAAGAGCAATAAGTCGGCCAATATGTTTTCCATATAGCGCACTTGGTCGAGTGCGATGGCGCTGAGTTCTTCCGCGTTCTGGGCGGTGCTATTGTCATAGGGGCGCTTATTAAATATCTGCATCGTCATTTTGATGGATGACAGTGGGTTGCGCAGGTCGTGAGCAATCATGCTTGCCATGCGGCCCATTTCAGCCAGTGATTGGGCGCGAGCCAATTCTCTGTTTCGTTCCTCCACTTCTTCTCGTAATTGACGATGTTCGGTGACATCTTCTTTGATTGATAGGTAGTGGGTGATCTCTTTTTGTTCGTTTCGAATTGGGGAAATCATCGTGTTTTCCCAGTAAAGTTCACCATTTTTGCGTTTATTGCGAAATACGCCGCGCCATTCGCGACCAGAAGTAATGGACTGCCAGAGCGACTTGTATATATCGTCGGTGGTTTCGCCAGACTTTAAAATGCCGCATGTTTGGCCAATGGCTTCACTTTGGCTATAGCCGGTTGTCTCTATAAAACCACGATTGACGTATTCGATAATGCCTTTGGCATCGGTAACGATGATGGATTCGTGTGTTTGTTCAACGGCACGAGAAAGTTTATGGAGCTGTTTTTCATTGGCTCGTTGAGCGGTTATGTCGTGACCGATACTGGTGAGAGTCATTATTTTTCCGTCAGGGCAGAAGGAAATAATATTATTCCAGGATATTAGGCATTCATTGCCAGCGTTATTTTTGATCCAATATTCCGTGGTGTGTAGTGGGGCCTTGCCTTTGATGACCTCTTCGAAAGCATCCTGAATACTTTGGCGTTGGTGCGCAGGGACGGCAGTGTCAAACCAGTTTAAGCCTGTTAAATCGTGTTGTGATCGACCTAAGTTTTTGCATAGTGGTTGATTGCAGTAGATCACTTGGCCATCAGCGCCAATGGTTACCGCCAGAAACTGAATAGCGTCTAAGGTGTTTTGGAGGCGGTGCTCATAAGCCTGCTGGGCTTTTTCTATATCTCGGCGGTTGCTAATTTGAGCTAGCAGGAGTGATAGAGCCAGTAGGAATAAGCTGCTGAATGAGTAGATCCAAACGTGTTTACTGAAAAAAGTGCGATAAGGAATGATGCGTTTGTCCGAGGGAATATGCGAGACGATTTTCCAAAAGCGGGCAGATTTACTGTGGTTGCCTGCCACACCTGAGACAGCGCTAACGCCTGTTTGGCCGTAATACTCCATCACCGAGGCAAGCGGGTAAGCGGTAGTAAAGGTGAATAGGCCGCTGGGTGTGGCAAAGCTACCGGTGTCTTGGGCTAGAATTCTTTGCCATTCGTCTGGGTAGGCGGTAACAAAACCTTTGTCGAGAACGGAATTAAAGGTGCCTTTGGTGACGGATGAAGGGCTACCTAGAGAACGACCTTCATTGGCGATGATATAGGCATGATCGATAATGTCACGTGCCGCCTGTTTAAATCCCCATAAGATTCTATCGCCCCGTATATTGAGGAAAAGCAGACCTTTTTTGACCCCGCGAGTATCGAATAAAGGCGTGGCGAAGCGTATGACGGCTCTAGGCGGTACGCCGGGCTCGGTCTCATCATCAACCATGACGAAGGATGACATATAGACGCCGCCAACATCTTGTTGCACAGCTTCCTGGAAATAGGCCTGATGTGATTTATTGAGCAGCTTAGCTTGCTCAACGATGTAGGGTATACCGTCGCCGTAGTTGACGCGCACCATTTCATCGCCATGCACATCGAGAATGGAAACCTGGTCATAGACACCTTTGTTTTCACTAAAGTACAGAAACTCCTGGGAGAGCATTAGTCTTGCCAATGTATTATCGGTGACGTCGAGCAGCTCCGAAAGCTCATTCAGTTTGGCAAGAAAGGTTAAGTCAGAAATAACGCTACGCATTTGACTGACAACGCCCTGCTGGCCCAATGAAACATTGTTGGCTTCATGATTCTCTTGGTTGACTTGGAGTAGCTTTGTCTCGGTATAAAAGTGCGTGGTTGCTGCGGCACCAAGCAATATCATGAACGGGATAAAAATAATTAAAAAACGCGTAAATAAACCGGAAGAACTTTGAATGTTTATGGCTGACTTTGGCATGGGCTTCGGCGCTATTCAACGTATCTAGAGAGTAATAAAGAGTGCGAAAAAATCATTGAGTTAAACGCGTCTTACTGTGTGAATTGTATCGAGCTGCGGTTAAAAAAACAAAACCGTCTTTCTGTGTCTATTTAGAAGTTATTTAGGGGGGAGAGCACTGCCCGGGGGGGAGGGAGTGGGCAGTGCTCCGCTTGGCATATTAATCCGTAAACATCAGTCAACTTCGCGGGAGGAGGGGGGAGGCGAAGTTCCCGCTTGAGGAAGACTTATTTTACTTTTTACGTACTGCCAAAGTTTGTGATGCCGGAGAAACGATATGAGCGCTGGGAGTCGCTCAACTACTGTTACCTTGTTTCTCGTTCTGCATCACGGTATTGCATGGTTAAACCCAAATTACTTGGAATTATCAACCATATAAGTAACAGCAGCTTTTACTTCGTCATCAGTCAAAGAACTCTTGCCACCTTTAGCAGGCATAAAACCTTTTGCGCCTTTAAAGCCTTTGATTGCGTGTTTGTTTAGTGTGTCCATGCCTTGGCCAGAACGTGCAGCCCAATCAGCCGTGTCACCTACCTTAGGTGCGCCCATCATGCCTGTAGAGTGACAACCCTTACATGCTTTTTTGTAAACAGCTTCACCGTCAGCGTGAGCAGTGCCCGCAAGCATTAGAGAAACAGAACCAGCGATTAGCAAGGTTTTTAGAACTTGAGGTTTGGCGAACAATTTCATGTATCAACTCCTGTTTAGAGTCACCATCTCGCTAAATATATTATTTAGTGTTTAACGCGTAGCGATATGGTCATTAGTTTGTTTTTCAAACGTACCGGAGATCCCCCCTGTCGTTTGCCTTCGTATGTTACTGCATTGCTGACAGCTCAATGTGTACATGAAATACAAGATTGCAGTATGCGTGCCACTTTTGGTGTAGCCCAGTAAATTAGTGATTAATCTTATTTATCTTATTGTTAAATAGACTTTTTATTTTGTTGGTGCCGTTTGGGGCTAGTGCGCTTGCGAAGAACAGGAGTCGAGTTTAGCGAAGTTTTATTTAACGAATTGTTGCTAGCGTTGCGTTGCCTTGAACATTTTGTTCTGTGCGGGAGCTGGCCCCAATCAGCCATAACTGGAGAATATATGCGGTTATTGGCGAGGCACACTATATAAAGCAAACGAAATAAGCGAGCTTAGCTGACGTATGCCTAGAACGGATGATGAGGTGCCGGGCTTATCGCGAAGTTATCCTCAGCATTTAGCGAAATTCGTCTATTGGTAATAAGGTTCAATGTGGAAAATAACATGAGCAAGACTTGAATGTATTGTTCCACTCGAACCTCCTGCTTGAAATGGTTTTTATTATGTAACTTTATGATATATATATGGTTATTGGTTTTTATTGGAGTTGGCTCGGTACATGCAATTCTAAATGTGGATTGATGCACGCCTATTGTTAATTGGCGAAAAACGGGTCGATATCAACGGTATTGTGATTTGAATAGCCTGCTTTTTAGCATCCTGTAGATTATGAGCGAGGAGGGTTTAATGAGTGATCACGCGGCAGGCTGGAGCGCAAAGCCGTGGCCGTTTTTACTAGGTGCGGGTGGCGGAGTGCTACTTCCCTGGGCCTTTATTCTACAGCTAGTCTATGGTTTTAGCTTGATGGCTTTGATCACATTGAGTGTAGTGAACAGCATCATTTTTATTGGTCTGATTGGTTGGCTATTGCCTGGTGTGCGTAACAATAGTGAGTTCTCTTCAGTTTGGCCTTATCGTTCTACGGCGGTGTTCATCGCTTTGCAGTCTTTCATCGGTCTTAGCATAGTAGCCCTCTACTGGTATTTAAGGTCGGGAATGGATGTTTGGCCGCCCTCTGGTTCGCCCGATATGTCTTCCCCAGTCATTTCTATGTTCTTGTTGTTTGCTTCAAGTATTACGGCGGTGTTGGCTGGCAAAGCGAGTCGCCAAGGCGATGTCGGATACTTGATAAACTGGTACTTGGTTACGGCATTATTTTGGATTGTGTATGCGGTTATTATGATAGTTAGCTGGATAGAGCTGTCGGGTGCGGGATACGCAATGGGTACAAACTTATTTACGCTTAGCTTCTATTGTGTGAGTGGCGTGCATTTTGCCCATCTACTCTTTGGCCTTGTTCTGATAGGTTTATCCATTGTTTATACCTTTAAACAAGGTCATAACTTTAGCCGTGATCGTTCTCTGCTGATGTTCGTTCACTTTGTTAATGCATTCGGCATTTGGGGCTTGCCTCAGTTATTTTTATAATCTTAGGCCATTAGCCCAGGGCTACTTGTTTTCGTAGTTTAGTCATTGATGCGTGACTGATAACTGGTTAATCATACTGAAATACGGGGCTTAGTTTTGCTGGAGTATCGAACATGTCAACTGGAATTTTTTACCCTACGGGGTTTGAATCTACAGGCAATTTTTAATGTCGAGGATTTGCCATCGGCAGTGTCTGATGCGCTGGCCGAGCAAATTGATGAATTTAGTCAGTACCGCCAACTCCTACTTATCGGCCATGCTGGCCGTGAACTGTGGACTGGTTTGCAGCAGGCCGGTAGTGACTCGTCTAACCCTGTCGATGACTATACGCGGCATGCAATAGATGATTATTTTCATGCAGACCAGGACGATTATGCCTACCAGATGCTCTACCCAGGTCCCTATCGTGTTGACTTATTACAACTTGGTGAGTTGGCGGGCTGGCATCATCCTTCACCATTTTGGTTGGGTGTAAATAAGGTATGGGGAAGTTGGTTTGCCTATAGAGCGGTTATTTTGGCAAACACTAATTTGAGTCCGACGCAAAATCCGACAAGCCAATCGCCCTGTGATAATTGCATTGAAAAGCCATGTATCCCAGCTTGTCCGCCTAAAGCGCTTGATAATAATTGTTTTGATTTAATGGCCTGCAGTAGCTATCGATCTAAAGATAGCTCGCCTTGTGGTTACCAATGTATAGCCCGAAACACCTGTCCAATCGGCAAGGATCATCGCTATAGTAATGAACAGATTAAGTATCACTATTCAATTTCACTCAAAACCATTAAAGAGCGCGCCTCTTCCTTTTGACCGCTGAGTCGGTATTGTGGGCGTATTAACAGCCTGTTACGGCTCAATGGTTTCACTGTTGCTGCCTAATAGGGATGCAGGATAGTGGAGTAATGCAGAGAGTTTTTCTTGTAGCGGGATTTCTAAATATTGAGCAAGTCCAACGCCGATGATGGCTAGCACGATAATGCTGGTCAGCGCGATAATTTTGATGCCTCGACGTTTTTTATCTTGTTGCAGTGATGCAATGGTCTGCTGCAGTTCGCTAATATTTTGATGCTCTAGCGCCAATGCCTCTTTGGCTTTTATATCCGCATCCGCGGCATTTTTTCTTTCGGTTTTTATGGTTGCGGTAAGTTGAGCAATTTTTTGATCGTACTGCTTTTTAGCTTGAGAAAATAATTTCATTTTATTGTGGAAGTTTTGAGTAAGTGATTCAAACTCCTGGCCCAACGTTTTATGTTGTTCAGTTAGGATTTTATGGGCATCCTTTTTTTGTTTTATATCACCTTCCAGGTCTGCGCGAATTTGGCGCAATTGGGCAACTTCTTGTTCAGCGCTTTTTCTGATTCCTTGTGTATGTGTAAGATCTTCTTCGAGTTCGACAATGTCCTGCTGTGCTGATGATAGTTGCTGTTCAGCATCTTCAGCGCGTTTGGTGGTGTTTTCTAAATTTGTAGTTAAATCGGCAAGTTGTTCTTCTTGCTTTTTAATCAGACGGGATGCATCGTCCATGTCGATGACGAGTGAATTTTTGTGGTCTAGCAGTTCCTGATGGCTATGTTGAAGTTGAGCTAAGGATGTTTCTAACTCTGCTATATTTTCCTCTGCACTGCTGAGTTTTTTCGTTAAATCATTTTTGGTTTCGACTAAGGTGTTTTTATGCGCCTCTAACTTGTCGTGTACAAGGTGTAGTTGCTCTAGCTTGTGTTCTAAATCGCTAGATTTGATTATTTGATTATTTAGTTTGTTCTCTAATTCATTTTTTTCTGAGATGATTGAATTTTTAAGGTCGATTAATTGGTCGTGTGAAGACTGTAGTGTCGAAAGAGCGCCCTCTAAATACTCACTATTTTCTAAGGCTGTGTTTAATTTCTCAGTGAGATCCTGGTTATTTTCTTGTAGGTTAATGTGTTCACTGTTTAATGTTGATAAATTATCTTCTAAATCGCTTATTCTTACTTGTTCAGCGGTGATTTTATGTACTAAGGCTTCTTTTTCACTTGTTAAAGTGTCGGTTCTTAATTCTAATTGTGAATGGCTATTGCGTATTTCTAACCGTGATTTTTCTAATTCATCTATGGTTTGTTTTGAATTGTTGATCTGTGAATCTAGCTCAAGTCGTTCATTGTTTAGTTCGTTAATGCTAAGTTGGTTTTGTGCTAGTTCGGTATTGAGCTTGTCGTAGTCTTCGGTTTTTTGATCCAATTGATGCTGTGTTTTTTCTAACGTTTGCACTTGTTGATCGAGCGTTTTTTTTGATTGATCGAGTGCCGAAGCAAGTGTTTGGGCGTTGCAGGTTTCGCCAGCTAGCCGCTCATTGAGAGCTTGCATTTTTAGCGCCAATTCATTGTTGCTATGATTTGACTGCTCTAGTTCAGACAGCGTGTGTATATGATTTCCGTTCAGTAATTCTTGTTCATTTGAAAGTGTATCGTAGCGTTTTTGCAACGACGACAGTTCGGTAGCCTGAGTTGTACTGGCATTAACCGCCGAGTCCAGCTGGTCTGTTAATGTTTGTTTTTTTTCGTTTAAAATTTTATTGGCTGATGTTAGTTCATCTAAGTTAGATTGCAGCTCGTTGATGGTGTTTTTTAGTTGGCCGTTATATTTGTCTGTGTCGGTCGCGTTAGCCAGGTCTGCTTGAGTGTGTGCTAATTCAGTAACGAGTTGTTGATAGCGTTCATTGAGTGATGTTAGTTCAGTATGCTGTTCATTATTTTCTTCCGAACTATTGTCGAGTTGCTGGCTTAGGTGACTTTTCTCCTGTAGTAAGAGAATGTTTTTAGCTTGTAGTTCGTCTATGTCAGATTGTAGCTCTGTTAATTGCTGAGTGAGTTCGGCGTGTTGTTTGTCTTTGGTTTTTGCTTCGGAAGAGATACTATGAACTTGTTGCATGGCCTGAGACCGGCCTTGTTTGAGAGTTTCTTCGAGTGTTTTTGTTGTTGTCGCCAGCTCTTTGTTTAAGTCATATAAGCGCTTGGATGCATTTTGTTCGGTGCTAAGCTCGTCGGTGAGTTTATTAATTCGCCCGCGCAGTAGTGTTTCTGATTTGGTCTTTAAAGTGCTAGATTCAATAATGGCCTGTTTAGCTGAATCTTGCGTCTGTTTGAGTTCTTTTTCGAGCGCCTTAATCGTGGTTTGGGTTTCTATATGTTTAGACTTTTCTGCTTGTAGTTGATGGTGTGTATCTTCTAGCTGCCGTTTCACGCTAGATAGTTTTGCTTTCATTTCTGCGGTATCGGCATCTTGTTCTTGTTTTATTTTTTGTGATTTTTCTTTTGAGTTTGTTTTTAATACCGAAGTGTTAAACTGATGCTGACCAAGAATGAAGGAGGCCACAGCGCTAAGGTTAGTGTCATCGGATAATACGATGTAGTGCTGTTTTTTATCGAGCGTCTTCAAGTGTTCACGAATTGACTCGAAGGGGATGTTTTTTCCTTTACCATCATTCGCAAAATCATCCGCATTGCGAATATCTAGGAATTGGTAGCCTTCTAATTGCATTTTCTCCGCATCAGTCTCTGTAACGTAGTTGATGAGAGGTTGTTCTAAGAGCGTTTTGAACGCATCTTTATTTAGACGCAATAAGACGCCGTCATTGAGCATGCGAATCGTTGCATTACGCATCGATTGTGTGACGAGCGCTTCTTCACCAAACGCTTCGCCAGCGCTTAAGATGGCAAGTTCAGTGGGCGTTGTGCCTTGGCCTAGGCGAGTGACGGCGCAGCTACCCTTGGCAATAATGTAGTAGTCGTCAGGTGTGTCGCCTTGATTAAATATAACCTGGTCTTTGACAACAGTGACGGGCTCAATGGCGCGGATCAAGGCTTGTAGGCTTGTGGGCGGTAGACTCTGTATGGCTTTGCTTTGTAGTAGCGCATCGGTCCAATCTTGTGAACTATCGGCGTCGATTTCTTCAACTTCAAAGCCGCTATCAGAACCCACACTGCGGAGAAAATCGAGCATTCCTGCATCGACACAGAGCACTGATACGTCACTGGCAGCGAGTACGCGAGTGCGGTTTTCTGGTGATAGAATGGAGTGCTTGGCTCTGCGACTGTTGGCTTTGATTATTTCAGCGTCACTGGAGTTAGGCGCTCGCTCAACTTTGCCAAAGAGTAAATAGACGATACTGTTTTTATCCACCTCTGCGGAGACCGATTTACCTTTTGCAATAGAGAATACAGAGGTGCTATCGCATAGCTCGGTAAGCTTGTCGTGGTCTAGTTCGTTTAAAGGACTGAATTTAGTTAACGAATTGACATCATTGATTTTATTCGCGTTCGACATAGCTTCCGTTTACCAAGTTGGATGGATCGACTCTATTTATATCGGGCGTAGCGCTATGAAAATTAGAAATATCGAGCAGGAATTTAGCTGGGGGGGGTATCAGTGGAGGGCTATAGTTGTATCTAGCTCGGAATAGCACAGCGAAGGCGCGCAGACCTCAGTCTTGGGCTGAGAGTGAACCTTGTAGTGCAGTGATAAGGGCATAGCCAGGTCTGGCTAACTTAAGCATTTATTTCAGTGCCTCAATATGACGACGAAGGGCTTCGACTCGCTCACGGTTTTTTGAAAAGTCAGACCGGCCTACGCGAGAACTTGCCCGTACTTGGAGTTGCTGAGTATCGGCATCCCATAACAGCTCCATATCATCGATAAAACCAAAGACTGGCGTGCGAAAGCT
>Ga0316202_10002189_pt1 | contig 13255 bp, 8 predicted proteins | sample 3monrhotite_MG_FD_204934 | JGI IMG/M metagenome (GOLD analysis project Ga0316202, IMG submission 204934) | Microbial mat bacterial communities from mineral coupon in-situ incubated in ocean water Damariscotta River, Maine, United States -... | ecosystem: Environmental > Aquatic > Marine >... | reverse complement strand
GTGACAAAGGATTACATCAAGAAACTTTACAATGGGAATTTCAGATACAAGAAGACGGTAACTGGATGCAGAGCTTTATGGACTATGTAAATAAAGAGGAGGAAAAAGATGACACAAAATCTAAGCCAAAAATTGTTACATGATTTAGAAACACACTATCATAATGTAGAAAAATTATATAATGATAATTTACATTTGGAAGCAATAAGAGAAGAATTACAAATATCTTACAAAGATTGGTTACCAATGCAAGACGTTATATTTGCTCCTGAATCTATATATAAATGTAATAATGTATTTAACGATACTGCTTATTATAAATATAATCACACAACAGGACGATCACAGGAGATAAAAAATGATACAAAATATTAATCCTTTATGGGAGAGCCATAAAACAACTGACGAACAAGTCGTAGAATATTACGAAAGCGTTCAAAACCCTGCCAGCCCTCATGCTATAACTGTAGCTGATATAGGAAAAACTTCTTTAAACTCTAAAGCAGCTGCTCAAGAGCATGAAGATAATTTTAAAATTAGAAAAGAAGATTTAATAGCAGAAGGAATGGATGAAGCACTAGCAGATAAAGAAGCAAAAGAATATTCTGATGAATTATACGCTAACACTTTAGCATCTTTAGAAGATTTATACAAAGCTAGAAACACATCTTAAATAAAAATAACCCCACAGAAATTAATCTATGGGGTTTATTTTTTTTTTATTGCCTGTTCATATACTTAGCAGGTTGTGTTCTACCTCTAGGATGATCAAGCAAATCTTGATTTAACTCTAAGATTCTAGCTCTACCATCTAAAGTTTGTACACTATAACTTATCTCACTAGTTCTCTTTAAGTCAAGTTGACTGTTTGGAGTTGGATAAGCTTCTAAAATAACTACTAATCCAAAATGATCGTTATATGCTTGTTCATTTTCTTTAAACTTTAATTGACCTCTTAGCTTTTGATAGTCAATTGTTTCCGGTGAAGTATTCATAAAGCTTAAATCATTTTGTAACTCTCTACTTTTTAAAGTATGGTTTAAAATTTTAAGATTTACTTCAGTATCAAAGTTAAGATTATTTTCTTTTAAATCTTTAATTATTTTATTAGCATCGTTTTCCCACTTGTAGCGATCTCTTTTAGAATTAAAAGGTTTGGGGTTAGGTTTAAAAGGAGGTGCTTTTATTTTTACATTATTAAACACAGGCATTTCTACTAACTCTTTATCTGCTATTGACTTAATATTTTTTCTATTAGCTTTTGTTAAACCTAATGCTTCCATAGCAGATTTAGCATTGTGATTTTTTCTTTCTAATTTAGTTACTACTTCTTTATTAAGACCAGTAACTTTAGTTTTAGTAAGATTACCACCTGCAAATTGATTAAGGGTTCTTATGTATTTCATAACATGTTTACCTTGTGCTTCACTTGCTTTTAATCTTGCCCTAATAGTAGGCATATCTTGAACGTTTGAAGTTCCTACATAATCCATATCATAACCTAAAGCCTCATTAGCTGCTATTAACCCATCTGAAACAGTACTATGGTATCCTATCTTATAATGTTCTTCATTTAAAATATTTTCTAGATAAGGTAAGTACATTGGTGAAGCATAAAAACCATCATGCTTAGGTAAAAATACATTACCCATTTGCCCGTGTTCTTTTCCTGGGTTATCTACTAATTGTCTAAATAATGAATTGTCTTTTACAGTAGCATCGTAAGGATGGATAGTAGAAGGTGCTACTTGAGTAGAAGCCTTAGAAAATGCTGACATCTTTGCTGTTTCTTTATTCCAATCAGGAAGAAGACTATTGTATGTATTAGTAACTTCTTGAAAAGAATCTATTCCTTCAAAATGATATTGAGGTCCACTGGCTGTAGGAACAATAGCACCAAATGTCATAATTTCTCCGTTAGGAGCTATAAATTTAAAGTTAGGTAGATTAGGATTATTTTCTTTTTGTTCGTGAAGGTTTCTAATAAAGTCTGATTTGTTTTTACCCATTTCTTGCAATGGTCCGATAGCACTAGTAATGCCTGACCAATTAGCTTTACCCATATGATGGGCAATATCTTCTGGTGTCATCATTATACCTTCTAATGCTCTAGCAAATTCAGGCTTAGTATCTATTGCATCTTGCAAAGCTTCAGTACTTAATCTTAATACTTTTCCTTCACCTGCTCCAAAGGCACAAACCATTACAGCATCTTTTACAGCAGAGTTTCCAAGCAAACCACTATTATATAATAAAGCACCTAATGCTCTTATTTGAGAATTAGTTGATTCATTAAATGCATGTGCCATCTCCGCAGCAGCTTGGTAGTATGCTGGTCCATCACCTGCAACTAGTCCTTCTGGGTGTAAGAAAGCTTCTGCAGGAGATTTTTCTCTTATACCTTTGTTCCTAGCTATTTCTGCTGAATCACCTATTAAATAAATAGATAAGCCAGTTCCTTCAAGTAACCTAGAAAAACCAGATTGCAAAGCTGCAATTGCTAAACCATTATTAATACCATCTAATGATGAAACAAAATTTGTTCTGTGTATTGGTTTACCAGCATCTATTGCGTTTTTTAATTTTATAGCTTCTATTATAGCGTCTCTAGTATAAATGCCATCAAGAGGTTGAGAATAACTAATAAAACCTGCAAACATTAAAGATATAGGATCATCTTTATTCATTAAGGCTTGTTGTAATTCTAATTTCTTTTCAAAAGAAGTGTCTGGAGAAACATAAGCATCAGCTAATTCAACTACTTTACCATATTTACTTTGCAACTCACCAATAATAGCGTCAAAACCATTAGCACCTTCTTCGTAAGTAACCTTGTCGTATTTTAAATCAGCATCAGGTAATTTAATACCCATGTTTCTAACAATACCTGCTTTTAAAAGCATAATATGAGTTCTTGACTCAGCACTCTTACCGTCTATTTTAAACGTTACATTAGTTCCTTGTCCAGTTAAAGCTCTTGACCATGGATCGTCACTGTTTAAAGCGTCTTGGTCTTCATAAGCTCTAGAACCACGAGCATGAAAAAAATCTTTATAAAATTGTTTTAAAGCTCCTCCATTTCTACTGGGTAATAATGAATTAGCATGAAACAAATTTAAAGTTCTTAAGTTGTCAGCATTTTCATCTGCAAAATCAGTTACTTTATGCTCACCATCTTCATCATATTTCATAAAGTATTTTTCTCTAGAGCCAAGCTTAGATGGTTGACCGTTATCTAGAGTTAATTTCTTTATGTGTTTAAATCCTTTACCTGGTCCATCAATTAAATTAGTAACCGAGTTAGGTACTTCACGACCTGAATCAGGATTAAAACCATGTATTAAATTTTCAGCACCAAGTGTAGTTGGTCTTATAGTAAAAGGAGTATTTTCTAAAGCCATTACAGATAATCTAGCATAGTCCTCATATTCTTTTGCTGTGTATTGTTTTCCAGAAAAAATATTTTTTATATTATCTTGTTTAGCTTTCTTTTGTAATACATTAGTTACTTGAGACCATTTTTTAGGTTTGTCTCTTAAAGCTTTTAAGGGTTCTCCTAAAAGAAATTTAATTGTTTGTAAGTTATCACCAACAAAACGCATCATACCTCTATTTAGTCTTGTTTGGCTTTCACCTAAATCTCTTAAAACATTAGGAGAAATATAATTATTTTCTTCTTGAGTATTCATTGGAACAAACCATTCTGGAAATGTTTCACGAACTTGTTGTTCTGCAATAGCACCTGTCGTAGCTATTTGTTGTGCTGTCATAGCTAACCCGCCTGCTTGGTTAATCAAATAACCAACTCCTTTCTTAGAGTTCTTTGATGCAAACCAAGCTTGAGATTCTAATGCATCAACACCTGCCTTTTGTTCAGCAGTTAAAGCTTTATATTTTTCAGGAGTATCTGCAATAACATCTCTATCTAAATTATCTGGTGCCCTGCTTCTAGCTCTTTCTGCATTATAATTAGAATATAAAGTTGACATAATAAAAGCAGAAGATAAACCACCGGGCATATTTGCTTCTAAATTTTGTTTTGCAGGAGCAAACACTTGATAATTTAAAGCAGTAATAGAATTATAATTGTCTGCTCCTGTTTGTTCTATTATTCTTTGAACAGCATCCATTGTTTTAGGATCGTTTAATCGAGATTTGTCTGCGTATTTAGCATTGTAATCCATAGCAAGTTTTTCACCAGCATCATACATAACTTTAGAAAAGTCTCTAGTTACCTGTAAAGGTAATTGGTTTTTAGCCTGAAACAAACCTGTTATAGCTGGAACTTCGTTCTTAAAAAACTCTTGAGTAGCTGTTTCTCCAGACCTTATTGCAGTAGTAAAATCAGAAATAGGTTGTTGACCTGTAAAACCTTCTTCAAACCTAGCATTAGCTGCTGTTCCAAACTTATCTTGTTCAGCTGTATTAATAGCATAAAAGTTAGGTTCCATTTGACCTGTTCTTTCATTAAATTTTAAAGGTGCATTTGCTCTAGCTTCTTCTGCACCAGCAACACTAGCTGCAACATTGACTCTATCGTCTGCGTCCATTTCTTGTACAGGATTATTTTTAGCAAGAATATTATCTACTAAAGCTTGAGCACCATTAGGATTATTAACTTTAATTGGTTTCTTTAAATCAATATTGTCTGGAATTTCGCTTGTTACAATATCACCGTCAGAAACATCTTGAAATCTCTGAGACTTTGGGCTAATTAATCTATAATAATCTTCAGTTTCTTTTAACAAAGGTGCTGCATCAAACAGCTTTTCCATTTCGTTTAGTTCTGACACGGGGTCAGGCACTCCTGCTTCAGGAACAGCCATTATGTTATCCATGTAGTCTGATTCAAAAATACTTTTTTCTGAATTGGCTCTACCAGAACCTGTAAATTTACTCATTATGTACTCCTACAATATATCAACAAATGGCATATCTAGATAGTCTCCTTCTGTAAACTTCTGTCTATGTCCTGCGATAGGAACAAACTTTAAAGCATTTTGTTTTGCTTTATCAAAATCTCCCTCTAACGCTGATCCTACTAATCTTTGTCCTTTCTTAATACTACCCCATGTTGGACCCATTACTCCTTCCATTACATTCCAAGCATTAGCTTCTCCATAAATAGGATTAACAGCATCTAATAAGAAATCAAACGGACCAAGTAAACCAGAAGCTTGTACGCCTCTTTGAGCATACTCTAAATCATCTAACCAATAAGGTCTACCGTCTGTTTTAAATTCGTCTTTTAAAGCTTGAGCTAAAAAACCCATAGCAATCAAACCTACTATAGCTTGTATTGTACCAGCGTCTTGATTAGGCATTCCACTTGTTACTCTCTTTATAAGCCTAGGCAAAATAGAAGCAAACACTGTTAAAATAAATCCTCTAAATTGAAATAACAAAGCATAATGAGGATCGTTAGTTGGTCTTGATTTAGTTGCTGGATTAGGATTAGCAAGGAAATTATCTACCCATTGCTTTCTAGCCTTATCCATAATTGTAACTAACTCTTTGTACCTCGGATTACTTAGCATTAAAGTTTCTATTTCAACAAAAGAATTAGGATCGCTAAAGCTTAAATTTTTGTTAGCATGAAGTTCAACAACTTCGTTTTTAAAAGCTTTATATAATTCTACTGTTCTTAAAACAGGCATTTTAGTTTCTCTTAATAAGTCATAAGCTTCTTTTGTTTGTTCTGAATAAACCATTCCAGGCTCTTGAAACGTGTCTAACACATCTAAGTAATGCATAATAGCGTCACCGCCAACAAAATCTGCAATTACTCTTGAAGCATCTGTAATAACTTTTATACCTGAAACAGTTACAAATGTCATACCAATAGCAGCTCTTAATTTACTAGCTGCAATATCTTGTTTCTGAAAACCTTGTTGACCAAGAACACCGTATTGAATACCTGCTCTTCCTCCTGCAGTAAATCTTTGTCGCTGAGGAGACCATGAGTCTGTCATTTCAACTCCTGTTCCTTTCCAGAATCTAGAATAAATTTCACTATTAGAAGTTTTATAATGCTTAGCTAATTCCTTAGCTATTTTTTGTATATCTTCAAATAAAGCCCTACCACCTTGTTCTTTACTTATTCTACCTATCATTGCTGATATTATCTCAGGAATCTGTGCAAACCCACCAGTACCTAATATAGTTACTAAATTAAAACTAGATATATTTGCTTGAAGTCTTTTTAAGAATTGATTTTTTATTGGGTTATAACTCCCCATCCATATTTCTGCAGCTGATATTAAATCTTTTCCTATCTTTGGATCCCAATCTTTTTTAGCTCTTAATTTACCACCGGCTATAATTGTTTTTAAGACAATTCCTTTGTTGCCAATGTGTTTATGCATTAGTCCTTTATGAACTATTTCTCTAATAGTATCTGCTAAAGTTCCTAAATTATCTCCATCAACAAATTGCTCCATTCCTTTTTTATTATGAACATCTAATTTTGCATTAGAAAAAAACCTACTAAACGGTTCTAATTTAACTTGATTTATATTCATAATTGGTTCAGCTTCTTTAGCTGACCTACCTTCTAAAGCAGACATCATATTTTCATATTGTGAATCTGCTTCTGCTTGAGTATATACAGGAAAACCATTGCCTTGATCTTCCATTAATATTCTTTTATATTCAGCTTCGTTTTTCTTTAACTGTTTCTTTGAAGGTCTATTAGTATTGAACATTGTTTCTGCAGTATAGTCTTCATAACGAATATTTTCATTGCTTTCTTTTCTGGCAACATCTACATTGAATCTAGCTAATGCTTCCATGTCTTGTTTAATTTCTATTTCTGCTTTAGTTAAATTTTTATTGTTAGTAGCAAGTATTCTTCTTACTTCTTTAGACATTTCAATTCTACTTTTACGGGTGTTTCTTTTACCGTATAATATTCTTAATTTAGAAGTAATGTCTTGAGTCATTCTTCTTCCAGTGTCTAATAATTTATTTTCTTTATCCCAAAGAGTTCCTCCTCCAACAAAGTCTTTATTAGTTGGAGAATAAAAAGCTATACCTGCTTCTATTGGTTGATTAACAATGCCTGACATTGGGTTTTTCCAATAGTTTTCTGTAGGTCTAAATACAAAGTTATCACCTATATCTTTTAAAAATTGAACTACTCCTTTATTTTTTAATTTATTTTCCTCTTGATATTTATCCATTTCTTTATCATTTTTATCTATTTGTTTTTGAGTAATATTAGAAGATGGTCTATCAATATTGTTTGCATCATACCAACCTTGAGGTCCAAACAACCATTGCTCTCCGTCTATCTCTGAAGCATCATCATATTTAAATTGCCCTGTTTTTGAGTCTTTTCCAAGAAGCCATTTTCTATATACTGGTTGTTTAGCAGCAATTGAATACATTTTTTGTGTTCTTCTTCTGCTTTGAATTGCACTTGGAGTAGCAAGAGGAGGAGAAACCATAGCACCCATAATAGTGCCACCAGCTAAAGCATTAACTGCCCTATCTTTTGCTTCATCCATATCAAATTCTTTTTGAGAACCACCTACAGCAGCCATAAGTTGAGTCATTTCTTGTAACAACTCTGTTCCACCTTCTCTTACAGCACCTGTTGCTGCATCCATAGCAAATTGTTTAGAAACTAATTTTTTAGTAATAGGTAAACTAACTAAACCTCTTAATGCTTTAGCTAATTCAGCAGAATCTGTAACCAAAGCGCTTCTAGCCCACTTTAAATAATCTGCTCTAGTTAAAATTGTTTCACCTGCTCTAGATGCTTTATCATATAGGGCATTAGCTATAACTCTATCGGTATCTTTCTTTAATACTTCAGAAGCTTTTAATAAACCTCTTAAACCTAACCTATCTAAAGAAGCCATTACAATACCACCAGAATAAGCTGCAGCCACAGATTTTTCATCCATGTTTTCGCCTTCCATATCAGAATATATTTGACCAGCGTAAACTAAAGCCATTGGACCAGTAGATAAACCGAGACCAACACCTGTTGCTAATGCAGCACTACCAGCTATTGTTCCTGGAACAAACAAAGCAGCTCCTGCAGCACTACCAGCTATACCTAATAAATAAGGAGCCATCATTCCTGTTAAGCCTGCTATATAATCACCTGTATCTTCTATACTATCTATATCACCAATACGATTTATATATGTAGGAAGTTGACCTTGCTTCATTTTATGAAAATTAGCTCTTTCTTCATTATAAGCCCATTCACCTTCATTGTTTGTCATGTCAGCAGTAGCAGCCATAAAACCTGATAAGCCTTCTTTCATAGATAAAACAGAAGCATCCCAAGCAGTAGACATAGGGCTAATAGCTGAACCATCAAATTTAGCCCCTGGAGTATGATATTGAACATCTCCTAATTTATAAGGATTATAATCCCCATACCTGTCTTGGTATTGTCTCCAAGTAGCTTCGTCTAAAGCTTTATCTTTTGCTAAAGACCTTTTATTTTTAACATTTTGAAAAAAAGCTGTATTTACTTTATCCGATCCTTCTCTTTCTAGCCTAGCTTGGACCCACGGGTCTTCTAAATTTTCTGGTATACCTCTAGCCATATTAGCAAGTCTTAATTGTTTTCCTTCTTGACTTAGTTGACGACCTCTTTCATCAGTAAAATCGTCTGTAGCTAAAGTACCTGATAAATAAGCTTTGTCTGACCAGCTCATTCCTTCTTTATTATACAAAGATGCTATTGTTCTGCCATAATTATCTTTTTCTATAATACCGAATCTATTTTTCTTAGGCACTATTTCAGTAAAACCACCTTGTCTAGCAAGTTCTGCAGCTTGATTAGCTGCAAGCTCTCCACCCGGTTGTTCACGTTTATAACCATCTTCTGTCCATATTTCAACTTCTGGAGCAGCTACTCCTGCTATACGATAGCTAGTATCACCTTGTTTTACTGTATCAAAATCAATAAATACAAAGTCTCCTACCGAATTATCTATAAACAAATTATCTGTAGCCATTACGTCTCCTAGTATTTTTTAGCTCCGCCACTTATAAACCAATACATAAATGGTGTATAACCTTCTTTTAAAGCAGCATCCCTTACAGCGTAAAAATCTTTTTCTTCAGCTGATGCTTTCCAATCATTATACCTGCCTTCAGCAAGTCTAAACATTTGTCTGTTAGTTGTTATATTTTCTATATCAGTTAATTCACCACTGTCTTTTAATTGTTGTATATAATCTTCAACAGCTACTAAAGTATCTTTAAAAGCTTTATCAGGCATTTTACCTACATCTTGCTCTTTACCGTTTCGATCTTCATATGTTTCTCCCGGTAATAACCAACTACTTTCATTTAAATTTCCAGCATTCATATCTGCTTTAATAAGAGTATCATCAAATATATTTGATAAAGTTTTAGTTTTACCGCCAGCTAATCTGTAAGATATTAAATCTTTAATAGCACCAGACATTAAACCTTCTGTAGATAATCCCATATTAGGACCAAAGCTTATTCCTTTAGTATACATAGCATCTATAATAAGTGAATCAACTTCTGCCTTAGCTACTATATTAGAGTTAAGTTTTTCTACTTGCTTATCATCTAATTCATATTCGTTTTGATATTGAGAAATAATAGAAGCAAGATTACTTGTAAGCCTATCAGAATTTGCTTGAACTCTTTCATTAATTTCTTGTTTAGTATACCATTTTCTAATAACTGGTGTTCCATCTGGTCTTCTTGTATTTGGATTAACTTCTCTTTTTCCCCCATCTGGCATTACAACTAAAAAGTTTCCATTAGGTAATTGAGTTGCGCTAACTCGTATAGGTTCTATATCAGTACCTATATTATAAAATTGTGCTGATTTATCAAATGCACCGCCACTACTTTTACCTGATTTTTTAAGCATTTCAATTTCTTTTTCTCTTTCAAACTTTAAATCTTCAGCAGCTTTTAAATCTTTTTCTGCTTGCATACCACCAAACGAATTATAAAATGCGTCATCTATATCTTGACCCATTAACATTCCAAATGCAGCGCCAGCTAAAGCCTTGTATAAGTCAGGTCTAAAATCTTTTAAGACATTGTTTTCTCTTAAGAAATCTAAATAAGCTTCTTGGCTATTTACTTTGTAATTATCTTTTGATTTTAAAGTTTTTAATTGTTGTCTTAATATATCTAAAGACTCTTGAGCAGCTTTACTATTAGCAAGTATTTGTCTTTCTTTTATAGTAGTTGAAGGTAGTCCGTCTTTATCTCTATCAGCATCCCCAGTTAAAGTAGATTTAGATAATATTTTTTCTACTACTTCTGGTGTCCATGTTTGAGGGTTTTCTAAAGCAAATAATTCTTCTGCTTCTTCTTGACCTCTATTAACTTCTCCTTCTGATGGTGAAATTCCTGGACCAAAATATCCTCGTTCTATTGATTCTGGATTAACACCAAAGCCTGCCATTCTTTCTCTATCAGCAAGTCCTGATAAAATTGGACTTGGTGAATCGTCTAATTTAAATTTTTGGTCTAACCTATCTCGATCAAAAAGGCTTGCTAAAAAACCTTTACCTTCGGGATGCCTTGAAGCCATATTTTGTTCTTTACTTATTGCATCTTTTGCCATTCGTGCAGCTATTCTTTTATTATTTAAATCTTCTGCTAAAATTAACATAGATGCATCGTCATAAATGGCTTTACCACTAGCACTTTTTTCTCCAAAAGGAGTTACAGGCATTGTCATTGTATTATTAGCATTAGCATATCCAGCATCTCCCATTACAGGACCGGGCTCTTTATTACTAGTTAATATATCTCTTTCACTAAGATTTTTTGCAACTATTTCTTCCATGCTAGGTACTATTGAAGGAAAAAAATCACTAATTGTTTTCTTAGACCCATCAGCACCTGTTACAACTTCAGTTTGAGTAGTACCTTTATCATCTTCCTTAGTAGTAACTACTCTAGTGTTACCAGCACCGGGGCTTGTTCCGTAAGCACTAGGAAATACTCCGTATGGTGTAAAATCTCTTGCCATATATTACTCCTAAAAAGTTCCTGATATATAAATATTTTTTAATAAAGAAGGATTAGTTCTAAATGTTTCCATTATTCCTTCTTTAAATAAAAGCCCTTTTTCAACTAAATAATTAAATAAATCACTCCAGCCTTTACCTGCTTCCATTTCTTCCCATTCTTTAGCTCTTTTTTCTGAATAAGACATTACTTCTGCTTCTGTTTCTATTGGTTTTTCTTCAACAGTTTCTTCAGGTTTAAAACCTTCCATGTCTATGCCTCTACTTGCTAACCCTACTCCATTAGGATCTGCTGCAGCTAATTCTATATCTGACATTAATCTATTATTTTCAAACATGCTTTCATTTTTTACATTAGCAATATCAAGTTCTTTATGTATAATAGGTAAATTACGACTGTCTATTCCACCTTGTGGTAATGTCCAACCGCCTTCAGGTTCATATTGGTCTGAATTAGGCTGCCATTCAAAAACAGGTCTTTGAGTTTTTTCATCTATACCTGCGTACTTAGGTGCAGCATTTTGTTGCATAGCACCATAAGCTATTTCACCTACCATTTTAGCTGCTGATGTAGCAAGAGGGTTTTGTTTTTTAAATTGAGGTGCAGCTCCACCAGGCTGGCTTAATGTAGGCATATCTACTGGTCCAGTTGGTTTAGCGGAAGCCCATACATTAGGACCATATCCATATTGTTGTGTTGCCATATATTATCTCCTATTACCAGCCACGTCCAGAAGAATACGATCTTCCGGTTCTTGGATTAAGTGGTGCAGCTGCTTTTACAATTGTTGGTGAATAATTTGAACTGCGTCCACCGGGCATTGCACCTTGTCTTGGAGCATCAAAAACATTAGCACTAGCTCTAAGTTGGTCATTAACCGTTACCCCTTGTGTATTTTTTACAGTAGCATTTTCATAAGCTCTTTGTTTAGCAGCTTGATTAGTGCCTAACATTTTTTGGCTTTCATTAAAAAGAGTTTGACTAAAGTTAGGATCTTTTGCAAAGCCATCAGCCCAAAATTTATCGTCTCTAGCTGCTTGTGCATTAAAATTATCCATAATCTCTTGATGTGTGTAACGACCTGTAGCCATATTAGCATCGTAAGCACTTTGAATAGCTTCTAAAGATGGTGCTGAGTTTTCGTATAAGCCTCTTTGAGAAGGAGGTATATTAGAAGTATCAGCTCCTACTCTTCCTTGATAACCTGATGATTGTCCTACACTAAAACGTGCACCACCACTACCAGCAGGACCTAATAAGCCTCCTTCAGCATCTGGTAATATATAAAATTCATCAGGAGTTAATTCCATACCCCATATATTTGCAGGTTTGTTACCTTGTCCGGGATATTCCATTATTTACCTCCGCCTTGTTTGCTAGTTACGTTTGTTTGTTTTGGTACAAATCCACCGTAAATATTACTAAGCTGAGAGAGCCCCGCATAGCCTGAATCTAACTGATTTTGTGCTTGCTGTTGCTGCCCCATACCTATAGCTGCTAACGTCTCCGCTCCAGCACCCTGTGCTCCCAGAGCTTGCCCTTTCATAGCAAAGTTCTGTTGTTGAGCTTGTTGGTCTATACCAGCAAATTGAGCAGCTAAATTATTAGCAATAGATTGTTCATTAAGTGCTTGTCTAGAACCTCCTAAGCCTCCTGCTCTGCCTGCATTAGCTGCATTCATATTAAGAGATTTTAAAGCTTCTTGTTGAGCTGCAGTACGCATGCCAGACAAATTAACACCTTGATTAGCTTGATTCATCATAGCATTTTCTAATGCTGTTTGATTACCTGCAGCAGCAACACCAGCTTGTTGACCGGCTAATTGATTAGCGTTGTAACCAGCTACTTGCCCTAACTTACCTTGATTATATAAATCTGAACCTGCATTAATAGCAGTATCAATTTTACCTTGATAAGGTGTTGCATAACCTGATATAGTTTCAGTAGTACCGGGCTTACCGCCTCCACCACCACAAAAAGCTATGTCAGAAGAATCTACATGTCTAGCCTCTCCTAGCTCTAGCACTTCACTTGTGCTCATATCAATTGTAACACCGTCATAAATTTTAACTTTAGACATCTAAATTCTCCTTTAAGCTTTTTCGCATAGTAGTGTATCGTTCTTTCCAACCTACTTTATTTAATTGTTTGACAAATCCTTTTCGACCTGTATATTCTAACACATCAATACCTTCGTGTTTTCTAATTATATCTTCAAATACACTAGCTACCTCATGTAAATCATCTTTAATACCTTTTC
>Ga0316202_10002187_pt1 | contig 13260 bp, 7 predicted proteins | sample 3monrhotite_MG_FD_204934 | JGI IMG/M metagenome (GOLD analysis project Ga0316202, IMG submission 204934) | Microbial mat bacterial communities from mineral coupon in-situ incubated in ocean water Damariscotta River, Maine, United States -... | ecosystem: Environmental > Aquatic > Marine >... | reverse complement strand
ATCCGGCTCTCCTCGCGGAGGAGCCGCGCGCGCTGGAGCAGGCCTTGCTCCTCGCTGATCTTGGCGTCGCGCTCGCTCTGGATCCGGGCCCTGATCGTGTCGATCTCAGCGCCCAAGAGGAGTCGCAGCTGCTCGTGGCGAGTTCGAGCCGCCTTGACCTCGTGCCACTCTTCACCGTAGCGCTCGCGCAGGTTGCTGAGGGTCAGGGCCGCGTCAGCGAGCTTGGTCCGGAGATCGTAGATCACCTTCTGGTCGGCCATGGGGGCGGCGCTCTCGAGGGGCTTGCCGTCCTCCAAGACGCGCTGGATCGCCTCGAGCTCCGAGCTGAGCCGGATTCTCGAGCCCTGGACGCGCGCTAGAGCCTCGTCGTTGACCCGAATTCGCTGGACCAAGAGGTCCTCGTGGGCCTTGAGCATGGGTGTCTGACTGGGGTCGTTGAGGAACTCCCTCAGCGAGGCCTCGCTCTTGTTGAGCTTCTCGAAGAGGAGGTCCGCTTGCTCACCGATCTTCTTCTCGGCGGTCGCGGTCTTCTCGCCCCACTGACTCTCGAGCTGGGCCTTGTAGGCCTCGGCCAAGGCGTTGGCGTAGTCGGGACAGCGCTTTCCGTGCGGCGACTGGTAGCTGACGTCGACGAGGTAAGTCCCCTCGACGGGCGTCACGTGGATCCCGCGCTGGAACATCCGCCCCAGGGTCTCGGGGTCCGCTGGGCCGCCGAGGTCGAGCTCCAGCTCCTGGGCGATCTTGGGGTTCGCCTTGACCACCTCGGTCGCGAGGCTGTGGCTCTGGAGGACGTGGATCTGGGTGCTGAGGTATTGCGGCTGGACCCCGTCCCAATACATGACGTATTTGGACTGCGAAGGATCGGGGGCCTCCTTCGCCAGGCGGAGCCGAACCGTAGAGGCGTAGATCGTCGTCAGGCGATAGCTACGGACCGCAGCCAGGATCCCGCAGATAGCGATGATCACGACCATCACGCCGAAGCGTCGCTTGAGACCGAACAGGATCGCGCGCAAGTCCTCGGCGTTGAGGGGATCCGTCTCGCCGGCTGAGGGTGCCAGGTCCAAGTCCCGAGGAGACACAGATCCGCTCCCGCTCGGGTAGAGCGTGGCGGCCGTGGGTCGCATCTCTGGGGCTTCGCTCACAGGAAGCTCTCCGGGACCCAAATGATGTCGCCCGGCTCGAGGATCGGATCCTTCTCGATCTGGCCGTCCTCGATGATCTGACCGACGGGGACCGGGTAGACCCGCTTCTTGCCGTCGGGGCCGCGCCGTATCAGCTGGACCGAGTTGCCGGCCGCGATCCGGTTCAGCCCGCCGGCCAAGGCCAGAGCCTTGGTCACGGTCAGGTCGTCTTCGTCGAGGGGGATTCCGCCTTGTTTGCCGACCGCTCCCAGGACGAACACTCGCCTCAGGCCGCGAGCCGGAACCACGATCGTGTCACCTGCGGTCAATTCGACGCGGGCCCGCCGGACGGGGTCGCTCGGGAGTCGATAGGTTCGAACTCCTCCCTGCTGACGCCGGACCAGGAGCACGCGCTCGCGACTGGCGTTGTTGTTGAACCCGCCCGCGAGCGCCAGGACCTCCTCGACCCCGAGCCGGTTGCCCTCCTGAAGCGGGAAGCCTCCTGGCCGAAGCACGCTCCCGAACACGAACAGGTTCTGTTGCTGAGGGATCCAGATCACGTCCCCCGGTTGGAGCTCGACGTCTAGGTCGAGGCGGCCGCCAACGCTGATCTCGACGAAGGACAGCCGATAGGTCTGGCGCTTGCCGTCGACCTCCCGGATCAGCCGGATCGCCGAGGGATCGGGGCGGGCGCCCGGCCCCGAGTAGAGCCCCCCGGCGACGGCTATGGCCTGGCTGAACCGGAGCCTGCGTCCGACGGGGAGGTCATAGACGCCGGGCTTGTTGACGCGCCCCAAGAGGTAGACCTTCTCCGAGCTCTCGACGAGAGCCACGTTGACCTGGGGGTCCCGGACGTAGCCGCGCTTGTCGAGGACTCGCTCCAGCTCGCGCGCCAGGCCTGTCGGCGTGAGCCCCGCGGCTACCAAGCGCCCGAGGAAGGGGAGGTAGATCTGACCGTCAGTTCCGATTCGGACCTTGCCGGAGAGGGCAGTTGACTGCGCGACGTGGACCTGGATCTGAGAGCCCGGGCGAAGACGGTAGGCGCCGGACGGGGAGCTGGGCGGCGGGTCGCTCTTGAGGACCGCGGGCGGGAGTGGGGGTGGCTCCGCGAGGACAGCAGTTCGGGTCGCGACCGGCGCCCCGCCGAGATACTGCGGCGGCGGCACGTCGGTGGACGCGCAGCTCGCGAGGAAGACCCCCCCTCCGAGGCACAGGAGCAGCGTGCGCACCCTCACAAGCCAGCTCCGATGCTGAGCGTCACCTGGTGACGAGTGTAGTCGTTGTTCGGGAAAGGGCTCCCGACTCGCTGCCAGTCGTAGGCCCCGACCACCGTCAGCCAGGGCTTTATGAAGTAGGTCGCGCGGAGCCCGGTCTTGAAGCGATTGATGTGCGCCGTCGTAAACCCGACCTGGCTCAAGTCGGAGCGGTCGTACTGGACGAAGGCCGTGAGCGCGACCTTGTCGCTGAACAGCTTCTGGGTGATCTCGGCCTGCCAGCTGTCGTTGATCAGGAAGTTCGAGCGGAAGCTCTGCTCGAGGGTCCGAGCGTAGGCCAGCTTGAGGGAGGTCCTCACGAAGGGCTTCCAGCCCAAGGAAGCCTCGGCGGTGGCGCCCGTGAACTCGCGTCGGTCACGGGAAGGGTTCCGAACCACATCGACGTCTTGGAAGGTCGCGCCGACCTTGAGGCTCGCGCTGAGCTTAGGCGTGAAGGCGCCGTCCACACCCGCCCGGACCTGGTGGGCCATGTAGTCGTTGAGGAGCCCCGCGCGACCGTCGTCGTATTCGACCACGAACCAGTTGTACTCCACGAGGGCGCGGAGCTTGGGCAGGATCCGCCCATAGACCTGAAGATCAGCTCGATAGGACCAGTTGTCGATGCCGCTCAGCGAGCGCCGCAGGTAGTCGCTGCGCTTGGCCGCGCCGCCCAGCCGTACCCCGAATCGCCCGAAGCGGACCTCGGTCCAGCCCCGGAGGGCATAGGTGTCGAGGCGAATCACGCCCCGCAGCTGGACGGATTGCGGGTAGTTGTAGCGCCGGTAGTTTGCGTCTATGTGTCCCTCGACGTCGACGCCATAGAGGTCGAGGCGCATTCGCGCCCGGTGCTCGAGGGTGTCGAAGCGTCCTGTCTGCCAGTATTCCTGGACGATGGTGCTGTAGCCGAGCTCGAGCCGGTGGTCGCCGAGCTCGGTGTCTAGGCGAGCACCTGCCTCTCCCCGGACGTAGGGCTCCCGGCGGATCTTGACGCCCGGCGCGTCGTGGTCGCCGCGGAGAGCGTTGTCGGTGTAGCCGACCCCGAGCGAGCCGTAGGCGTGGGGGGTGGTGACCCCGAGCACCTTGAGCTTGAGCTGCGGCTTGAGGGTGTGGGGACCGGTCGTGAGGAGGCTCGGCTCGCGGCGACGGTCCTCGAGGAGCCCGAGGTTCTCGAAGTCGTCGAAGCTGCTCTGCTGCGCCTGAGCTGAAGCCCAGGGCAGGAACACCGCGCAGAGCGCCACGGCCAGCGAGGGAGCCCACTTGGGGCCCGAACAGGCAGAGCGTGAGGTCAGGGGCCGCTCGGGCTGTCGGGGAGGGGGACGTCAAGGAGATCGAGGATTCGCTCGCTGTCGATCGAGAGCGCGTCCGAGTCGATACCAAAGCCGAGGCCTTGGCGCTCGAGGCCGGCGGGATCCACGCGGTCGGAGTCTAGGATCACGAACTCCCCCTCATTGGTCGCCAAGACTGTGAGCGGCGTCTCCGGTCGAATCCCGAGGCTGGGGGCGCCAGGCATCGAGAGGAACAACGTCCCCTGAGCGTCGCTGACGCGGGCGTCGACGGCTGGGGCCTCGGGTTGGATCCAGAGCTGGCGGCCGTCCGCCAGACGGAGTTCGACGTTCGAGTTTCGCTGACCAAGGCTGGTCTCGGCTCCCTTGAGGGTCTCTAGGTGATCGTCCTCGCGGGTCACGAAGGCCTGAGCCCCGAACTGCCCCGCAGCCCGAAGCGTGGCTTCGATCCCTTGCAGGAACTCGATGGTGGCCTTGGCGCCCTCGACGACGACGGTCGGATTCTCGACCAAGATCGTATGGGGCAGCTCTGCGAGGAGCAGGCGCTCGCCTGAGCGGAACTCGAGGGCGGGGAGCTCGCGGACCCGATTCAGGGCCACGACGAGGCCCTCCTTCAGCTTCACGTCCTTCAGCCCCTCCCAGCGGAGGGCTGGGGGATCCTCGACGACCACCTCGACGTCGAGCCCTGCGCCGCGAAAGCGCAGCTCGCGCTCGGCAGGGAGAGAGACCCCGCCCAGGGGCTTGAGGCGGCTTGGCGGCCGAACCGCGACCACGTCGCCTTGGTCGAGAGCCACGCGGTATCCCGGGTCGCCGAGCTCTTCGACTGGGCCAGACTGGATCTGTCCTCGGCCGCGCAGGAGCTGGACCTGGAAGCTGGGCAGGGTCGCCTCCCCGCTGGAGGCGGGGAGAGGGGCTGCAGGCTGGGGCGTAGTGTCTCGTGGCGACGACTCGGGGAGTCCGCCCGGGGTGGGCGGCCCCTTCTCGGAGACACCCCTGCCTCCCTCGTCTACCGGAGCCTTCCCGTCTTCGGGGTTGGCTTCGGGGCCGGCTTCCTCGGGCTCGGCTCCCTCGGGCTGGCTGGAGTCCCCCTCCCTCGCCGCGACGCGGCGATCTCCCTCGCGTAGGGCGTCCACGGCTTCGTCACGACTGACCGAGGAGCGCGCGCGCTCCTCGAGGGCCTCGAGCTCGGCGGGCGGATCCGCTGGGGTGGGCACCTGACTCAAGAGGGCGCGGCTCTGAGCTTCGAGGGAGAGCGCAGCGTAGCCGAGCGGGATTCGGGGTCGCCCGGCCACCGCCGTGACCTCGAGCGGCGCGCTCGCCCCCTCGCCAACGCGCTTGAGCAGCGCCACGGTCTGAGAGAGGCCCGCGCGGCCCCCTGGGGTCGCGACCGCGACGGGCGCGCCGAGGGCCTCCACCAAGGCCTCTCCCCTCACGAGCTGAACTTGATCCCCGTCGACCTCGAGCCAAGTCGAGGACTTGAGGCTGAGGCGGGCGCCGTCCTGACGGACCAGGGCGGCCTCGCCTCCCGCGGGCGTGCGGAGGGCGTCGCCGGGTCCAAGAGAGAGCAGGCTCCGATCGGCGGCCAAGACCGGACGAAATGTCCCCTGAAGACCTCTTCGCAGGAGGATCTCACCACTGCTGGCGAGGTGCCGCCAAAGGCTCGTCTCTGAGACGACCTCGGTCCCGAGCTCGCGCTCCTTGCCGGGATCGAGGGACTCCTTCTTGCCCTTGACCATTAGGTGGATTACCTGGTCGTTTGCGGAGTCGGCTTGGACCGTCCAGCGGCCCTTGCCGAGGTCGCTGAGCGCTACGGACTGGCCACCGTGGAGAACGAAGGAGAACTCCGGCCAGGCGATCCGGGTCCGTCCGCGCTGCTGGTCGAGCTTGATCACGCGCCCCGCCCGCTGAACGACGACGTAGCTCGACTCGCTCAAGCGGAGGTCGAGGGGGCGCGCGGTCAGGATTTGGAGGGGCGTCAAGCGGGATTCGAGGCTCAGCTCGCCGGCGCCGAGACCGATCTGTTCGGTGGGCCCAGGGAAGCTGACTTCGCTCTCGACGCCGATCCAGAACTGGGCGCCCGAGGGGAAGAGTCCGTGGACGACGCCGTTCTCGCCGGTCCGGAGTCCGCCGCCCGCGGCGACGAACTCGGCGCCCCCCTCCTGCTGGCGGAGGCTGGTCTCGCCGGGGCGAGCCGCGTCCTCGTCGAACTCGAGGGGCCCCTCGGGCTTGGTCGGCCCAGGCTGGCTTGGCGCAGGCTGGCCAGGCTCGAGATCGGCGCCGGGGGTGGTCGCGACAGCGCTCCCGGCGCTCAACCACACACTGCCGGTGACGTCGGTCACCGCGACCGCGGGAGCCTGATTGCCGATGGCCGCGAAGGTCCCGAGGGGAGGTTGCTCGTGTCGCTTGCCTGCTTCGTCGACGATCGCGCGCAGCTCTGCTCGACGGAGGAAGGTCGGACCCTCGCCGTCAATCGCGACGAAGAGCAGCTCTGAGAACTCGACCAGGACCTTGCCCTGACGCTCGCCGCGCTCGCTGTCTTGGAACACGAAGGTCTCGCCGCGGGCGTTAGCGGAGAGGAGCGCTAGAGCCAGGCCTGCGCAAATGGGGACCGCGGCCCAGCGCCCGCGGCTCACTTCTTGCCTCCCGCGCTCCTTTTGGCGGAGCGATTGCGCGCGTAGCGCATTCGGAGGCCGTCGCGCCGACTGACCCGCATTTGCTGTTGCGGCTCGAGGTAGACCGCTTGGCCAAACACGTAGGTCAGCACGTAGTGGTCGGGCCGAAGCGACATGTCGAACTCGACGCCGGCCTCGACCTCGACCGAGCGCTCGCCTTCAGCGACTTGGATCGCGAGGGCCCCGTTGGCGCGGACCAAGGTCGTAAACGAGCTCCCGCCCGGGTGGTGGAGGACGAAGCGTCCGTCTGGAGTCGCGACCTTGGCGACGCCAGCCAAGCGCTCGAGGTGGATCACGCTCTTGGGCTCGAGCTGAAGCTCTCCTCGCGGGCCCTCGAGGGCGATCATGTGCGCCTTGTCCACGTCGCGGCGCCAGGCTCGCTTGACCTTCAGGGGTCCCCAGTTGCGGAGGACGACCGTGGCGCCGTTCGCCAGGAGCTGGCGGTGTCCGGTCAGGGATCGCTGGCGGGCGGGGACGCGGACCACGGGACCCGTCGGGGTCGGGGCGGGCTGGGTCGGGGCGGGCTGGGTCGGCGCGGGCTGAGTCGGCGCAGGCTGAGTCCCTTGGGCGAGCTTCCCCGGAGGCAGCTCGGCGCGCCGGGGACTCTGCCCGGGGAGGTAGGTCAGGACCTCCTGTCCACGGCGGACGAATCGATAGGTCCCAGGGCCCAGGACGATCTCGCGACCGTCGTGGAGGAGCTGGAGGACTCGGCTCTCGTTCGGGCCGGGGCGAACCTTGGCCCGAACGCCGAGGAGCTCGATTCGGGTCTGGCTCTCGCCGGGGCGGAGGGTGACCTGCTCCATGCCTCCGGCGTGGGAGAAGCGGAGCGCCTCGCCCGCGCGCAGGCGCACTTCGAGGCCACCCAAGACGAGGGGGATCGTGCTCCCGGTGGCTGGGGCACGCAGCTCCAAGCCGTTCGTGCCGCGCTGGATCAGGAGTTCGCTGGGCGCGAGGAGCTCGGCTCGGACGCGTTCGCCGATCCGAGCGCCCGCCGTTCCCCGGGTCACGCCGAGGCGGGTTGCGCCGCCGGACTGGCGCACGACGGCGCTGCCCGAGAGGAGCCCGACCTCGCCTTCAGGGAAGGCCATGCTGGTCTCCCGCTCGCTCTGCACGAGGACCTGCCCCGCCAAGAGCCTGAAGGGGACGCCGCCCGAGACGACCTCGCCCCGGCTCTCCTTGGCGAGCTCGACCCGAGCCGCGCCGAACATCAGCGAGAGGGTCCCTGCCGCCGTGTCGAGGCGGTCTCCTGAGCGAAGCTCCAGGCCCTCGCCTTCTGCAGGCTCGATTCGGCGTGCGGGAAGGGCCCGACGCGAAAGCGCGAAGGCCGAAGAGGCGCCGACGACGGTCCCGATCGCCTCGTTCTTGGCGACCACCGGGGGCAAGGGCTCAGGCGTCGCTTCGGGACGAGGTTTGGACTGGGGCTGCGCGGGGCGCTCGGGCTCGCGGCGCGCGACGACGGGCGCCAGCAGGATCACCCGCTCGCCGCGCCGGATCGTGACCTGACGCTTGCTGAGCTCGAGGCGAAGGCCCCAGGCGTTGGTGTTGCTCGCTGACACGCTGGCTGGAGCCTCGCGCGACTCGGCCGTCACGGTCGCGGTGTGATTCCGAGGGAGGTCGAGGAGATAGCCCTGGGTCCCGCGAACCTGAGCTCGGCCCTTGAGGCACTGGAGTCGAGTCTGGGACTGGAGGAGGGTCGCCTCGAGGGTCCCTCGCACGACCTCGACGCGCCCGCCCGGGAAGCTCGCCAAGACGCGTCCCTCGAGGTGCATGACCTGGAGCTGGCCTGCCAAGAGGGCTGGCACTCCACCCGCGAAGCGAACGACGGCGTCGCCCCAGGCGCGACCTTCGCCACCAGTCGGGAGGTAGAACCCGACCTTGCCGAAGGGCCCGGTCCGAAGCTCGTCGCCCTCACGAAGGATCGCGGCCGGGCCGTGGAGGGAGACCTCGAGCTCTTGTCCCTGACGACGCGCGCGGACAGCCCCACGGACGACCTTGATCAGGGCGGTCGGATCGAGGGCTTGCTCTGGGAGGGTCTTGGGCTGGCCTTGGACGCGGTAGGCGCTGATCTCGGAGCGGGCCAGGAATCGGGCTCCTCCGCGCTCGGCCTCGACCAAGACGCGCGAAGGCCCGGACGCCAGGAGACGCCCTTGGAGGACTTCCCCCGAGGCGAGCTCCAGCTCGTCGGCGTTCACGCAGCAAGCAGCCACGACTAGAAGCGCCAGCGCGCTCCCCCAAGATCTAGTTACTGTTCCCAACACCTGACCCCATCTTGGTTTATCGAACGAAGTGTCGCAAGGTGCAAAGGAGGCCCAAGGTGACTCGAGGGTGCTTTAGGAGGTCGAGATCGACCTCCCAGCCCCTAAAGCCGGGGCCCCCGCTAGGGACTCCGCTCGGAAACGATCCTAAGTTCAACAACGACAAGCCTTCCGCTCTCTTCCATCGGTATTCGCGCGGCGTGGGCCCCGCAGATCACTCGGATCGAGAAATTTCTTGGAGAGGCCGCGCCCGGGCCCTCGAGGGGAGGGACCCACGCGCGTCGACCGCAGAGAGGGAGACCCGAGCCAAGGCAAGGACCCCAAGTTGTGAACAAGACAACGCGGCGCAGACACATGAAGGGGCGAGGCTGAAACGCAGCGAGCGGACGCGCTTCAACGCGGCTGGGCGCTTCGCCTCTCGGGGTTCAACGCCGCGCTTTGAGCGCTCAGATTTCCCGTTAGGATCCGCGCCTAACTCACAACCACGCGAGGTTTATCGTGGAGAAGACGCTCATTCTGCTCAAGCCCGACGCCGTCAAGCGTCGTCTCATCGGCCGCGTGCTCGGCCGCTTCGAGGACAAGGGCCTCCGCATCGCCGGCATGAAGCTGATGAAGATCAGCCAAGAGCTCGCCGGTCAGCACTACGCCGACCACAAGGGCAAGCCTTTCTACGACGGCCTGGTCAGCTTCATGACCAGCGACCCTGTCGTGGCTCTGGTCCTCGAAGGCCCGAGCGCGATCTCGGTCTGCCGCCAGATGATGGGCGCGACCTTCGGCTTCAAGGCCGACGCCGGCACGATCCGTGGCGACTTCGGAATCAGCAACCAGTTCAACCTGGTTCACGGCAGCGACGGCCCCGAGGCCGCCGAGCGCGAGATCGGGCTCTTCTTCCCCAACGGCGAGGGTGTCCTGGACTGGGCCACCGCCGACTCCGCCCTCCACGCTTGCGACTGAGACGACTGGGGGATGCTGCGCTCCCCCAGACCCCCTAAGCTCTTGGCCCGGGGCCCTAACGCTGCTTTCGTGGGACGACGAGACGGGGTTGGCTGATCCAGGGGCGAAAGCAGCTGGGGGCCCCTCTTGGCATGGATCCCATGTGACTGGGGGGGCCGGGTCCCATGTGACTGGGGGCTGCGCTCACGGGGCCGGATCCCATGTGACGGCTGCGCTCCCGCCGCCTAACCCTGCTTTCGTGGGACGACGAGACGGGGTTGGGTGATCCAGGGGCGAAAGCAGCTGGGGGCCCCTCTTGGCATGGATCCCATGTGACTGGGGGGCCCGGGTCCCATCTGACTGGGGGCTGCGCTCACGGGGCCGGATCCCATGTGACGGCTGCGCTCCCGCCGCCTAACCCTGCTTTCGTTTGACGACGGGACGGGGTTGGGTGATCCAGGGGCGAAGGCAGCTCTTGGCGACTTGCCGCTCGCGAAAGACGCGTTGGAGCCTGCCTCCAACGCGTCTACGCATGTACCCTGGCCTTCCTCGATTTGGCCCTCTCCCTTAGAAGAGGGCGCGAGGTTTCACATTGGGGGTGACCGTTCGGTGACCCCGACTCTCTTCAATCGGGCCCATGCCTGTCCTGACCCCACCCGGAGCCACCGTGAGCGCGAGCGCGACTGACCTCGAGCGCTGGATCGCCGAGGCCGGGCCTGCCCTGACCGGCGGCTACGTCCACCGGATCTGGCGAGCCGGCGAGCGCGACGGCGCCGACGAGACCTGGGTCGTGTTCGTCCGGCATCACGAGAACGGGGACCCCTCCGAGCGCCCGGTCCGGCGAGTGGCCCTCGAGCTGAGCCTGGCGGGAGAGGTCTCGCGACTCGTGGCCTTGCCGCCCGAGGGCGTGCAAGCCGACGAGAAGAAGCTCAAGAAGGCCTGGGCTCGCGACTCGCTCCCCTTTCTAAGCCTGCTCCGACGCGAGCTGGGCGGCGCGCGCGTGGTCGGGATCGAGCAACTCGAGGGCGACCGCGTGGCCTGCCTGCGCGTCGAGCATGACCCTCCCGCACCCAACGCCGAGGAGATCCCCCGCGAGGGTCACGAAAAGCTCGCGCTCTGGGTCGAGCTGATCGGGCGCCAGGGGAACATTATTCTGTCCCACGAGGACGACCCGAGCGCGACCGCCCCCCTGGTCTTGGACTCGCTCAACTCAGGTCGTCGCGGGCGACCCTTCGAGCGGGGTCTCCCCTACCGGAGCCCTCCGCCCCGCGAGCAGCATGAGAAACCTCCTGCGACCCTCGCCACGGACATCGAGCCGGACCCAGAGACCCTAGCCCTCGGTCAGGCCGTGTCCAAGGAGCTCAAGCGGCTCGCCCTCGAGCTCCAGGCTGACTCGCGCCTGGGGGTCATTAGCCGAGGGTTGAAGAAGGCCCGCAAGCGTCTGCTCGGGATCCAGGTCAAGCTTCAGAAGCAGGTCGAGGAGGTCGCCGACGCCGACCGCTACGAGGCCGAGGGCGACCTGATCAAGGCCAACCTGGGCCAGCTCAAGCGCGGGGCCAAGAGTGTGACCCTGACCGACTACACCAGCGGAGAAGCTCGCGAGGTGACGATCAGCCTCGACTCCTCCAAGGATCCCCTCGAGAACATGAAGGCCCGCTACAAGCGCGCCAAGAAGCTCAGGCGCGGCGAGGGGAACCTCCTGATGCGCCAGGGCGAGACCGACGCTCAGCTCGAGACCCTCGAGGCCCTCCTGAGCGAGCTCGAGGCCCTCGAGCCCGAAGACGAGGCCGGCCTGGACGCCTTGGAGGCCAAGGCCCGCAAAGAGGGCGTGCTCCCCAAGGACAAGAAGGCGCCCAAGCGCAAACAGCAGGTCAATCAGGGGCCGCGGCGCTATCGGACCCGCGAGGGTCACCTGGTCATGGTCGGGCGCAGCGACGCTGAGAACGACCGGCTCACGATGCGAACCGCCCGCGGGAACGACCTCTTCTTCCACGTCGCCGGCTGCCCCGGCTCCCACGTGATCTTGCGCGTCGACCCCAAGCGCCCGCCCAACCACGAGTCCTTGGTGGACGCTGGGACCCTCGCTGTCTACTACAGCAAGGCCCGTCAGCGAGGGAAGGTGGACGTCCACTACACCCCGCGGAAGTGGGTCAAGAAGCCCCGCGGCGCCAAGCCCGGCCTGGTTCAGATCTCGAACTTCAAGACGGTCCGCGCGGGTGGAGAGCCCGAGCGGACCAAGCGCATGTTGGATTCCCTCGAACAAGGAGACGAATCATGACCCGAGCACTCAAAGCAACCGCACTGGTGTTCCTCGGGCTCTCGCTCCTGGGCTGCGGCTCGAGTGAGCCGAACCCGGACGAGGTGACCGAGGTCACGGTTCACCTCCAGCCGCCTCCCAACGCAGTCGTCGACGTCCGCGACTTCGAATACGAGTGGGAGGACCTCGAGCGGGACGACAAGGGGATCATCAGCGCCTACGAGAAGGCGCTCTGGGTCACCGAGCGACACAATGAGGGGCTCCGCTTGATCAACCTCGAGCCGATCCCGGCCCGAATGCAGGCCAAGACGATCTTTCAAGAGATCCTCATCCACGACCCCTCGATCAGTAAAAGCCGCTTCGTGCTGGCCCGAATCCTGTTCCTGGAGGCGGCCTACTGGTTCAGGGCCGTCGATCACTGGGGCTACTACATGACCTGGCTGATCGAGAAGCGCTTCAGCCCTGACGAGCCTGATCGGACCCTGAGCGACGCCGAGCTCGACGAAGCCCTGGCCAAGGTCCGCCCCAAGATCAAGGAGGGCAACCGCTTCGTGAAGGAGGCTGGCGAGGCCGCGCTCCGTCACTTCACTCGCTATCGCGGGCAACGGCCCGATGACGATCAGATCGTGGACTACGTCTGGAAGCTGAACCTCTACCTTCAGAACTACCGCCAGGCGCTCCAGTGGCTGGAGTATCTCCTCGCCGCCTGGGACCAGCGCGAGATCAGCTCTGAGGACCCGGCTCGGAGGGAATACGAAGCGATCCGCGCGGACCTCGAGCGCTACCTAGCAGAGGTCGAGATCGAGGGCTCCAAGGGCTCCCACGACCCCCTGCCGTGGCGCGCGAAGGAGCGGAAGGTGATGGAAGGCACTCTGACCGGCGAGGGCACCCCGAGCCGTGTATCCTCTCCGAATCGATAGCCCGACTAAACCTCCCCTCGACCTCCTGCGTCGTTTCTGCGGAGTGTTCCTACCCATGCAGCGTCTGACTTCTTCGCCCCTCCACATGGCTCTGATCTGCCTCTTCCTTGGCGGCATGGTTGGCTGCGCAGGCCCAGCCGGTGGTCAAAAGATCTATCAGCAGGGCATGGACGAGGCCAACGCCGGAAACCTGGAGGCGGCCGTAGGGACGCTCCAGAAGGGCGTCAACAGCTTCCCTGGCAACATGGACATGCGCCTCGGCTTGGCTCGACTCCAGTTCGAGCGAGGCATGATCCACCACGAGCGGGAGTTGAGCCTGCGGCGGACTGGCGCGGCGCTCCTGGAGACGGACCGCCGCGCAGAGGGCACGGCGGCTAACCGCGCAGCCACGCAGGCTCACCAACAGGCGGTTCCCCTCTTCACGAGCTGCGAAGAACAGATCGACGAGGTCGTCTCCTCGAGCGACGATCCCAAGCAGATCGCCTGGGCCTCCTCCCTCGGAATGCGGGTCTGCCTCTTCTTTGAGCGCTACGCCGACGCCTATGAGCACATTTCGCGGGCGATCC
>Ga0316202_10002185_pt1 | contig 13262 bp, 17 predicted proteins | sample 3monrhotite_MG_FD_204934 | JGI IMG/M metagenome (GOLD analysis project Ga0316202, IMG submission 204934) | Microbial mat bacterial communities from mineral coupon in-situ incubated in ocean water Damariscotta River, Maine, United States -... | ecosystem: Environmental > Aquatic > Marine >... | reverse complement strand
CACTGTATTTCCAAGTTTTCCTTGGTTGATTGCTCTTGGGCATTAGACATCTCCTTGATAGGTTTTGATGTCCGTTTTATCGGGGGAGGATCAAGTCCCTCTCTAACAATTTGTTAGGTACGTTGCCCACAATGAACGAAATATGCCATGTTGCCAACTGTATGATCCTCAAATTCTACTCCCTCCTTTGTCAGTCGCTGATGCAATAGCTTACTGGATTGGCACAAAGCAACTTCATTCTGTTTTTTTAGGAATTGTAGGTACTTCCCTCCCAATTTATTGTTTGCTGCAAGGCTTGACAGGAATATATCGCCATGATCAACCTTTACTCGCGTTAATTCATTCAGAATAACTTCTGTATTCTCAAATATATGCAACATACCAAAGGATTGTACCGTTGAAAAACTACCTTGAAGAAAAGGCAGATGTAAAATATCACCTTGTATTAATATGATATTTTTAGGCACGTTGCCTGCATATTGAACAAGTCGATTTCTGGCTCTTTTTAGCATACCCAAAGAACGATCTAATATAACGATAGGACGCTTGCTCTTAGCGTATGTTTTTGCTGTAAATACAAGTGACCCACACCCAGCATCTAACACGATGCCATCACGACTTGACGCTAACGCCTGTTTGCAAAATATCTCATACTGACTAGGCCAGTTGCCCCATACCAGTCGGTTGTAAAAACGGTTGCCAATAATCCAATCATAAAACTTTGCGGCTTCATCATAATGGTGTGACTGCTCTTTTTTTGGGATTACGGAATAAATATCACTCTCGACTTTTTTTAGCCTAACTTCATCAAATAAGATGTTTTTCACTATTTTATACATGTTTATTACCCAAATTTTTCCACACTTGGTATGTGCCAATGGCATAAAATAATCCATAAATCAGGCATATAATGGAGCTCCAAAACCAAAAGTCGCCGCTTTGCTCTGTGCTATTCAGCCAACCCAGCCATAAGGGAATGAGAAGCAACCCGCGAAGTATAAAAATAGTTGATATAGCGAATAATGTGGGCTTTAGCAGTGGCATTCGTGGCAGAACACTTGCGCCTGAAAATGCATAACACGCCCAAGTCGCAAGAACACCTGCCACAAATAGTGTAACTACCGTAGGAACCCATGAACCTTGTGTTGCCATCATCGCCATTTCTTCGCCTGCACCCAAAAATCGGAACCAGTTTTCTCCGCCAACAATGCAGGCAAGGTGTAGTAATACAGCGATTAAACTCAATATACCTGCTATGAAAAGCGGTATATTGTTTTTTTCTTTAGAAGTATTAAACATGATTATCTCCATTTATGTAGGGTGAAATCAACTGCATCATCATGTGTGAACCATGTTTGATGTTCGATTCTGAATCAGGTTGGCCTGTAATTTCCAGGTAAGGTATCCAAAATAGAGCCATAAATAACAGAGTGTGGGTTAAAAAATCCTTTGATTGTGTATTGATGGGCTTAAGAAGGCAGTTCTTTTCCATATTCTCTAATACGGCTGTGATTTCTTTGAGTCGCCTTTGTAGGGTTGAGCTACACAGCAAAGAAAATGCCTTATCCCGGTGAAAGAGTGAGGCTAGCTCACGGTGTAAAAAACGATATTTCCATACGCAGGAAAATGTGCGTTCAGCTTGCTCCTTTAGTGAAATTGTAACCTCTGATTCATCCTGTTGATCCCACTCAAAAATCATTTTCTCCAGTAAAGCTGTGATAATATGTTCCTTGTTTTTATAGTGGTAATAAAGATTTCCAGGGCTCATGGAGCAAGCTGTGGCGATATGATTGGTTGAAACAATCTTTGTCCCGCGCTTATTAAAAAGCTGTAAGGCTGTTTCAAGAATATTTTGTTTGGTTTTTGATAGCTCCATTAACTCACCCCTAATAACTCATGAGGATATATTAGAGTAATTACTCTAATAATGTCAAATTAAAGGGTAGGACGGGAGCATCAGCGAGCATTTCAGCCTAACTAGGTAATACGTGTGTTCGATTTTCCATGCATTATCCTTCTATTATGCCTTTGATTTTCTTGATGTGGCACGAAGCTGTAAACAAGGACTGTTTAAGAATAAGGTCAATGAGACCCTAGGTTTCGATCAACTGGGCCATGCTTCGAATTGTGGTAATGTGCAGTCGTTTTCAATATCGTACCAAGGCGCTTTCAGACCAACCCAAATATGCTTTTCGGGTTTAACTTTTGGATCATCATCTAAAGTGCCTAGACGGAAAATATAGTGCTTTTGACCATCTCTATGCGCGTATATATGTGATCCACAGTTCGAACAAAAACATCGGATTTTATCGAGTGACGATGCATAACTTTTGATGAGTTTTTCGCCAGAAGTAAATTTAAAATCATTCATTTGAACTGCGGCCACAGATGAAAAGGCCGAAGCGTGTGCCTTTCGACATGTGGTACAATGACAATGTGTGATGGCACTTAGCTCACCATGAATTTCATATCTGACTTCTCCGCACATGCAGCTACCTTTAATCATTTGAACCCCTCGGATTTGATGCCAAAAACACCACTGCCTGTTTGATTAATGACGTTATTATAACTCAATGACTTTACTTAATATGTAGAAGACTTCAATGAACGACTGTAGAGAAGTTAAATTTAAAATTTATGGTATTTTAGTGAAAGTGTTTGTTTTATGCTAATAATCACAATTTTCTTTGTGAAATATAGGTATTTTTAATGTTTTAAGGAAAGTTATTTTTAAAATAAAAAATAAAGAGGGGTTTAGCCCTTGGGATTAAGCGACGAGATTTAAATTTTTACCAATGGCAGGATTAGTATCAACCGAAGGCATGGCTTGAAGGAGTTTTGCCGCATTGGTTTGGCTGGCATTCATACTTTCTTTGAATACAGCCAGCTGAACATTCGATTGAACGCCTGTTTGACCCATCATTGCTGCGACTGTCACCAAACCCATATCCATAAAACAAGCTCCTTTTCCTGTAAAGATATAATGTATCGGTAAAATTTCCTAAAACTTAAGGGTCTACAGGAAGCTAAAGTTTAAATTCAACTCCCTTGCCAGCTAGCAAGAATTTGCATGCATTGTTGGTTCATGGTTTCGGCGCGTTCGCTGCTATCGGCTTCATTGTAACAGCGTAGCTCAGGCGCATTACCTGATGGACGCAAGTGCGCGACTTCTTCTGAATCAAAGGTGATACGTACACCATCGGTGTTATCAATATGCTTGATGTTACCAAACATATTGCCAAACAACTGTTGGGCGGCAGCGATATTTTGCTCTGTAGAGTTAGTCTTTAAGGGCGATAATTTGTCTTCACTTAATGCTGTTGGAAAGTTTTTTAAACGACCGCTGGATGTGAAACGTTGCGGTAGCGTCTTTAATAATTCGGAAATGGAAATGCTTTTCTGGCTTGCCATAAGCAGAATGGCTAAAGGCACAATAATGGCATCGCGTGTGGGTAGTGCGCTTAAGTTGTGACCTTCCATATCAATATCGCTGGCTGTTAGGAAGCCACCATTGGCTTCATAGCCGACAACAGGATGGTGATTCTGTTGCAGAGCACTGTCCATGGCTTCAATGACAAACGGTGAGCCAATTCGTGTGCGTGTGATGTGGGTAAACCAGCCGCTTTTTTCAACGGCACTATTACAACTGACTGGCGTAGCAATGGATTGTGCATTGAGATATTGGGCGCACAAAATACCTGCCACATCGCCGCGTAACCAGTTGCCAAATTCATCGCTGATCAGTGGGCGATCACCATCACCATCGGCGGATACCACGCAATCGAGGTCATATTCGCTTGCCCATTGCTTGGCTAATTGCACATCTTCGGGGCGAATGGCTTCGGTATCCACAGGTAGAAAATGCTCTGAGCGAGCAAGGCGAATCACATTTGCGGCCAAGCCTTCAAAAATTTCTCCAAGCATATCGCGGGCAACAGTGGAATGTTCGTAAACAGCAACCGTTTTGCCTTGGAAACAGTGTGTAGGGAAAAAATCAATATAGCGTTGAACAAACATGGCGTAGGCATCGCGATTTTCAGTCGGTAGTGAATATGCAGCTTGTGCATCACCGTTTTCATCAAAACAATCACATGCGATTTGAACGGTTTGTGCGCACATATTTGTCTCATCATCCTTGAGAATTTCGCCTGTGGATTTGTAAAATTTAATACCGTTGCGATCATCGGGAATGTGGCTGCCTGTGACCATCATGCAAGGGATATGCTGGGAGATGGCGTAACAAGCGATAGCTGGGGTAGGGATAAGGCCGCAATACACAGGGGTATAACCACTATCATGAATTGCCATGGCAACAGCAGCCAAAATTTTTGGTGTGCTGGAACGATAATCACCCGCGATGGCAATCGTACCATTCGTGTTTAAATCTTTGATCTCTTTGAGGTGTTGGATAAAAGCGAGTGTATAAGCATAACATACTTCATCGCTCATGTCTGAGACCAAACCACGTGCGCCACTGGTGCCGAATTTTACACCACTTTGCTGCATGAGTGTTGATATTTGGATGTTTTTGTATGCTTTTTTCATGTTCTTCCCTTATGCTTTTATACAGCGTTGTCAGTTTACAGGCTAAGTATGGTGGATACGATAGAAGTCAAATTCAACCTTGCAATCAAAATATCAGCCGTTAGAACACTTTGTTATGTATAAACTATTATTTTTACCTTTACTCTTTGTTTCACAGCTTGTGCATGCTGTTGAATTTGATATTTATCAATCGGACTACAAACCTTTAAATTTAGCGTTGATGATTGATGCTTCACCAGATCAAGAAAAACAGCAGGCTTTGTTAGGGCATGTCATCGAACGCGATTTGGAATCCAGTCAATCGTTTCATGCACTTAATGCGCTGGGCTTTTTAGCATCGCCAGATGAGGCATTTCAAAAGGTTGATTATGATGATTGGCGTATTATCGGTGCCGATGTATTGGCTCTCTGCCAGCTTACTGAGACAGATGAGACTTGGCATGTTGACCTGCAAGTACATCAACCGTTTCGTGCCAAACAATTATTAAAACAAAGCTTTGAAGTAAAAAAGACGGCCTTGCGAAGTTTGGCGCATCAGTTATCTGACCATATTTATCAAGCGGTACTAAATATACCAGGTCATTTCTCAAGCGAACTTCTTTATGTGCGCAAACATGGTGATACGTCGGATTTGATGTATATGGATCAAGATGGTTATAATTTACAGGCTGTAGGTACAGGCTTTACCCTTTTATTATCACCTGACTGGTCACCTGATGGGCGCTTTGTGGCATTGAATACCTATGTTGGTAATCGCCCACGCCTTGAAACCTTTGATCTTGTAACAGGGCAACGCAATGGGTTCGGAAGTTTCCATGGCTTGAATAGTACGCCTGAATATTCACCCGATGGTCGCTTTATTGCCGCAACCCTATCTTGGACTGGCAACTCAAATATTCATATTTATGATGTAAAATCAAAAACGTGGCGCCAATTTACCACTTACCGTGGTATCGATACCACACCAACATGGTCACCAGATGGTAAGTGGATTGCATTTACCAGTAGCCGTTCGGGTTCGCCGCAAATTTATCGTAAAGCAGTGGCTGGCGGGAAAGCGCAGCGTATCAGTCTAAAAGCATCGTATAATACATCCCCTGTGTGGTCTCCAAAGGGCGATCGTATTGCCTTTATTACCAAGAAAAAATGGGAATACGCATTGGCAACGATGCGTGTGGATGGAACGGATGTACGCTACTTGGCGACAGGGCAGGCGATTGAATCACCGTCGTGGTCACCCAATGGCCAGATGTTACTCTACTCAGCAGAAGATCGTGGTATACGGAGGATTTATCGTGTGCCAAGTTGGGGTGGTAAGCCTGTACCGATCACAGCAGCCAATCATGATGCATCTGATCCCGCTTGGTCACGGCACTAAATTTTTATATATGTGAGATGTGGAGCGTGATTTTTTTGTGCTATGATTATGATAAGTTGTATGCTGGTACTGGACACTTTATCATCTTTGGTGTTCAATGCAGGCAATTATTTAGTAGGCTGAAACTTGGGAGGAACGAATGAAATTGAATAAATTACTTTTTGTGGGATTGGCTTCTTTTGCTTTGATGGCTTCAGGTTGTGCTAAGCATGAAGTGGCTACTGATGAACCTATGGCAAAACCTGCTGCTGCAGCAGCTGCTGTAACGCACCCTGTGAAATCATTGGCTTCTAAGCCCGCTTCAAATTCAGTATATTTTGCATTTGATAGTGCAGATTTGGATGTGGCGGGCAGTGGAACTTTGGATGGCTATGCTGCATGGTTGAATGACCACGGTGCAGTGTCTGTAACCATCGAAGGCAACTGTGATCAACGCGGTAGCCGTGAATATAACTTGGCATTGGGTCAGCAGCGTGCTGATAGTGTTAAAGCTTATTTGGTGGCTCGTGGCGTAGCTGCAAGCCATGTTGATACTGTATCTTATGGTGAAGAGCGTGCGGCTTGTTCTGGAACTGGTGAAGCATGTTGGGCTCAGAATCGTCATGCGGACATTGTTAGCCGTTAATACCTTGAAGGTGTTGAATATTAAACAGCCATCGGTTTCGCCGATGGCTGTTTTTTTCGTGCCTATGTGTTTTCTTCTACTGGGTCTATCAGGTTGTGCGGGCAAAGAAGGCATTGCTTGGCAAGATGATAAAAACTTTGTAGTTCAGTCTTTAGAGAAAATGAGTGCGACACAGGGGGAGCTCAATCAGAATTCAGCGTTATCTGATAAACGCCTTTTTGAGTTGGAGAAAACGGTTGCGAAACAACAGGCTAACATTGATGCTCTGATGGCATCAGTCAAAGCTCAGAAGAATGAAAAGCATTATATAGAGAAACCAAAGAAGCGCATAGTATCGAAGAAAAAAACAACTAAAAAGCAAGCGTTAACCACAAAGATAGATCGGATTGATTCAGATATTCAGCAGACTGTGATACAATCAAAAGGTGCTTATAAAGCAGCAGAAAAAAATGATTATACAGCTGCATATTTGGCATTGAAAAGTGGCCGTTATGATGAATCGATCGGTTTGTTTCAAGTATTTTTAAATATATACCCGAATGGTGAGTATGCCGACCAAGCTTACTACTGGTTGGGCGAAAGTTTGTTAGCAAAAGGTGAGGTTTCACCTGCTCTTGAAGCTTTTGATACGCTGACTAAAACGTATCCAAAAAGCAGTAAATATCAGGCGGGTTTATTGAAGCTGGGTATAGCCTATCAGCAAGCTAACCGTTTGGGCGATGCCAAAGCGGTATTACAAAGATTGATTAATGAAGATCCTGATTCCAAGGCCGCAGAGAATGCTAGGTCACGTTTATCTGCATTAAAGACAAATAAAAAATAAAGAAGTACTGCTTGAATATGATTAACATTCACGAAATTTACCAAAGTATTCAGGGTGAGAGCACCCTCGCTGGCATGCCATGCACATTTGTGCGTTTGGCAGGCTGCCCTTTGCGCTGTACGTATTGCGATACATTGCAAGCTATCCCATTTGATAGTGGGGAGGGCATGGCGATTGAAGATGTGGTTGCACAAGTATCGGCATGGGAAAACCCCTTGGTGTTGGTAACCGGCGGTGAGCCTTTGGCGCAAAGAACGTGTATTGAGCTATTACAAAAACTGTTAGCTACGGGCGCGATTGTGCAATTAGAAACATCTGGAGCGTTAGATATTAGCGCTGTGCCAATCGCAGTGCGAAAAGTCTTAGATATCAAAACGCCTGGTAGCGGTGAAGAAAAGCGTAACCGCTGGGAAAATTTACAATATTTACAAGCCCATGATGAAATAAAATTTGTATTAACGAATCAGGCTGATTATGTATGGGCGAAGCGTGTGATTGAAGAGCGTTTGAAGGATGCATCGGCAACGATTTTATTGTCGCCATGTTGGGGCACCTTAAATCCAGAAGACTTATGCACTTGGGTTTTGCAGGATAAATTACCTGTTCGTATGCAGCTTCAAATGCACAAGGTCATTTGGGGTGCGGATAAAACAGGTGTGTGATGTGGAGAGTAGTGTGAAAGATGATGCAATTAAAGCTGTAGTGTTGTTATCAGGTGGACTGGACTCAGCGACGGCCTTGGCTTGGGCTGTTCGTGAAAAATCTTGGCAGTGTACAACCTTGGCTTTTGATTATGGGCAAAGACATCGTGTTGAACTTGAAGCCTCTGTTGCAATTGCAAAGGTGAATGGTATTACAGACCACCGCGTGATTCGAGTCGATTTGGGTGTGATTGGAGGATCGGCATTGACCGCTGATTTGGATGTTCCCAAAGATGCTGCGGATGATGGCGATATTCCTGTGACGTATGTGCCTGCACGAAACCTTGTATTTCTTTCATTGGCAGCTGGTCTAGCTGAGACGGTGGGTGCGACCAAAATTGTGATTGGTGCGAATGTTGTGGATTACTCGGGTTATCCTGATTGCCGCCCCGAGTTTCTGAATGCATTTGCTAAAACAGCCTTGCTTGGTACCAAAGCTGGTTCTGAAGGGCGTGATATGGAGGTGGTTGCACCTCTAATTAGTTTAGATAAATCAGAGATTATTACCATGGGCTTGAAATTAGGCGTGGATTATGGACTTACTCGCTCATGCTATGACCCAGATGCACAAGGCATGCCTTGTGGGCATTGTGATTCATGCCACTTTAGGCGCGCAGGCTTTGATGCCTTAGGAAAAAGTGACCCCTTACCATATGCAGAAACTTAAGCTTGTACCTTGGATTGCTTGTTTTTTATTGCTTGTCTCATTAACTGCTTGTGTGTCAGAAAAGGCTGTACAGAAAGTTGCAGAAAAAGCTGTAGGAAAGGCTGAAGCCGATGGCGCTCTTAAAGAAGAGAAGTTAATAAGTATTGAGAAAGATAAGCCCAGTAAGCTGGATGCCAAAAAGGACAAAAAAAATTGGGATAAGCGAACATTTTTTCAATTTATGAAGCCTATCGTTGAGCGTGAAAACAAGCTTGTGATGCAAGACCGTCAGCATTTATTAGCATGGCAAAAGAACAAAGACTTTGAAGCGGGAGATTTAAAGCCTATAGCACAGCGCTATCGGGTGCAGTGGAATGGAAAAGCCGATGGCCGTTTTTGGCGGAGTATTTTGGATCGTGTGGATGAAATTCCATTGGAGTTAGCCTTAATTCAAGCAGCCAATGAATCGTCGTGGGGGAACTCACGTTTTGCACGTCAGGCGAATAATTATTTTGGCCAATGGTGTTTTAGACAAGGCTGTGGTTTGGTGCCTTTAAGAAGGAATGCTGGCGCGACACATGAGGTACAATATTTTTCCTCGGCAGATTTATCGGTTCGTGCCTATCTATTTAACTTAAATACGTCCCCATCTTACAAACTATTTCGTAATCTAAGGCGCGCGTTGAGGCGGCAAAATAAGCCGCTTGATGCAGAGTTTCTGGCAATAGGATTGAAAGGTTATTCAGAGCGCGGTATGCATTATGTGCGCATCATTCAGAGCATGGTTCGTAGTAACAAACAGCTTATTCAAACATTGTAAATGAATTTATAACGGGTGGAAGCGGATGCGATTGCTGCGAAAACTTTCAAATTGCTCGCTAGGGATATTAAAGGGCTCGGCTGCGCGAATGGCGGTGATCAGAGTTTGATCCAGCGCGCTATTGCCTGATGATTCCAAAATGCGCACGCTAAGCAAGTGACCGTTACGCTGTAAAATCATTTCAACCAAGGGATCGGGTGTTTTTTCATTGATACCCCCCGGAACTTTCCAGTGAGATTGTACAGCGGCTTGCATCATGGCGATGTAACGATCAATTTCTTGTGTTGAAAGCTGTTTCCCCATGATATCAGCGACATCTGGTTTAGGCTTACTACGCGTTTTAATCTGCTTGTTATTGCTTGATTCTAAGGGGGCAAAAGGATCGAAATCAGGCTCGGCTTTGGCTTTTTTAGCGACTTTCTGGGTCTTTTTAGGGCTAGGCTTTAGCTTTAATACTGGCTTTTTCTTGGGCTTTGGTTTGATTTTCGGCTTATGAGTCTTTTTAATGGGCTTGGCTTTTTTTGGCTGAGTTTTCTGCGCTTTCTGTTGCATATTTTTCAACGCTTGCGCTGAAATCATGCTCACCTCAATGCGTTTAAGTGGTGGGGCAGGGCTATGATGACTTTGCCACCATGTAATGATGACAATGATGCTGATAATGAGGGCGTGCGCCAATACAGCAAACAGGAAGTCCAGCCTGCTGAATGAGCTATAATGATGGTGCCTAGCGAGTTGGCTCTGTGACAAGGCCGACCTTCTTGATTCCTGCTTTCTCTAAGCTACTCATCACTTGAGCAACGTATTGATACTGTGTTTTGGCATCGCCACGGATGAAAATAGGTAAGTTAGGGTTGTTTTCACGCATAGCTTGGATACGTGCCGCGAGTTGCTTGAGTTTTACTTTATGTTTTTGCATATGAATATCACCATTTTTACGAATACTGATAACCAATGGCTCGATATTCTGTTGCATGGCGGGGGCATCGGCATCAGGTAAATCAACATTGATACCTTGCGTTAATAACGGCGCTGTAACCATAAAAATAATCAATAGCACGAGCATTACATCTACCAATGGTGTGACATTGATTTCACCCATCGGTTCGTTGCCATTATCCCATTTATTGCTGGATCCACCCCAGCCACTTTGACCTGCCCACATAGTGATTAACCTCGGCGAATATGACGTGACATAATATTTAAAAACTCAGAAGCAAACTGTTCCATACCCGCTGCCTGACGTTTTAAATCAGAGGTGAACTTATTGTATGCAACCACCGCAGGAATCGCGGCAACCAACCCAAATGCCGTGGCAACCAAGGCTTCGGCAATACCAGGTGCTACAGCGGTTAAGGATGTATTCTGTGAGACGGCAATGCCCTGAAATGCAGTTAAAATACCCCACACTGTGCCAAATAGGCCAATAAATGGGGAGGTTGAACCAACTGTGGCGAGGAAGGCCAAGTGGCGAGATAGAGCTTCCATTTCACGTGAAAGTGCAGCATCCAAGGAGCGGCGAATACCATCCAGACCGTGACCAGCGGTTATTTTATTGCCAGCGCTCTCTTGCTTGGCATCGCCACGTTGGCGAATATATTCACGATAACCAGCTTGGAAGATGTTGGGTAAGGGACTGTTGGGGTAGCGATTGGGAATACTGGCAAGAACTGTATCCATATCTGAACCACTCCAAAAAGCATCGGAGAATGTTGCCGCTTCGTTGCGGGTTTTTCGATAAATGCGAGCCTTATTGAAAATGATGCCCCATGAGATGATGGATAATAGTAAAAGTAAAACCAATACACCCTTTACGACGATACCTGCACCGAGAATCAGTGCCCATACACTTAGTTGTTCTGCCATAGTTGCTCCCTAGCCTTGTTATGGATGTGTTGTTGTAAAATAGATAATAGCGCCTTTGGAATCAGGCAGGGTTTGCCTTGCTTATTCACACAGGCAAGTTGAACGGTTGCATTTGTCAGCAAGGTTGATGCTTCATCCTCGTTCTTTTTTTCAATACGTTGGATAAAAGCAATGCGTGCGCCAGAGGCTTGGGCGAGGTGGGTTTTAACATTGAGGATATCGTTGAAACGAGCTGAGCTTTTATAGCGAATATTAACCTCTGTTACGACGAATAAGATACCATAGTTATCAAGCACCTGATCGAGTTCGATGTTATAATGACGTAAAAACTCAGTGCGTCCACGTTCCATAAACTTTAAGTAATTAGCGTAATAAACCACGCCACCATGGTCAGTATCTTCATAATAGACCCGAATAGGGAACTTCATAGTAATGAGCCTTGAGGGGTATCATTATGAGGCAATGTTCTGCCAAGATGGCTATATGCCAAAGGTGTTGCCACACGGCCACGTGGTGTGCGTGCAATCAAGCCTTCTTGCATCAAATAAGGTTCCAATACATCTTCAATGGTATCACGTTCCTCTGCAATAGACGCAGCCAGTGTATCTAGCCCAGCAGGCCCGCCATTGTAACGATCGATGAGTGCAATTAGTAAACGACGATCCATTTGATCCAAACCCAAATGATCAACTTCCATACGTGTGAGTGAGTGATCAGCAATACTCTGATCAATTTCACCCTCATGTTCGACTTGTGCAAAGTCACGTACGCGACGCAATAAGCGATTGGCAATGCGAGGTGTGCCACGGGAGCGCTTGGCCATTTCCAAAGAGCCCTCAGAGGTGCTTGGAATATCCAATAGCTGGGCTGAACGGGTGACAATTTGTGTGAGTTCAGGGTGCGAATAAAATTCTAAACGTTGAATAATACCAAAGCGGTCTCGCAATGGGTTGGTGAGCAGCCCTGCACGTGTGGTTGCACCAACCAAGGTAAAACGTGGTAAATCCATTTTAATTGAGCGGGCAGCCGGACCTTGTCCAATGACAATATCCAATTGGAAATCTTCCATGGCGGGATAAAGAATTTCTTCAACTAGTGGGCTTAAACGGTGAATTTCATCGATAAACAATACATCACCTTCTTCAAGGTTGGTTAGCATCGCAGCCAAATCACCTGGGCGTTCAATCACTGGCCCAGAAGTACTGCGAATGGTTGCACCCATTTCATGAGCAATGATGTTGGCAAGCGTGGTTTTACCCAAACCAGGCGGCCCATAGAGCAAAACATGGTCCAATGATTCTTGGCGGGCGGTGGCGGCCTTGATGAAAATATTAAGATTTTCACGAATCTTTTCTTGTCCAATATAGTCAGCCAGTTGTTTGGGGCGCAATGCAACATCCCAGTCTTGGGGCTGGTTTGAGGCGGTGATGATGCGCTCTTCTGGTATGAGGTGTTCGTTCATGTCAGTGCTTTTAGAGCGGCTTTAAAGCATGCTTCAAAGCCCAATGATGCATCAATAGATTTAAGTGCTTTATCCACTTGTGGGGCTTTATAACCCAAATTAAGCAGGGCAGATTTCACATCGTGAAGTTCATGGTGACCCGACGCATCACTATGCCCAACTTCGAGCTTGCCTTGTAGCTCCAAAATAAGGCGTTGGGCTGTTTTCTTGCCGATGCCAGGCGTACGTGCAATAGCAAGATCATCGGCTTGCTCAATAGCAGTGGCTAAATCACTTGCAGACATGCCAGACATTAAATTAAGTGCCATTTTTGCACCAATACCAGTGACTTTATTCAATTTTCGAAAGGTTTCGCGCTCATTGGTGTCAGAAAAGCCAAATAGTATGAATTGATCTTCG
>Ga0316202_10002184_pt1 | contig 13267 bp, 22 predicted proteins | sample 3monrhotite_MG_FD_204934 | JGI IMG/M metagenome (GOLD analysis project Ga0316202, IMG submission 204934) | Microbial mat bacterial communities from mineral coupon in-situ incubated in ocean water Damariscotta River, Maine, United States -... | ecosystem: Environmental > Aquatic > Marine >... | reverse complement strand
CCGAATAAGAAGATCATTCAAGCAACGCATACGACGGAACTTGCGGTAAACTTTGGTCGTAAGACTAAGAACTTGTTGGAGTCGGAAGAGTTTCGAGATATTTTTCCTGAAGTAAAGTTAGCGGTAGACAGTAAGGCCAGTGGTCGGTGGGACACGAACAAGGGTGGAATGTACTATGCGGTGGGTGTGGGTTCAAACCTCGCGGGCCGTGGTGGTGACTTAGTGATTATTGATGACCCGCATTCGGAACAGACGGCTATGTCTAATTCAGGATTTGAGGATGCTTGGGATTGGTACACTGGGGGCCCCCGCCAGAGGCTCCAACCGGGAGGTTCTATTGTTTTGGTTCAAACGCGGTGGTCTGAGAAGGATATGACGGGTCAACTTTTAAAAGCTATGGCTAAAGATCCATTAGCGGATCAATGGGAAGTTGTTGAGTTACCTGCAATTTTTGATGACGGGACCCCTTGTTGGCCTGAGTTTTGGAGCCTCGATGATTTAATCTCGGTCCGCGCATCTATACCCGCGTCTAAATGGAACGCGCAATATCAACAAAAACCTACGGGTGAGGAAAACGCTATAATAAAGCGTGAGTGGTGGAATATATGGGAAAAGGAGAAGATACCACAGCTTGAGTATGTTATACAAAGTTATGATACGGCGTTTAGTAAAAAGCAGACGGCTGACTTTTCTGCGATTACGACGTGGGGCGTGTTTTATCCTAATGAGGGTGGTTCGGGTCCCAATATTATTTTATTGGATAGTAAGAAGGGCCGTTGGGATTTTCCTGAACTTAAGCAGATTGCTTTAGATAATTATAAATTTTGGGAACCGGACTCAGTTATTATAGAAGCGAAAGCGAGTGGGACCCCTTTGACACAAGAATTAAGAAATCTAGGAATACCCGTTGTTAACTTTACACCGAGCCGTGGTAATGATAAGGTGACACGAGTACATAGTGTATCACCACTTTTCGAAGCGGGTATGGTTTGGGCTCCTGATGAAACATTTTCGGATGAATTGATTGAGGAGGTTGCAGCTTTTCCGAATGGGGAGTATGATGACTTAGTTGATAGTATGACACAAGCCTTGATGCGTTATAGACAAGGCAACTTTGTTCAGCTACCAACAGATGACTGGGATCAAGAGGAAACCTCTGCTAGAGTAAAGGTTTATTATTAATGTTTGAATTAAAAGGTACCAAATGGACACTATAGTAAATCTAGGGGCAGGCGGTTTTATTAATTACTTACAGGACGGCGGGGCAGCTGTAGAGTTCCCAGAACCATTGAACATGAATGATTATAAGGTTTTCCCATATGAGGAGCCTAGTTTTGACCCGTATCGCCCAGACGAGATATACGAACCTGCTAATACTTATGATACAACAGAATCGCGTCCTGTGTTTGGAGAAGGTCTTGGTTCTTTAAGGGACCGTGTAGAAGACATGCGGATCGCGGACCCCGAATCTACTATGGATCTTACGCGCGAAGGTATTCTTTCTATGAAGGATCAGATGGAAAGTTTACAAGAAGAATTTCCCGGAGCTTCGTCTTACCGTTTAGGTGAGATATATGACCCTGCAAACACTACAGAATCATTGGAAGAGTCTATGCGCCCTACACGTGAGGGTTTAGGTATTTCAGCCTTATTAGATGCTGTGAAAAAAGAGGCTCCTGCGCGTAAGATGGATAAACGCAACCAAGCAGTAGAGCAACGTATATTTAACGCGGCAGGTATGGAAGCTAGAGGCGAGCGTCTTGCTAATGAAGAAATGTTAAAGCAACTTGAACGTATTATGGAAAGAGGACGTTCAAGTAACGGCGAGGATTAGAAATGGCAAATGGTTCACCAAATGCAGGTCTGATGGATATACCGTCGCAAATTGACCGCGAAGATATAGCCGCAGAAATTGTTTTAGAAGTTCCTAACAGTGAAGTTATGATGGCTACCGAAGTAGATTCGGATGGTATAGAAATCACGGCTGAAGAAGACGGAAGTGTTGTAATTGACTTTGATCCACAGGACCAACGCGGAACAAATGACGACTTTCATGCAAACCTTGCTGAGGAGATACCCGATAGGGAACTTGCAAGAATATCGAGTGAACTTCTAGGTGATTTTGATGCTAACAAAGCGTCAAGACAAGACTGGGAAGACGCTTACACGAATGGTTTAGAGCTTCTTGGTTTTACTTATGACGAGAGAACACAACCTTTTAGAGGAGCCTCTGGGGTTACGCACCCTTTACTAGCCGAAGCAGCCACACAATTCCAAGCGCAAGCCTTTAATGAACTACTTCCTGCGGGCGGTCCTGTAAAAACGGTTGTTATGGGTGACGATACACCTGAAAAGATACAACAATCCACGCGCGTTCGTCAGTTTATGAACTACTACATTACGGATGTAATGGAAGAATATACACCTGATATGGACCAGATGTTGTTTTATTTACCTTTAGCGGGTTCCACATTTAAAAAAACGTACTATGATGAAACCCTAGGCCGCGCAGTATCTAAGTTCGTTCCAGCAGAAAATTTAGTTGTTCCTTACGAGACTGCCGACCTAGAAACCTGCCCTAATATCACGCAAGTTGTACGTATGTCTCTTAACGATTTACGTAAAAGACAGGTTGCGGGTACGTACCTAGACGTTGATGTTATTCCTGCACAAGGTGAAATGTCTGAATTAGAAGGTGAAATGAACCGTATTGAAGGTTTTGAACCTAATCAAATAGATTATGACTGTACTATACTGGAATGCCATGTAGATTTGGACCTAGAAGGTTATGAAGATTTAGGTGAAGACGGTGAACCTACAGGAATTAAGGTACCCTATATTGTTACTATTTCCGAGGACAACGGTGAAATACTCTCTATTCGTAGAAATTACTTAGAAGACGACGAGCGTAAGAAAAAAATACAATATTTCACACATTTCAAATTCTTACCGGGGTTTGGTTTCTATGGTTTAGGGTTAATTCACACTATTGGTGGTTTATCTCGAGCCGCTACTTCTTCTTTAAGACAATTAATTGATGCGGGTACACTTTCGAACCTTCCTGCGGGTTTCAAGGCCCGCGGTCTACGGATCAGGGATGACGATGATCCACTACAACCGGGAGAATTTAGAGACGTAGACGCTCCGGGCGGCGCTATTCGTGACAGTTTAATGCCACTTCCTTTCAAAGGACCTGACCAGACCCTATTTAATTTGCTAGGTTTTGTTGTACAAGCCGGTCAACGGTTCGCGACTATTACAGATATGCGCGTGGGCGACGGTAACGAGAACGCGGCCGTCGGAACAACGATGGCTATGATGGAACAAGGCTCACGTGTCATGAGCGCTGTTCATAAAAGATTACATTATGCGATGCGTAAAGAGTTTAAGATCTTATCGCGGGTTATGTCTGAGAGTTTACCGCAGCAATATCCATATTCTGTGGCAGGTGCCGATGAAACGGTGATGAGCACAGACTTTGACGGTAGAGTTGATATAGTACCTGTAAGTAATCCTAATGTATTCAGTCAATCGCAACGTATTGTACTGGCTCAAACGAAGTTACAGTTGGCTACACAAGCGCCTGAATTACATAATTTACCTGAAGTTTTCAGAGATATGTACGAAGCTTTAGGTGTTACAGATGTCGATAGAATAATGAAGCAGGTTCCGCCTAATCAGCCGTCTCCAGTAGACCCTGCGCAAGAAAACATTGATGTTTTGGATATGATACCTCTTCATGCTTTTGAAGGTCAGAATCACATGGCGCATATTACAGCACATTTAATTTTTGGTATGAGCCCTATGATTTCAAGTAATCCTGCACATGCCGCTTCCTTACAGAAACATGTTATGGAGCATGTACAGATTGAAGCTAAAGAAAAAGCTGCCGTTGCTTATTTACAGCAAGTACAGCAAAAAGGTGGTCAATCGGCTTCAGAGGGTGATATGCTAGAAGTTGAAAGTTTAGCGGCGCAGTATATGGCTGAAGGTTTGCAGCAAGTACAGCAACTTAGTCAGCAATTATCGGGAGCAGGTCAACCCGATCCACTTGTTCAGCTTAAAGAGCAAGAGTTGCAAATACGGGCGCAGGATAACCAAGCGTCTCAACAGTTGGATCAAACTAAGGTTCAACTTGACGCTCAGAAAGCTCAATCCCGTAATGAACAGTTCGATAGAAGGCTTGAGTCTCAAGAAGCTACGTCTCAAGCTAGGATTGATTCGTCTATGCAGAGAGAAATATTAAAACAACAAGCAAAAGCAGCATCTACAAAAGGAGAAGGCTCATGACAGGTAAAGTAAAATATATGGGTAAAGCCCCGTCCCCAACGCCAAAAGCAGTGACATATGCGCAGATAGACGACCAAGGTAGAATACCTTATGGTAGCACAGCGTCCGTATCAATCCCTGCGGCGGTGGTAGATTATAAGGGCGATGCTTCAAAACCTGTTGTTAAGAAAACAGCAAGAGGAATGGGCGCGGCTAAACGCGGTGGTAGTTACATAGGTTGTTAGTATGCGTGTTAAAAAAAGACCTACTAAAAAGACAAAAGCATTAAAACGTTTTAGCCCTATAGCTAGGCCTCAGCGCTTTCAAGGAGTATTATAATGAGCTTATTTAACAAGATGCTGTTTGATTCAACTAAGGGTGCCTACGGTTTTGACCAAACGGTAAAGGTCCCTGATTCAGGGCAGCCTACACTTTTACCTACACAGGAGAACACCCCTCATACCGGGGGTATTATGACAGTAGATACAAGTAATACTCTTACTCCAGAAGAAGCGGCGGCTTTAGCCGCTTTTACTGGCGGCAGTAACTCCTATGCTCCACCTTCCGAGGCTTATCCATCCCCTACACCCGCACCTAATACCGGTGCCAATCAAGATGTTGAACGCAACCCCAATGATACAGGTGCTCCTCCTGATACCGTATCCGTTCCAACAGGTCCTGCTGTTCCTTACGAAGACGTGAATCCATACCCTGATCCCATTGATTTGGGAATACCCACAGGTACTACCGTAGGTATGTCAGACCCTACTACTCCACACGGTGGTTATATAAATAATGGTCCTTTTGTAAACCCTTATGTAGTAGCAACCGACTATGGGCTCAAAGGACTACAACCCGATAGAACAGGTCAAAATCCTTTTGCTAGGCCCGAACCTAATACAGTAAGTATGCAAGCTAACGAAACTATTATGGGCGGTAAGAATCCCTTGTCACAACTTTACTACACACCTCAAGATTTAAAGTGATAAAATGTTACAGGCTTTAATATCACCGGTATCTAAATTATTAGACAAATTTATTCCTGACGCGGATGAACGTGCTAAGTTAGCTCATGAAATAGCTACTATGGCTGAAAAGCAAGCCCATGAAGCTAATATGGGTCAACTTGAAATAAACAAAATTGAAGCTAGTCACCGTTCTATTTTTGTAGCAGGTTGGCGGCCATTTTTAGGGTGGGGTTTATCCTTTGCTATGGTTTGGCATTTTGTTTTAGCGCCCATGCTAATATTTATTTTTGCCTATACGGGACTAGAAACACCTGAACTACCCGAGTTTGACATGGGTAGCCTCATGACCGTTCTTATGGGTATGTTAGGTTTAGGTGGTCTACGTACTTTTGAAAAAACAAAAGGTCTTACAAAATGACATTTAAGCTTTCTCGTAGAAGTTTGAGAAAGCTTAAGGGGGTAGATCCTAAGCTTGCTTATCTTGTAAAGGTAGCCATTACAAAAACAAACGTAGACTTTGGCGTGGTATGCGGATTGCGAACGATGAAAGAGCAGATAGAACTTGTTGAACAAGGTGCTAGTAAAACCTACAAATCAAAACATTTAGAAGGGTTAGCTGTAGACTTGATGGCTTACTGCGGTTCTAGGGCAAGTTGGGAAATAAGTTTATATGACGACATAGCCGAAGCTGTCGCAGAATCCGCAAGAGAATTAAATGTTAAGATAAGATGGGGCGCGGCTTGGACAGTTCCAAATATAGCCGAGTGGAACGGTACGATGGAGGAGGCTATGAATAGTTATATCGACCTCAGACGTATGCAAAATCGAAGACCTTTCATTGATGCACCTCACTTTGAAATAATCCCATAATCCTGTATTTTTTCCTAGCGCATCGTATATATATTTGCTAAGGGGGTTTATATAACATAATTCTATAACGTGTGAGGTGTTGATGGATGAAATATTAATTGCGGAAGCGACTTTCAGAATCTTGAGAGAAAGACGCCAAGCGATCATAGATTTAATGCAGTTTGGAAATGTAAAATCTATGGAGCAGTATCGTGAGCTTATGGGCAACATTGAAGCCCTAAATCACGTGGAACAGGAACTCAAGGGCCTGCTAGAGAAACAGGAGCGATCTCATGACTAAATCTAAAATAGATTTGTCTGCACTACCTAAAACTATAAAAAGCAGTTTAAAGGCGGGTGCATCAGAACCAATAAAAACATCAGATAAACCTAATCTTGCTGATGCTTACACAGATAAGCCTCGGTTAAATCCTGATATGATTGGTAAATCTCTTCTTGACAGAATGCCTGAGCCTACGGGTTGGCGTATATTAGTTCTACCTTACCAAGGCCGGGCTAAAACGGCAGGCGGTATATTTTTACCGCATGAAACACAGGAAAAAAGTCAAATATCCACACAAGTGGGTTACGTACTAAAAACAGGGCCACTTGCCTATGGGGACAAAACTAAGTTTCCATCGGGACCGTGGTGCGTGGAAAAACAATGGGTGTTATTTGCTCGTTACGCAGGTTCTCGTTTCCAGATAGATGGCGGAGAAGTCCGTATTCTAAATGATGACGAGATACTTTCAACAATTTTAGATCCAGAAGATATTCATCAATTAACATAAAGGAAAAGACTTATGGAAAACCAAGAAGAAACCGTCGATATAGAAATCGAGGTTGAGGAAGCAGGACCCGAGCCCTCGGAGGTGTCTGTCGAAACTGCCCCTGATTCGAAAGACGACCAGTTTAAAAAAGCGGAGAGTTCAACACAAAAGCGTATTGACCGTCTTACGAAAAAAATGCGCGAAGCAGAACGTCGTGAAAAAGAAGCGATTCGTTATGCGCAGGGGTTACAAACCGAATCACAGAGTTTAAAAGCACGTATGCAAAATTTAGACAATAATTATGTGTCTGAATTTAGTAATCGTGTGACAAGTCAGATGCAGCAAGCCGAAGCCGCTTTAGCTAGAGCCATAGACCTAGGTGACGCCTCTGCAACGGTTGAGGCGCAACGTAATCTTACAACTTTAGCTATCCAAGCGGACAGAGCTAACCAAGCTAGGGCGCAATCGGAGCGGGCACAACAACAACAAGCGGCGGCACAGCAGCAGGCAGCGGCGGCACAACAACACGCTTCTCGTCAGCCCATGCCCGCGCAACAACCTAAAAGACCCGATCCAAAAGCAGAGAAATGGGCTTTACAAAACAGTTGGTTTGGCTCAGACGAGGCTATGACATATGCCGCTTTTGGTATACATAAAAAGTTAGTTGAAGAAGAAGGGTTTGACCCGAAGTCCGATGACTACTATAGTGAACTAGATAACCGTATTGCTTCAAAGTTTAATACGGGTAAACAGGCTACTAACAGACGACCCGTTCAGACGGTTGTTGGAGCCTCTAGAAATAATTCTGGACGCAGTGGGAAAAAGGTTAGACTCACTCCTAGCCAAGTCGCGATAGCGAAGAAATTGGGTGTGCCGCTTGAAGAATATGCGAAATACGTGAAGGAGTAGATCGATGACAGAACAAACAAAACAAACAGGTTCAACAATCAATAGGGCTTCTCGCGCCAACCAAACTAGGGAAAAACAGGCAATTCGTAAGCCTTGGGCTCCCCCGTCAATGTTAGATGCACCACCTGCCCCTGAAGGATTTAAGCATCGTTGGATACGTGCCGAAACGCGCGGTTTTGATGATACTAAAAACATCAGTGCGAAAATGAGAGAAGGTTGGGAATTAGTTCGTAAGGACGAGTACCCTGACTTTGAATCTCCAGTAGTAGAAACAGGTAAATATCAAGGTGTCTTCGGTGTAGGCGGACTGCTTCTTGCCAGAATACCGTTAGAAACAGTAGCCGAGAGGACTGATTATTTTAGAAAAAGAAGTCAGGACCAAATGGAAGCTGTGGATCACGATATGATGCGTGAGAATGCACATTCATCAATGAGGATCAGTAATGCTGATCGTCAATCTCGTGTAACCTTTGGTGGCCCTAGAAAATAAAAAGGACCACCCTCTTTAGGAGAAAATCTTATGGCAAACCAAAACACTGCCTATGGTCTACGTCCTATCGGGCTTAATGGCTCTGCGGCTAACTCTACTGGGGTAACTCAGTATGAAATCGCATCCAATAATACTAATGCTATATTTCAATATGGTCTTTGCGTGCCTTTGGCCGCAGGCGTTATTGATCGTGCAGGTGCTACTAATGGTGGTACTACGCAAGCATTAGGTGTCCTGATGGGTGTAGAATACGTTGACTCAGTTTCAAAGAAACCAGTCTTCATTAACTACTGGCCCGGTTCGGGTTCTGTTAGCGTTGATACAAACCACCCTGTAAAGGCGTTTGTTGCTGACAATCCAAATCAGCTATTTAAAGTTGCGTCTGACGCTTCTTTAACCGATAGAGCAACAGCTCAAGCCGCAGTCTTCGCGAATGCGTCTTTAGGTACGTCTGCTCGTACAGGGTCTACCGACAATGGTAACTCTAATTCCGCCTTGGGCGTTTCAACAATTAACACTACAGCGACGCTACCGCTTCGTATCGTAGGTGTTATGGATGATGCAGCAAACAGCGATTTCGCTTCTGCCGGCATTCCTTTGATTGTTCGTATTAACGCTCATTTCAATTCACCAACTAGCCGTTTTGATTCGCAAACTACCGCGACATCGACTGGTATATAAGGAGGTTAACTAATGGCTATTTCAAGAAGTCAACTGGCTAAAGAGCTAGAACCCGGCCTTAATGCTTTATTTGGGCTAGAATACAATCGTTACGAGAACGAGCATGGCGAAATCTTTGAAGAGGAAAGTTCCGACAGAGCCTTCGAAGAAGAAGTAATGCTTGGTGGATTCTCAACAGCACCTGTTAAAGGCGAAGGCACTGCCATCAGCTTTGACGATGCTCAAGAGACGTACACAGCTCGTTACACCCACGAAACTATTGCGCTTGCATTCTCAATCACTGAGGAAGCTATTGAAGACAATCTTTATGATCGTCTTGCATCGCGCTACACTAAGGCATTGGCTCGTTCAATGGCTCAAACCAAGCAAATAAAAGCTGCTGCTATACTGAACAATGCGTTCACAGCAGGCGCTTCTGCTATTGGTGATGGTGCAGCACTTTGTTCAAACGCGCATCCTAGTTTATCTGGAAATCAAACTAACCTTCTCGCAACAGCGGCTGACCTTAATGAGACATCATTAGAGCAAATGTTAATCGAGATTGCAGGTATGACAGACGAACGTGGTCTTAAGATTGCTGTACGCGGCATGAAGCTTGTAATTCCAAAAGAGCTTCAGTTTATCGCAGAAAGAGTAATTAACTCTAACCTACGTTCAGGTACTGCGGATAACGATCTTAACGCAATGAAAAACATGGGTATGTTACCTGATGGAGCAGTGGTAAACCACTTCCTCACAGATAGCGACGCATATTTCATCAAAACAGATGCACCAAACGGCTTCAAATTCTTCAACCGTTCGCCAATTAAAACGGCAATGGAAGGTGATTTTGACACTGGTAACATGCGTTTCAAAGCGCGTGAGCGTTATAGTTTTGGCGTTTCAGACTGGCGTAGCGTATTCGGTACACCCGGAGCGTAAGCTTAGTTTCATAACTAAAAACCGGAAAGGGGTGACGAAAGTTACCCCTTTCTTTTTTGTATCTTATACTGTATTATAAAATAACCCTGACAGTTACATTGTGTGACTGACATTAGCCACGACAGGAGATACACATGGCTCGATCAACTTTTTCAGGTCCCGTCAAATCAGACGCGGCCTTCATATACCCCGTAGTAACTACAGCAAACCTACCTGCATTTGGTTCTGTGCCCGCAGGAACTGTTTACGTTATCAGCGATAACGGTGCAGGTAATAACGAATATTGTTTAGTGATTAACACAGGTGCCGCTTGGGTAACTGCCGTTGGTGCAGCGCTCTCTTAGAGTGACCTATGGCAGGTTCTGATGTAAGATCAAAACGCTTGACAAGCACCGGTTCTGCCGGTGTTGGTCCTGCTCGTATTCGACAAGTTCAAGTAAAAACAACCACAGGAACACCTCGTATTACCTTCACGGATGGTAATGGCGGAGCGACTGTTCTTGATATGGATTTAGATGCCTCTGACACACATTCTGTAAACATACCCGACGAAGGTATACGTGTAAGCGATATTTACGTTTCAACGTTTACAGCATGTACTTCGGTTACTGTGTTCTGGGCGTAGTAAGGATTTAAAATGGCCTCAGATGTCAAAGCTACCCATTTAACCGCTTCAGGTGCTGTGTTTGGTGGACGAACTCGCGTAAAAGCAATTCACTACACCTGTGGAACCAGTCCCACCTTAGTTTTAAAAAACGGATCTGACGCAAACGGGACTACTTTTTTAACGTTAGCTTTTGCCAATAATACAGACGATAACGTCTATGTACCCGACGAAGGTATGGTTTTTCCAGAGGGTTGCTTTGCTGTATTAACAAACATTTCTAACGTTACTGTGTTTTATAATTAGGAGACGAGTGTGGCTTCTACTAAAAACGTTACACGTACTCCATCTGGTAAAATAAAATACAGGGGTGAAGTTTTTTCAGGGTACAATAAGCCTAAACGAACTCCCGGTAAGAATAAAAAAAGCGCTGTTTTAGCTAAAAAGGGCGATCAGATTAAACTTGTTCGGTTTGGTGATCCTAATATGAAAATAAAAAAAGCACAGCCTGCTCGACGAAAAAGCTTCAGGGCTAGGCACAAATGCGAAACGTCTAAAGATAAGTTTAGTGCACGGTACTGGTCGTGTAAGGCTTGGTGAAGTATGGGCCGTGACCGTATATATCGTAAAATATACGTAGAGGCACATGGTCCTGTGCCTAAAGGATATCATATACACCACATAGATGGCGACCGAAACAATAATGATATTGAAAACTTGATAGCTGTCACCCCTGAAGAACATCATCGTCTTCACCTAGAAATGGGTTTTCCTTGGAAGGGGGATAGAAAAGGTTGGCTCATAGGTGCTGCGGAGGCGGGTTCTAAGGGTGGTAGAGCTAAGTGGTTAAAAATACAAGAAAAGCTAAACCCTGAAAAAATAACCGAAGTAATGCGTAAAATGGCTAGTAAGTCTTCTCGTTTTGAAGGTAAGTCGCATACTAAAGAAAGCATAGCAAAAATGAAAAAAACCTTTGCAAACAAACCTTTTTGGGTTTGCAAGTGTGGTAAAAAAATAAAACTTAATAAAGGTAATATACTACAACACCAACGAGCCTGCTCAGAATGGATTTTACAATGAGAAACGAGGATATTTTAGCTAGACTTGAAAAACATGAAGCCGAGTGCAATTTACGTTATAAACGTATTGAGGAAAGACAAAATGAGTTTTTGACTTCATTAAAGTCCGTGGGCAACAAACTTTGGGGTGTTATTATTATAATAATAGGAATGCCTTTTTTCCAAGCTTTTATAGGTTAAAATATGGCGTATTCAAAAAAATCTAAAAAAGCATCACCGAAAAGTAAGGGTAGTAAGATTTGTCCAAAAGGTAAGGCTTGGGCAGAAAGAACTTTTGATACTTATCCGTCAGCGTATGCTAATCTAGCTGCATCTAAATATTGTAAAGATCCTAATTACGCAAAGGCTAGTAAAAAAAAGAGTAAGTAAATGGGTAAATTAAAGGAGTGGTTAAATGAAGACTGGGTCAGAGTTGATAGCAGCGGTAACATCGCGGGTAAATGCGGTACTTCAAAAAACAAAAAGAATCCTGATAGGTGCTTACCAAGGGCTAAAGCGAATAGTCTTAGCAAGTCTCAAAGGGCTACAACAGCTCGTAAAAAGAAGCGTGAAGGCGCTAAAGGAAAGCAAGTTGTTTCAAACACTAAGGCGGCCAAAGTAAAACGCATGTCTAAGGGTGGTGTTGTTGCAAAAGGTTGCGGCAAAATTCTATCAAATCGTCGTAAACTCACAAAAGGGTCGGTTTCTAGGTTATGAACTTAGATTTCTACAGTGATCCTATTGAAAAGGAAATTGTAACCGAAGTCATGAGGTGGTCGGAAGAAGTTTTATCTATACCTTCCCCGCTTTTTAATAACCTACCGCCGTGCCCTTACGCAAAAAAATCTTTATTAGAGCAGAAAACAGCGCTACTTTTTAAAAAAGAAGATAATTATCAGCAGTTGTATTCCTGTATTTCCCAGTTTGACGATAATTTTGAACTAGCTATCATCATTGATTTAGCGAACGATAAAAGCGCAGAAGAGTTTCATGAGTATTTTCATGATTTAAACGAAGCTATATCCAACGGTATGTTTATTGATAAGGATATATGGGTTATGGGTTTTCACCCGGATGACGAGCCCAGTGAGTTTGTGGAAGAAGTAACTTTTGATTATGAAAATGAAACAACTTATTGTATGATATTTGTACAAAGGTTATCCGTTTTACAGAAAGCCGCAGATAAGTTGAATAAAAAAGGTTATTATGCTAGTTATGGTGACGAGTACGATGCTGAAGACATATATGAAATTAGAAAACAGCTATATAGGAGACTAAAAAATGGCGATGAAACCTAGAAAAGTAAAGAAAAAACCTGTTAAGAAAATGCGAGGCGGTGGCATGGTTAAGAAAATGCGTAAAGGCGGAGCCGTTAGAAAGAAGAAGTAAATGGCCTTATCGGGTAGTAAAGACTTTGAATTAGACGTAGCCGATTACGTTGAAGAAGCTTTTGAGCGTTGTGGCTTGGAGGTACGTACAGGCTATGATCTAAAAACAGCGAAACGGTCGCTTAATCTATTGTTAGCGGATTGGGCCAACAGAGGCTTAAACCAGTGGACAATAAAACAGCGCTCACAAGCGCTTGTTCAGGGTACGGGTAATTACAATCTGGATAAGGATATTATAGATATTTTATCAGTTGTTGTTCGAAGAGACGGTACGGACTATTCTTTGGAAAGATTAAGCCGTGACGAGTATTTAACAATACCTACAAAGACTACGCAAAGTCGTCCGAATCAATTCTTTTT